>Ga0182013_10001129_pt1 | contig 36903 bp, 31 predicted proteins | sample 612S2MmetaG_FD_120487 | JGI IMG/M metagenome (GOLD analysis project Ga0182013, IMG submission 120487) | Permafrost microbial communities from Stordalen Mire, Sweden - 612S2M metaG | ecosystem: Environmental > Terrestrial > Soil > Wetlands > Permafrost | place: Sweden: Stordalen | collected... | reverse complement strand
ATTGTCAAGCGGCTTCGATTTAGCACCGATGCCAGGCTGCGGCGTCATTTCCTGCTGACCGATGAGCCGGTGCGCTCCAATCTGCGGTTTGGGCTACTGCTCGAAGTACTGGACAAGCTGGCTGAGGATACGGCGTTGCGCTATGTGCGGCGAAGCTATCCGACGGGGCGTGTCGTGACTGCGGCGATGGATTCGATGCGGGTGCGGGGAGTGCCCGACGAGAGCCGCGACATGGTGCTGCGGGCGCGGGTGAACCTGGTGGGCACAACGTCGCTGGAGGTGGGCATCCGTATTGAGCAGCCGGGGGAACCGGTGCTGCATTTGGCGTCCTGCTACTTCACGATGGTGGCGCGGCTGCGCGATGAGGATGGGACGGAACGCAGCGTTCCGTTGCCGGGGCTGGAGTATCGCAACAAGCAGGATATTGCGCGGGCCGAGCGGGCGCGGCATCGGCGGGAGAGTTACCGCGAGTATGTGAGCGCGGCGGAGGCGCCTCCGTCAGCGGAGGAGTACGCATTGCTGCGGCGGCTGCATGAGGCGCAGGAACAGCCCGGAGTGCATGTTTTACTGGCTTCCACGCTGACGGCGGAAAGCTGGGAGCGGACGTATCTGGAGCACGAGAATGTGCCGCACAAGATCTTTGGAGGGTATGTGGCGCACCGCGCGTACATGGTGGCGCACATCTGTTCAGAGATGGTGGCGAGCCACAGGGCGCTGCTGGTCAGCGTGGACCGGATCAATTTTCACCAGCCTGTGCGCATGGGGGACAAGCTGCATTATGTGAGCCGGGTGGCATTTACCGGGAATACGTCGATCACAGTGGAGACGTCGATTACGCGAATCAGCCGCGACCGCAAAAGCACGGCGCTGAGCAATGTCTGCACCTTTACGTTTGTTAATGTGGACTCGGAGCTGCGCCCGATGCCTGTGCCGCAGATTTATCCAACGACCTATGCGGAGGACGCGCGGTATCTGGCGGGCTATCGAAGGCACCAGGCGCATCTGGCGCTGGGAAGGCGAGGCTGAGACAGACGCAGTTCGAAGCAGCCGTCTCAAAAACCTTCTGAACCCAGGGGAAGTGGTTCCAATTGTGGAGTGATCGGAGACGGCGGTGGCGCCATTTCCGGGACAGCGTACTGGCCGGTGCAGATGACGCGATTGCGCCCCGCGCGCTTGGCTGCGAGGAGCGCCCGGTCGGCACTCGCGACGAGTTCTGCCGGAGTAAATGGGGAGCCGATTCTGCCGCGGATGGCTGCGGCCCCGGCGCTGACCGTGACTACAGAGCCGGGCACGCCGGGAAATGAGGCGGCCTCAATCGATTTGCGGGCCCGCTCGCCGATTGCGGTTGCCTGTTGTTCGTCGGCGTCGGGGAGAATGGCACAAAACTCTTCGCCTCCATAGCGGGCAACGGTATCGACCCCTACGCGGACGCTGTTTTGGAGCAACTGTGCGACCTGTTCAAGACAGAGGTCGCCATGCTGGTGGCCGGCGATGTCATTGACTTCCTTGAAGTGGTCAATGTCGATCATGAGAATGCCGATCCAGCGGCCCTTGCTGAATGCGACTTTGCACAACCGTACGAGGGCGGCATCCAGATAGCGGCGATTGAAGAGCCCCGTGAGCGGGTCCAGGTTGGAGAGGCGGCTCAGTTGGGCGTTCATGGTGAGGATGTCCTCAACCCGCATCCGGTTAAGTTCATTGAGCAGAAAATCGCGCCTCCGGCTTCGCTCCCGGCTGTGCCGCTCGTAGAGAGCGGGCAGGCTAAAGCCAACCACGAAGATCAGGTAATCACTGGAGATTCGGGGACCGAAGTGTCCGGGCCATACAGCCAGTCCCATCGAGCAGAAGAGAGCGAGGTTGACGAAGAGGCCGCGGACGGAATACCGGAACGGAGCGGGCATAAGCAGCGTTTGGGCGAAGATGCCGATGCCCGCGGCAAAGACGTACCGGTCGGCGGCGGCCGATCCGGAGAGCCGGCCGAGCAGCATCACGAGGGCGGTTTCCGCAGTCAGAGGGACGAAGGCAGCCAAACCCTTAACCCATGCAGGGAAGGGGCCCAGCAGCAGGTAAACGGCCAGGACCGTAAGGGGGAGGACGATGCCTAGCCGCAGCGTCATGGAGACGCGAAATACGGTCGAGCCGACCTTGAGGTTGCACCAGAGAAAGAGGAGCTTGGCGGCCAAATAGATGACAAGATAGCGAGCGATAGAACGATTTCGAGCGGGGGAACGAACCTCGTCGTAGCCCTTTTCCAGCCAGGGAATGAAGCGGAGCCTGAGGCCTCCGGTAGCGAGGGCCGCCTCGATGTCGGCGATTTGACCCTTACGCTCAGTCGATGTGGCGGGCAAAGCCAAAGATGACGGCAAGACAAACTCCTTGGTGCGACCTCGTTATTGCGTGTTATCGGCACCGAGGCCGAATAAATTCATCGATTGAGCGAATTTCGGCGCCCGTGCGCCAAATAGAGATTGTGGGGCCTGCGACCTCAATCGCGAATGCCCTGGAAGTCGCAGCGGAAGTGTGACGGAGATCACTGCGGGCACAACCTGCCAAGGCACACTCGCCGACCCTGGAGGAGATGGAGGGACGCGCATCTGGCGCTGGGCAGGCGTGCAAGAACCGGCATGGCGCGAAGCAGCCGCAATCGCAAGAGGAACGCCGGTGGTGTATGCTTTGTCTCACTCCCCGGGGCCCCAACGGAATCCAATTTGAAAGGCGGCATGTCCATGCCCAGTTATCTGATTCAGTTGTCCTATAACGCCGAAACGCTGGCGTCCTTCATCAAGAAGCCGACCGACCGAACACCGGTGATTAGCAAACTGGCCGAGAAGCTGGGAGGCAAGCTGGTGGGGAGCTGGTTCTCCTTCGGGGATTACGACGCGGTGATCATCATCGAGGGGCCAGATTTGGTGAGCGCGGCGGCCTGCTCGTTGGCCGTTTCCGCGAGCGGCGCGTTCAAGGCGTTCAAGACTACCCCGCTGCTCGGCATCGAGGAGGGGATGGCGGCGATGAAGAAGGCCGGAAATCTGGGCTACAAGCCACCCAACGCCAAGAAGAAGTAGGCGGTGCGCTGGATACTGAGCTGGTGCTGCCGGTTTACGTCAGCTTGTGCAGCGATGTCTTGTCCGGGCCGGGGAAGCCGGTCGGGATGGGTACGGTGATGCGTCCGGTCGCGGCCCACTGGACGCCGCGCGTGAGCAGGGTTTGGAAGCCGATGCAGTCCAGATTGGGGCAGGGATCGCCGGCCCAGGTGTGGCCGAGCATGGTGGTGTAGACGCGGCCGAGGCCGTAGTCGCGCACCCAGTCCATAGGCTCGTTCTGGTTGGTGACGGGAGAGTGCGCGCAGGTGAGGATGGTGAGGCCCTCAGCCGGGCCGTGCTGGCCATGCGTCAACTGCTCGAAGGGGTGCATCCACACCGGCGGCATGCCCTGGGTGATGGGGTGGTGGGTGTCGCGCACGTGAACCTGGAAGTCGAGGTTGGCGGGATGGCCGGGTGCGTGGCCTTCGCCCTTGGGAATGTAGACGACGCTGTCATCTTCCGCGATGGCGATGCCGGTGCCGAAGGCTGCCGGACGCCAGCCGAGGCCGATCATCTGGTTGTAGGCAGGCCAGGGAGTGAAGGCATTGTTGGCAGCGTGGTAGGAGACGAGGCCTCCGCCGGCAACGACGTAGGCTTCGAGGGCTGCCTCGACCGGTGCGGGCCATTGAATGCCGGTGGGGGAGTCGCCGCCGTTGAAATTATTGACCACGACGTCGTAACGCGAAAAGACGGGACGCCAGATGTCCCACGCGGCGGGCGGGGCTCCGCGCGGAGGCGTGGTGGAGACGTCGAGGGTGAAGAGGCCGGTGGCGGAGAGGATCGCGGTGATCCCTTTTGTGGCAGTCTTCCAGTCGTGGTTGTTGATGCCGTCGACGATGAGGACGCGGAGTTTGGGCGCAGGCTTGGGCGCGGCGAATGCCTGCGACACCTGGGTGGCGGCGATGGCAACCAGGGAACGGAGGGTGAATTGGCGGCGGGAGAAGGTCATGATGGCTCCGGGATGAGGTCTTGAGCTGGACGGGGTTGATGGGCTAACCGTTGACGGGCTAAACCGTTGATGGGTTAAACCAGGCCGAGGGACTCCAGCGCGATGCCCGCGCCGCGCAAGTTCTCGGGCTTCATCTCCGAGTAGCTGCGCGAGAGGACGACGCCCTGCGCGCCTCCTTTGTAGGCTGCGAGGACGGCGTCGCGGACGCCTTCGGGGGTGCATTTGCTGTGGCCGCTGGCGGTGGGCACATCGATGTCGATGCCGGGATAGACAAGGGTGCTGGTTCCGGCGAACGAGTCAATGGTGCGTTTGGTTTCGCGGTAGACGTAGTCGGCGGAGAAGCCCGCGGCGGCGAGTTTGTCGAGCGGAGCTTCGTTGCAGTTGAGCACCTTGTACTCAAAGTCGAGCAACTCGGCGCGGGGCAGGTCGCCGTGGATGTTGGCGCCGACGCTCTCCATGTAGCTGATCATGCGTTCGCCGGCGCAGTTGTTGTAGAGCACCGGCTTGACGTAGTCGGTGAAGGGGGCCAACGCGGCAAAGTCCTGCTCGGCGCGGTAGATGGGGTTCCAGGAGGAGTTCTGCCAGATGTGCCAACCGGCCTGGAGGCTGGGGTTGATGGACTTCACCTTGGTGTGGAGGGCGCGGTAGGTCTCCTGCTGGCCATTGGTCCAGAAGCGCTCCCAGACGAGGATTTCGGGGTAGTCGAGCAGCAGGCGCCAGAAGGCGACGTAGTAGCCGTCGATGGGGCGCTGGTTGGCGCGGCCGGCGCCGACGTACTTTTCAAGCGCGAGGTAGCCCTGGCGGACGCGAGCGAAGTCGATGCCGAGGCGGCGGGCCTTGGCCTCACAGAACGAGCAGAAGCAGCATGTGGTGGCGGGATCCGCGCGCGCCCCATTGTGGTAGGCGCCGAGCGAGTAGCCGAGCGGGCCCTGGCGCTCCGAGCCGAACATAATGCCATCGACCGGGTAGCTGCGGGTGTAGTCCTCCACCAGGCCGAGCAGATAGTTGGTGTAGTTGGGATTGTTGAAGCATGGCCCGCCGGGATGGCGCGTGACGGGATGGCCGTCGAGGCCAACCTCCCAAAGCTTGTCCATATTTGGGACCTGGGGAAGGGTGTTGTCCTCGATGATCCAGCAGAAGGTCTTGATGCCACGTTTGCGGGCAGCAGGAACGACGGTGGCGAGGATGTCCAGATTGGGGAAGTCGGTGGAGCGAGTGTCCTCGGGCTTGAGGATGGTGTCGTGGTAGTACTGCGGATGGACGGTGGCGAAGTTGCCGCCGCGGAAGGGCGCGGCGGGGCGGGCGTGGACGCGCTCCTCCATATAGGTGATGGTGTAGAGAAAGAGCGCGTTGACGTGGGCGAGGCGCTGGATGTCGTCGAGCACGCGGTCGACGCCCTGCGCGAGGATCTGGCCGATGTCCATCTGAATGCCGACGAAGGTGCGAGGCGCGGCGGGCGGCTGGGCCGGAGCCGAAGTGGCGGCGAGGGCGGCGGAGGCGCTGGTGAGGGCGGCGGACTTGATGAATTCGCGGCGGTCCATAGATTGTCCTTGAAGTTCCCGAGATAGCTTACCTCGGCAGGCGGATGTTCGGCTCTTTGGGAGTGATGGCCTGCCTCGCCGGAGGGACCAATGGGCCTGCCTGGGCTCGGGTGCAAAGCCTTCGCGGAGGTCTATACTGGACATTCGGCCTAACGGCGGAAGCGTACATTAGATTGATTCACAGAAGGGATTTGCAAAGCAATGTCTACCCCCGGAGCCGCAACGCCAGACGCGGCCAGCATCAAGCCCGCCACAGGGAAACTCGGCATTATGACTGCCGGTATGGGAGCGGTTTGCACCACGCTCATTGCCGGTGTTGAGGCGATCCGCCAGGGACTCGCCAAGCCCATCGGATCGCTGACCCAGATGGGGACCATCCGGCTGGGGAAACGCACCGACGCCAACAGCCCGCTGATCAAGGACTTTGTTCCGCTGGCCAAGCTGGATGACCTGGTGTTTACCGGGTGGGACATCTTCGGCGGCAATCTGTACGACGCCGCGCGGACGGCGCAGGTGCTGGATCGCGATCAGTTGGAGCAGATTCGGCCGTATCTGGAGTCGATTGAGCCGATGCCTGCGGCGTTCGATCAGTATTACGTCAAGCGCCTCCACGGCAAGCGGATCAAGCAGGGCAAGAACAAGTGCGATCTGGCCAGCCAGATCCGCAACGACATTGCCGAGTTCAAGACCAAGACCGACCGCCAGGTGCTGATCTGGACCGGCTCGACCGAGATCTTCATGGAGCCTTCGGCGGTGCATCAGTCGCTCGCGGCGTTCGAGAAGGGGCTGGACGAGGACGATCCGGGCATCGCGCCGTCGCAGCTATATGCGTGGGCGGCGTTGAAGGAGGGCATCCCGTTCATCAACGGAGCGCCCAACCTGACGGTGGACATTCCCGCGATGAACGAGCTATCGCGCAAGATGAACGCGCCGATCTGCGGCAAGGACTTCAAGACCGGCCAGACGATGATCAAGAGCGTGCTGGCACCTGCGTTCAAGACGCGTATGCTGGGGGTTTCCGGGTGGTACTCGACCAACATTCTGGGCAATCGGGACGGCGAGGTGCTGGACGATCCGGAGTCGTTCAAGACCAAGGAGGAGTCGAAGCTGGGCTTGCTGGAGATGATCCTGCAGCCGGAGCTGTACCCCGACCTTTACAAGGATATTTTCCATAAGGTCCGCATTAACTATTACCCACCGCGTGGTGATAACAAAGAGGGTTGGGACAACATCGACATCTTCGGGTGGCTCGGTTACCCGATGCAATTGAAGGTGGATTTCCTGTGTCGGGACTCGATTCTGGCGGCTCCTCTGGCGCTGGATCTGTGTCTGTTCATGGACTTGGCCGCGCGGACCCCGAGCCTGCGCGGGCTGGGCATCCAGGAGTGGCTGAGCTTCTACTTCAAGGCGCCGGACAGCGCCAAGGGCGTTTATCCGGAGCACGACTTGTTTATCCAGTCGATGAAGATGAAGAACACGCTGCGCCACATTATGGGGCAGGACCTGATTACGCACCTCGGCCTCGACTACTACGAAGGATAGGCGGGGACCGAACGATGACCGAACGCGCGGAGGACCTACAGTTAGAGGCTCTCCGCGCGTTCACCTTTTTGTCTTGGCTGAGGCAGGACTGGGGTGGCGTGCTGATCGTTGCGTGCGGGCTGGGGCAGGGCGGCTCGGCGCTGTCGATTGCGGGCAATGTCGCGGGAGCGGGGTGCCTGGCGATCGACCAACGCGCGGAGGTTTGCAGGGCGGCGGTGCGCAGCGGGGCATGCGACTTTGTCGTGAACACGGTGGATGAGGCGCTGCGGATCCTGAAGAACGAGATTCGCAAACGCCAGCCGGTGAGCGTGGCGCTCTCAATGGATGAGGCGGCGGCGCTACAGGAACTGCTTGAACGCGGAGTCCAGCCTGAGATGTTCGCGGCGTTCGGCGAAGGGGCAGTGATTGCGGAAGACGCGGCGCTTCGGTTCGGCGCACTCGGTGCTGTGGTCGCCAATTTCGGTCAAGGGTCAGGCATCGGCGTCGATGTGGACGCGCGGCTCGGAGAGTTCACAGCGCAGCGAGGACTCAGTTCAGCGGTCTTGTTGTTTCATGACGGCGAGCAGCTTCGAGTCAGGGATGCCGAATTGCTACAACTCATTCCTCCCGACGATCCGCGCAGGCGCTGGCTGACCGCTGCTGCTCGATTCTTTCATCGCGAAAGACCGCACCGGCGGGTTGTGTATCTGACATCAGCCGAGCGCGAGAGGCTTGGGGTATAGGTTTCGGGGTCGCGGGTCAGTTTGAAAGGCTGACCTCAGGGGCTAAAGCCCGTACCTTTCAAAACGGTGAACTGTCCGTCTGCATGATGCACTACGCCAAGAGACCCTATTCGGCCACGGCCAGCAGGCGGGGCCAGAGCGCTTTGACTCCGGTAGGAGTGTTGGCGGAGACGGGGAGGACTTCGCCCACCTCGTGCTCGCGTTTGAGGGCAGCGAGCGACTTGGCCAGCGCGTTGTTGGAGAGTCGGTCGGACTTGGTGCCGACCACCAGGTAGGGGCGCTGGGTCTGCTTGAAGTAGTCGATGAGTTGTTTGTCGCTAGGCTGGGGCGGAATGTTGGTGTCGACCAGGCAGACGGCGAGGGCGAGGGTCTCGCGCTCGGCGAGGTAGGGTTCGATGAATTTGGGCCACTCGGCGGAGATGGACTTGGATATCTTGGCGTAGCCGTAGCCGGGCAGATCCGCGAAGATGAGCGTGGGGCGCTGCTTCAACTTTTCACCGGTGCCCTCGTGCAGGGCGAAGAAGTTGATGGCGCGGGTGCGGCCGGGGGTGGAGGAGGTGTGTGCCTGCTTCGATCCGAGCAGTGCATTGATGAGCGACGACTTGCCGACGTTGGAGCGGCCGAGGAAGGCGATCTCGGGCGCGGCGAAGGCTTTCGCCGGAGTGGGGAAGTGGGCGACATCGGTGGCGGAGAGCAGGAATACCGGCGTCAGTCTCATCGATCCAGTCTACGCTCCAGTTCTACGGGCATCCGCCGAAGATGTGACGTTCCAGAGTCGGGGCGGGGGTTTTTGCTTCGCGAACACTCGCAGTCAAGATAGGCTTTCGATAGCCCTGCAGCCAAGACCCCAGACCGACATGCTGACTATTGGCCGAACGAAGGAGAACAGCGTCATGCACTCCCCCCTTGGGCCCCGCAAGTTTCGTCATCACATGTTGAGCGAGATCTATGAGCAGCCGGCGGCGATTGCGCGCACGCTGGAGCATTATCTCGAACTGTCCAGCGGCGTGCCCGCGTTCCGCGATGAGCCGCTGCATCAGGCGGCCGCGCTCTTCCGCCAGCATTCCGAGCTGATCATCGCGGCCAGCGGATCGAGCCGGCACGCGGGCCTGGCCGCGGAGATTCTGTTCGAGGACCTGGCCGGCCTGGCCGTCGACGTGGAGTATGCGAGCGAGTATGCCTGCCGTTCGACCACGGCGCGACGCCATCCGGAGCGTCCCAGCCCGGTGCTGGTGCTGTCGCAGTCGGGCGAGACGGCGGACACGCTGGCGGCACTGCGCGAGGCGAACCAGCGCGGGCATCCCACGATTGCCGTGACCAACGTTGCGGACTCGACCATGACGCACGAGGCGGGGATCGCGCTGCCCACGCTGGCCGGTGAAGAGCTGGCGGTGCCGGCCACCAAGAGCTTTACCACGCAGCTTGCGTTGATGCTGGTGCTGGCGTTGCTGGCCGCGCGCGAACGGGGCGCGCTTGCAGACGAGGAGATTGAGACGCGACTGGCCGCGCTGGCGCGCATACCGGGGTCGATTGCCGCGCAACTGCCGGCATGGGAGCGGAAGATCTCCGGGCTGACACCGGCGTACACGGACGCACGCAGCTTCCTGTATCTGGGGCGAGGCGTTCACTATGCGATTGCGCGGGAGGGCGCGCTGAAGCTGAAGGAGTCCAGCTACCTGCACGCCGAGGGCTATCCCAGCGGCGAGTTGAAGCATGGGCCGAATGCGCTGGTCTCTGCGAAGACCCCGGTGGTGGTGCTGGCGACGGTGGACTACGACGATCCCGAGTCGCTGCTGCGCTACGAGAAGACGGTGTCGCTGCTGTATGACCTGCGCGAACAGCATGCTCACGTGATTGCGCTGGCCAACCCCGGCGATGGCACCATTGCGACCCTGGTGTCGCACACCATCACGGTCGACCGGGCGGCGGAGTCGCTGATGCCGATCTCGGAGATCGTGCCGCTGCAGCTGTTCGCGTACTTCATGGCAGTGCGCCACGGCGTGGATATGGACTGCCCACGCAACCTGACCAAGGCCGTGAGGGCGGAGTAGAGGATTTCGACCCGCCGATGCACGTTCCCATTTTGAGTCGTCTTTGACCCAATGTTCAACATCGCTCCGCGCAGCGGGAGTAGGGTTGATGTATGCCTCCGGACACATGCTTACGTGTAAGCAGCGGAAGTCTGCGTCCGGGCGAGGGACCGAGGGCCATCGATGTCCGATACAGATACAGTTGCAGGAGTATTGTCGCAGGTGCAGTTGCGGAAGGGCCAGAACGGAGACCGTGGCGCACAGGCTCTGGCCGAATCGTTTCTGGCGAACCTGCTGTTTGTGCAGGGAAGGACGCTGGAACGGGCGACCATCAACGATTTGTACATGGCCCTGGCCCACACCGTGCGCGACCGGCTGGTGGAGCGTTGGATGTCCACGGTGCAGAACTACCGGGCACAGGATGTGCGCGTGGTGTGCTACCTGTCGGCGGAGTTCCTGACCGGGCCGCACCTGGCCAATAACCTGATCAATCTTGATATTTACAAGGACGCCGAGCAGGCGATGCAGGACCTGGGGCTGGACCTGAATGCGCTGATCGAGCAGGAGGAGGAGCCGGGGCTGGGCAACGGCGGGCTGGGGCGGCTGGCGGCCTGCTTTATGGATTCGCTGGCTACACTGGACATTCCCGCCATTGGCTACGGGATCCGTTACGAGTACGGCATCTTCGACCAGGAGATTCGCGACGGCTGGCAGGTGGAGACGACGGACAAGTGGCTGCGCTTCGGCAATCCGTGGTCGCTGGAGCGGCCGGAGGACGTCTTTGAGGTGAAGTTGGGCGGCCACACCGAGATGCACACCGACGCGGGCGGACAACTGCGGGTGCAATGGATTCCGCAGAGGATGGTGCGCGGCGTGCCCCACGATACGCCGATTCAGGGCTACAAGACCAACACCGTGAATACCATGCGGCTGTGGGCGGCGCAGGCCGTCGAGTCGTTCAACCTGGGGGTCTTCAACACCGGTGATTTTCTGGGCGCGGTTGCGGACAAGGTGTCGTCGGAGAACATCTCGAAGATCCTGTATCCGAACGATGAGGCACTGCAGGGCAAGCAGCTGCGGCTGGAGCAACAGTTCTTCTTCGTCTCCTGCTCACTGCAACACATCCTGGGCATACAGATGAAGGCTAACCGTCCGTTGGACGAACTGCATCGCAGCTTTGCCATCCAGATGAACGATACCCACCCGGCGATCTCAGTTGCGGAGCTGATGCGCCTGCTGATGGATGAGCACCAGATGGAGTGGGAGGCAGCGTGGCGGGTGACTCAGCATACGCTCTCCTACACCAACCACACGCTGCTGCCGGAGGCGCTGGAGCGATGGCCGCGGAGCCTGTTTGGCTCGCTGCTGCCGCGGCATCTGGAGATCGTCGACGAGATCAACCGGCGGCATCTTGAGGTGGTGCGGAAGACGTTTCCGGGCGATGAAGCGCGGGCGGAGCGGCTGTCGCTGATCGACGAGAGCGGCGAGCGCTACGTGCGCATGGCCAACCTGGCGTCGCTGGGGAGCCACGCGATCAACGGCGTCGCCGAGTTGCATACGGCGCTGTTGAAGAGCAGCGTGCTGCACGATTTCTTCATGTTGTCGCCGGAGAAGTTCAGCAATAAGACCAACGGGGTGACGCCGCGCCGCTGGATGGTGTTGAGCAATCCCGGCCTGGCCAAGCTGCTGACGGCGCGGTTGGGCGCGGGATGGATCCAAGACCTGGACAAGCTGCGCCGGCTGGAGGTGCTGGCCGACGACGAGGAGCTGCATGACGAATGGAGGGCGGTGAAGCAGCACAATAAGATGGAGCTCGCCCGATACATTCAGGAGAACCTGGGCTTCAGCGTCGATCCCGATTCGATGTTCGACGTGCTGGTGAAACGGATTCATGAGTACAAGCGCCAGCACCTGCAGGTGCTGCACGTGCTGACCATGTATCACCGCATTTTGCGCAATCCCGGCATGGAGGTGGTGCCGCGCACGTTTGTGTTCGGAGGCAAGGCCGCGCCCGGCTACCGCATGGCCAAGCTGATCATCAAGCTGATCCATTCGGTCGGCGAGAAGATCGACCAGGACCCGCAGGTGCAAGGCAGGCTGAGGGTGGTATTTCTGCCCAACTTCAGCGTAAGGCTGGGGCACCGGGTGTACCCCGCGGCGGACCTGTCGGAGCAGATTTCATTGGCCGGCAAGGAGGCCTCCGGGACCGGCAACATGAAGTTCCAGATGAATGGCGCGATCACGATTGGCACCCTCGACGGCGCCAATGTCGAGATCCGGAAAGAGGTGGGCGCGGAGAACTTCTTCCTGTTCGGACTGACGACTCCGGAGGTGGAGCAGCAGTTGCGGGCGGGATACCACCCGCGCGCGATCTACGAGTCGAACGCCAACCTGAAAGAGGCGATCGATTCGCTGAGCAGTGGCGAGTTCTCCCATGGCGACCGCAGCCTGTTCGCGCCGCTGGTCAACTCGCTGCTGGAGAAGGATGAGTACATGCTGTTCGCGGACTATCAGTCGTACATCGATTGCCAGGACCGCGTGGACGAAGCCTACAGGAACCAGGAAGCGTGGACGCGGATGTCGATCATGAATGTGGCCCGCAGCGGCAAGTTCTCCTCCGACCGGGCGATCCGCGACTACTGCTCCGACACCTGGAAGACGTGGCCGGTGAAGATCCAGCTGTAGCCGTCGGGGTGGTCCATCCGCGTGGCGGCGGTGATGGCGGGCACTGCGTCTGTCGCCCCTGGGGCCTAAGCTTTAGGATTCTCCTGCCGCATGGCGACAGCTACCCAACTCGCTGAAAGCTCTACGGTCGCGCAGACTGCGGCAGGCAGTGGGGTGGTTTCGCCATCGGCGAACCCTTGGATTGTCGCCATATCGGTGATGCTGGCGACGTTTATGGAGGTGCTGGATACGGCGATCGCCTCGGTGGCGCTGCCGTATATCGCCGGATCGCTGGCGGCGTCGAACTCCGAAGCGACCTGGGTGCTGACCAGCTACCTGATCGCCAATGCGGTGATCCTGCCGGCGAGCAACTGGTTTGCGCTGCGCTTTGGGCGCAAACGGTTCCTGATGTCGTGCGTGGTGCTGTTTACCATTGCCAGCTTCTTCTGCGGCGCGGCGCCGACGCTGGGGCTGCTGCTGGTGGCGCGGGTGCTGCAAGGGGCTGGCGGCGGAGCGTTGCAGCCGCTCTCGCAGGCGATCCTGCTGGAGAGTTTTCCGCCGGCCAAGCGGGGCGCGGCGATGGCGCTGTTCGGGTTCGGCGTGGTGGTGGCGCCGGTGCTGGGGCCGACCCTGGGCGGATGGCTGACCGACACCTATAGCTGGCGCTATGCGTTCTACATCAACATCCCGGTGGGAGCGCTGGCGATCTTCATGATCAACCGGTATGTGCACGATCCGGCGTACGTGCGCAACGCCAAGCCGGGCGCGTTCGACAATCTGGGATTCGGCCTGCTCTGCCTGTGGAGCGGATGCCTGCAGGTGGTCCTGGATAAGGGGCAGGAGGTGGACTGGTTTGGAGCGCCATGGCTGCGCTGGGCGACGCTGGTGCTGGGCATCTCGCTGGTCTGGTTCGTCCGCCACTGCTGGCACGCGCGGGCGCCGCTGGTGAATCTGCGGGTGCTGCGCAACCGCAACTTTGCCGTGGGTTGCCTGCTGATCTTCATGCTGGGATTCACCATCTACATCACCATCACCGTGCTGCCGCTGTTCTACCAGGAGGTGATGGGTTATACGGCGCTGGCTGCCGGCCTTGTGGTGGGGCCGCGCGGCATCGGGTCGATGCTGGGACTGCCGATGATCGGCGCCATCGCCAACAAGGTCGACAACCGCTATGCAATGAGCGCGGGATTTATCGTCTTCGGGATATGCACGCTTTGGTTCTCGTTCGTCAACCTGGGGATCAGTCCGCTGACGCTGCTGGCGCCGATCATGATTACCGGCTTTGCGCTGAGCTTCGTCTTTGTTCCCATCTCGAATATGGCGGTCTCGACCTTGAGCGACGACCGCATCGGAAACGCGACTTGCGTCTTCAACCTGCTGCGCAATATCGGCGGGTCGATCGGGATCGCCTTGGCGCAGACGTTTCTGGTCCGCCGCACCAACTTCCACGAGACCCTATTGGCGGCTGATTTACCTAGCAGCAATCACCACCTGCAGCAGCAGTTGCAAGCGGCCGGAGCATATCTGGGACAGCACTTTGGCGCGGCGGCTGGGCAGCCCGCGGCGCTGGGATTGACCTACCGCGAATTGGAGCAGCAGGCGATGCTGCTGTCGTTTATCGATGTCTTCCGCTGGACCGCAGTGTCGATCTTCAGCGCGGCGGCGATGGTGTGGTTGTTCCACAAGGTGAAGCCCCATGCCGAGGGCCCGGCGAAGGCGAACCTCGGACACTGAAGCGGATGGCGCGAATTGAGCAAGCCTCCGCTTCTCGGCTATAGCAAAAATCAGAGTTGGTGTAAGGCGGAACCCGTGCAGTCAAGTGGCTTTTTCCCCCAAGAAAAAGCCATCTTGTACACCCTCGCCAACACCACGGAAGCTCTGATTTTGCTCTAAGATCGGAAGCAGGAGGCTTGCATGAGCGCTGCGGGTGAATCGGGGTCTGCGGGTGAAACGGGGTCGTGGCTGGACCGCTGGTGGGGGCTGCTGCTGATCCTGTTTGGGGTGATCTTTGTGTCGATCCTGTTGACGTTTCACCCGGCGATGTGACGCGGGCGTGACGGCGGAGAGACAACCGCCGTCGAGTGGGAGTATGGTATCTGGGCCGGGGTGCAATTCCGGCCCAAACCTATGACGATCAGCCGCCGAAGTTTCCTCGCATCGCTGTCTCTGCTGCCAGCCGTTCTGGCTCGCGCCCAAAGCCAACTGCCAGCCAACAAGAACATCAAGTGGGCCGTATCCCTGAACCTGTGGGGCTACTTTCCGGGGACCAAGTTCACGGACATTCTGGACGTGATGCAGGAGACGGGATTTATTGGGATCCGTCTGACCGGCTTCCCGGGATTTCTGAACAAGTATGGGATTACGCAGGCGCAGCTGCACACCGAGCTCTCGAAGCGGGGCCTGAGCGCGGCGACAATCTCGTGGAACGGGCCGCTGCAGGACCCGGCGCAGAGGCAGGCGGCGCTGGACAGCGCGCGCGACGCGATGAAGTTTCTGGCCGACTTTGGGGCGAACCATCTGGTGGTCTTCTCGCCCAGCCGAACCCGAGGCGGAGCGGACGCGCCGGGCGCGTTCAAGGAGCTGTGCGACCGCTGCAACCAGATCGGCGAGCTGGCGGGGACGATGGGCTTTACCGCTGGAATGCACAATCATCTGGGCCAGATGGTGCAGACGCAGGAGGAGATTGACCGGTTTATGGCGGCGGTCGATCCGAAGCTGTTCGGCCTGTCGCCGGACACGGCTCACCTCGATCTGGCGGGCTGCGACGTGGTGGGCACGCTGGAGAAGTACAAGAATCGCATCCACTTCCTCGACTACAAAGATGCGAAGCTGCCGAAGCCGGCTGCGGATGTTGCGGCTGCGCCAGCGAGCGGGACGGGCGCGAGTGTTGCGGGCGCGAGTGGAGCGGCGCCTGCGAGGCCGGCAGGCGCGGGATTCATCCAGAACATCTACGACCTGGGCGACGGCGAGGTAGATTTTCCGGCGTGCCACAAGGTGCTGAAGAGCGTGAAGTACAAGGGATGGATCTGCGTCGATCTGGATATATCGCGGCTGGGACCGATGGCGGACTACAAACGCTGCGACGCGTATGTGGTCAGCAAGCTGGAGCCGATCTATCTGTGACGGCTACGGCTGGATGTCGCTGCTTCGAGGTGCTCAGAGGTTATATCTCCACGTCGACTACTGAGGGAACGGCACGAACTTTTCCGCGCAGGAGGCGGCGCTGCCTGCGGAGGGCTTGCCGGTCAGGGTGGCGTCGGTCCCGTTGGGAATCTGGAGGTTGCTCCCACCGGGGCCGTAGGTCACATCCGCGTGATCGAAGGTGTAGGTGTAGGGCGTGGGTGGATGTGCGGAGTCGGTGAGGTAGACCCCGTCCAGCGCGATCTGGGCGCGGTGGTCGTGGTCATAGCCGTCGAAGAGGATCTTGCCGCCCCCTGAGACGCGCACGTTGCGCAGGGTGATATCGCGGAAAGTGGGCGGCGAGTCGCCTTTGACGGGGCCGTTGGCGGCGTAGGCCGCCGTAATATCGATGGGCCGGCCCGAATTGCGGATGCAGAGGTCGTCATAGACGATGTCGTGCACCAGGCCTCCGCGGGTCCCCATGGACTTGATGCGAATGCCGGAGTCGGGGCCGTCCAGCGAGAGATCGAAGACGCGCAGCGCGCTGACACCGCCGTTGGTCTCGCTGCCGATGGACATGCCGTGTCCCCAATAGAAGTGATTGTGGCTGACGGTCATGTTGGTCAACTCGCCTGGGCCGCCGCCCTTGATGGCGACGTTGTCGTCGCCCTCGCGGAAGTAGCTGTGGGTGATGGTGATGTTCCTGGAGCCGCCGCCGGGATCGATGCCATCGGTGTTGCGGGCGAGGCGCTGCGGCGTGTCGATCTTGACTCCCCAGACGGTGAAGCCGTTGCCACCGCTATAGGCGACGTGGAAGTTGGGGGAATTCTTGAGGGTGATGCGGTAGAGGGTGAAGTTGTCAGCGTGGTTGGCGACGATGAGGCGGCTGACCTTCTGGCTGCCCCCGGCACGGGCCTGCTCCGCGAGGTCCCACGCGCTGACATCCTTGCCGAGCAGCTTGACGCCGCCGCGGCCGTCGATGACGCCGTCGCCCATCACCCCAGCGCCGGAGACGTGGTCGACGGAGATGAGCGGCTTGCAGCCCCTGCCCGGCGCGTCGTTCACCAGTCCGCAACTCCCAGGAGAGACTTCGAGCACCTGCGGATCAATCGACTCAAAGAGGGTGACGCCCTTGTCCACCACCAGGGTGACGCCTTCGCGAAGCTCCAGCGGGCCGCTGAGAAATGCGTTGGCCGCGGCGTGAGCCTGGAGCGCGACGGCCTTACCCTTCCCGCAGGTGTCGATGGCCTTCTGGATACGGCCGGTGTCGAGCCTGGATTCGTCGGCTGCGGCGAGGGTGTTGAACTTGCCGTTGTTGACCGAGGTGAGCTGCGCTTCGAGGGTCGCGCAGAATTGCGGGATCTTCGGCTCGGTGACATTTCGCGTGTCCTGCCCGAACATCGGCAGAGACATCGCGATTGCGAGAAAGCTGAGGAGCGACAGGGACCCGGGCATAGAGACTCCTTCTGGCTTGTAACGTGGAATTCTACAGGCGGATGGTTCGTCCTGGCAGCGGTGGCTGGCGCCGCCATCGCCTTCGGCAGAGCGGTTGCGCCTTTCGGCGCGGCTATCTCTTGGCACGCGTGAACGAGAAAGGACCCGGCTAGGGCGTTGTCCTAGGCTAGGATAGCTCGCGCCGTTGGCGCTAAGTACGGAAACTCTGACCTATTCGACTTTGCTCATTGCTTGTCCGATTTAGTCTTGGGAGCGCAGCCGGCCTGGAGGCCTTCCGACCGAATCGTGGGGGAGAGAAGATTTCTCGCACGGCGGGAGAAATTGCGCCCATACTTACTAGGCTCTCCTAAGTTGTGCCCGGAGAATTCATGACAATCGAAGCGGTGTGCGGGAAGCTGGCCGGCCGATCGGCGATGGCGGTTCTGTTGATGACGTTGCCGCTGGCGGCGCAGAACTACGTGGGCACATCGACGTCTGTGAGCCCGGCGCCGACCTCGACATCGCCTTTGGTGATGCACTTGACGATGGGCGGGACGGCGATCTCCGGGGCGGTCGGGATTGGGACAGCGGCGGCGACGATTCCGGTGTCGGGGACACGGAACGGGCAAAACTGCTCGGTTGTGGCAGGCGGGATCACGTACACAGGGGTGTGCACGGCGACGCGGTTTTCGGGATGGTACAAGTCGGGCGCGCAGCAGGGGACGTTCAGCGTTGCGGCTGCGGCAGTGGCGGCTCCAGCGGTGGCTGCGCAGGTTGCGATGCCTCCGGTACGCGCGGTTGCTCCGGTTGCGGCGGGTCCGGCTCAGCAGAGGGCTTTGAATCCGGTGGGCGGCGGTGCGCCGGCACCTCCGGCAGTTGCGGCGAATGGAGTGGTGGGGTGGCTGGCCGCGCCTCCGCAGGCGCAGCCACCGCCGCCAGTGGTGGTGCCTTGGCTGGCATCGACGGGAACTCCGGCGCAAGGTGCGACACCGACGCCTGCGAAGGTACCGGTGACGCCGCAGCCAGCTCCCGTTCCGGCGCGGCCGGCGGTGATTGCGCCTCCTGTTCCGGTGCGGCCGGCGATTCCGCCAACGGCTGCGGCGATGTGCGGGGCGGGGCAGCAGTACCAGGGGACGTTTTATGCGGATTCGGAGGAGTCGATCTTCTTCAACCTGACATTGGGCGGCGCGACGATTGGGGGGACGACGGGAATCACGGGGCCGGGCACGACCTTTCTGAATATCTATCCGGTGACAGGGACGCGAGTGGGGACGACATGCACGGTGAAGACGCGCGGCGGGGCGGTGTTCGCGGGCACGTGCGATGCGCAGAGTTTCAGAGGAAACTACAACTCGGCGAATGGGGTGATGCCGTTTGTGACGATGTGCGGCGGGACCTATCCGCCGGCTCCGGCACCTGCGCCGCCGACACCGCCGGTTCCACCGGGGCCGGTGACGTGCCCGAAGTCGAGTCCGACTCCGGAGATGTATCAGGGGATTATGACGACGGCGCAGGGAGTGCAGGACCCGATCGCGTTCAACCTGGTGACGGAAGGCGGAACGATCGCGGGAACGATGGGGATAGGGGTTGTGGGACGGCCGCTGGATACGCCGAACCGGATTACGGGGACACGAATGGGGCAGAACTGTTCGGTAACCGGGCCGCTGGGTGCAGTCTATACCGGCATCTGTAATGGGAAGAGCTTTAGTGGAACGTACAACTCGCCGGACGGGACAATGCACTTTACGACCAGCCTGGCGGCGGGGCTGGACGATTCGACGACGATGTGCGGGGCGGGACCGACGCCTGTGCCGGTGCCGGTTCCGGTGAAGTGCCCGGCGGCGGGGGCGATGCAGTTGTACCGGGGGACGATCCAGGTTACGGACGAGACGGACGTGATGTTGCTGGACCTGGCTTTCAACGGAGGGAACATCACGGGGACGATGGGGATTGGGCAGGCAGGGACAACTCCGCCGCTGAACGCTCCGCTGACAGGGACGATGGCAGGCGGGCATTGCCACATGGTGATGGGGGGAATGGATACAGGCGCGGTGCTAGATGGAACGTGCGATGGGCACACCTTTACCGGGGCGTTTACGAATGGGATGCTGGGCATGGGGTTCACGGTGACGAATACGACGGCGGGGGCGACGGCTGGGTGCGTTGCGCCGGTGCCGATACCCATACCGGGGCCGGTACCCGTACCGACGCCGGTGCCGCCGGTGGCGCAGGTGGTCCGGTACTGCGGGATGTTCCAGAACAACACGGAGAACTTCGGGGGGGCGATTGAGTTCGATCTGCAGACGGCGGGGTCGTGGGTTAAGGCACAGATGAGGATTGGGCAGCCGGTGACGGCGAATGTGCCTAGGGACTATGGGACTGGGGGGGTGAGCTCGGGGACGTGGGCTGTCGCGGGTTGCGCGGCCGTGTTTGACTCGGGGTTCGAGATGACGTGGGGGAAGTGCTCGGCGACGGAGATTACAGGGAATTACATTATTCCCGGCGGGAATGGGCAGGAGAATGGTTCGTTCGATGCGACGCTGACGACGGCGACTTCGTGCCCGAAGATGCAGTAGGCGGTAACGAGGGGCTGGGTAGGGTGGATGACGGCGCGGCGATGCTAGAGGATGATGCCGGCGGAGCGGTAGACGGCTTCGATGGCGAGCTGGTCGGCGAGGCCGGTTTCGCCGGGGGTGTCGGGGGTGCGGTCGCGAAGGATGCAGTCGGAGAAGTGGTCGACCTGGTGGGTGAACTGCATGGGGTCCTTCTCGGAGGAGGCGAGGTCGACCTCGATCCAGGGGGCGCCGAGGACGGGTTGTGAGGCGTAGTGGCCGGTGAGGTGCTGGCCCTGGTAGGTGAGGGAGGTCATCTGCAGCCATCCCCAGGGGCCGTGGGCGCGCCAGTAGCCGCCGAGCTCGGTGCCGTAGCTGCCGGCGCCCGAGGCGATGGCGCCTGAGGGGAAGCGGGTGAGCCACTGGACGTTCTCCTCGACCTCGGTGAAGCGGCCGTCGCGGTCGGGGGTGGAGGTCATGGCCTGGAAGGCGGTGGGCTCCTGGCCGGTGAGCCAGCGGAAGAGGTTGAGGGAGTAGACGCCGTGGTCGAACATGGGGCCGCCGCCACCGAGGGCTTTAGTGAGACGCCACTCGCCTGCGCGCATGTTGGAGCCGTGGTTGGCGTCGAGGGAGCCGAGGGTGCCGAGCTTGCCGCCGCGGATGAGCTCGATGGCGTGGAGGTGGGTGGGCTCGTAGTGGAGGCGGTAGGCGATCATGAGCTTGACGCGGGCGGCGCGGCAGGCGTCGATCATGCGGCGGCACTGGGCGGAGGTGACGTCCATGGGCTTCTCGCAGAGGACGTGCTTGCCGGCGCGGGCGGCGCGGATGGTGTACTCGGCGTGCATGGAGTTGGGCAGGGCGACGTAGACGGCGTCGACGGCGGGGTTGGCGGCGATGCGGTCGAAGTTCTCGTAGTCGTAGATGGAGGAGGTGGGGACGTTGTACTGGGCGGCGATGCGCTCTGCCTTGTCACGATGGCCGCTGACCAGGGCGGTGATTTTAGATTGGGAGGATTGAGCGGTGCCGGCGAGGAAGTGGCTGGCGATGCGGCCGAGGCCGATGACGGCGTAGCCGATGCGGCGGGCAGAGGGTTGGGAGGCAGGTTGGGTTGGTGAGGGCTGCGGGGCAGCGGATTGGGGAGCGGAGGCGGATTGGGCGAAGGCGGGCTGGGTCAAGGAATTCGGGGTCCAGTGCGCGGCGAGGCCGAGGGCGCTGAGCTTGGCGAAATTGCGGCGAGAGAGCGGCATCGGGGTGGTCCTCGGGGGTGAGATTGCGCCGTGGGCGTGCGCGGCTGGGAATGACTATATTCAGTTGAATCGGCCGTCGTCTAGACCGGTCTCATATATTGTCATTTGCGACACGCGCACAGCATGGAACCCGCTTCGATGGCGGGTTCCATGCGAGTCACACAGGCGTCCCCGTTGTTTATGAGACCGGTTCTAGCGCCAGACGGACCAGCCGCGGCGGTTGAGGCTCCAGAAGAGGAGGGCGAGGCAGGTGAGGCTGAGGGTAAGCAAGGCAGCTCCGTGGATGAGGCGACCGAAGAGCAGGTCGCCGACGCCGAAGAGCATCGCGTAGACCAGGGTGAAGCCGAGGATCCAGTGAAAGAAGTTGTAGGCGAGGGTGGGGTCGGTGGCAGGAGCAGGACGAGAAGCAGGTTCCTCCGCTGCCCCACCCCAGCGAGCAAGCTCGCCGGGGGTCCCGGTTGCGCTGCGGGATGACAACAAGGAGGCGGTGTCGCGGGCGTAGGCGGCGAGGGCGAAGCGACGCCAGCCGAGGGCGGCGGGGCGGACGCGGTCGTAAAAGGCCTGTAGGGTCGCTTCGGACTCGGGCTGGGTGAGCAGGGTGACGGCGAGCCAGATGGCGGTGGTGAGCAGGGTGGTGGTGAGCATGAGCCAGGCGAAGGCGTGGGGATCGTCCTGGTTGAGGGGCGCAAGGGCGAGTGCGGGGTCGAGGCGATGGAGAGCGCGGACGGCGGGCAGGCCGAGACGGCTTTCGAGGGTGAGGGAGATGGTGGCCGCGGCGGTCATGGCGGCGATCTCCGACCAGGCGTTGATGCGCCACCAGTACCAGCGCAGGATGAAGACCAGGCCCGCGCCCGCGCCGAGGGCGAGCAGGAACTTCCAGGCCGTTGCAATCGACGCTCCGTGAGTAAGCATGTAGCCAGTTGCACAGGCACTCATCACAGCGACCAAGATGGTGGCGATGCGGCTGGCAGTGACGTAGTGGCGGGCTGATTCGTCCGGCGCAAGGAAGCGCTTGTAGAGGTCGTTGATCATGTAGGACGCGCCGAGGTTGAGGTGGGTCCCGATGGTGGACATGTAGGCAGCGGCGAAGCCGGCGAGCATGAGGCCGCGCAGGCTGGGCGGGAGATAGTGGATCATTACCCAGACGTAGGCGCCCTCCATGCCGCCTTGCGCGGCGGTGGGGTGAGGCAGCAGGACGAGGGCGACCAGGGCGGTGATGATCCAGGGCCAGGGGCGGAGCGCGTAGTGGGCGATGTTGAACCAGAGGGTAGCGCCGAGGGAGTGCTTCTCATTTTTCGCAGAAAAAATGCGCTGGGCGATGTAGCCGCCGCCGCCGGGTTCGGCCCCCGGATACCATGAGGCCCACCAGTTGAGCGAGAGCAGGACGAGGAAGCTGAGGAAGAAGGGCGAGGCGGTGGAGGGGATGAAGGCGAGGGTGTCGCGCGGGGCGGAGGGGGTGGAGTGGGCAGCGTCGAAGGCGCGGACCTGGGTGGCGAGCGCGTGCATGCCACCGACGGCGTGGACGGCAAAGTACGCGAGCAGGATGACCATGGACATCTTGAGGATGAACTGGACGAGGTCGGTCCAGAGCACGGCCCACAGGCCGGAGATGGCGTTGTAGGCGAGGGTGAGGGCAAGGCAGCAGAAGACCGCAGTGAGCTGCTGGCGGGTGGTGGTGAGGCCGAGGGTGAGGGCGAGGATCTTGGCCATGGCGAGGTTGACCCAGCCCATGATGATGGTGTTGACCGGGAAGGCGAGGTAGACGGCGCGGAAGCCGCGGAGGAAGGTGGCGGGCGGGCCGGCGTAGCGGAGCTCGGCGAACTCCATGTCGGTGAGGACGCGGGCGCGGCGCCAGAGCGGGGCGAAGAAGAAGACGGTGAGCATCCCGGAGAGCAGGAACGACCACCAGAGCCAGTTGCCGGCAATACCCTGGGCGTAGATGAGGCCGGTGACGACCAGGGGAGTGTCCGCGGCAAAGGTGGTGGCGACCATGGAGGTGCCGGCCAGCCACCAGGAGACGTTGCGCCCGGAGAGGAAGAATTCGCCGATGCCGCCGGAGGCACGCTTCATGTAGAAGAAGCCGATAGCGAGGTTGACCGCGAAGTATGCGGCAATTACCAGCCAATCGAGCGGGGTCAGGACCATCGGGCCTCTCTAGGCGCAGGGAATAGGGATCAGGGAGTAGAACCGGTCTCATATATTGACATCTGCGACACCCGCACAGCATGGAACCCGCTTCTATGGCGGGTTCCATGCGAGTCACACAGGCGTCCCGGTTATTTATGAGACCGGTTCCAGCGTACAACAGCAAGGGCTATTGCGGAGACAGGAGGTTGGGGCCGGAGGAAACTACATGTGTACAGGCTGCGGGCATGACACCAAGATTGGATAGGCGATGGTTGTGCGGGTAGGGTAGACTCTGGGGAACATGAAGACGACTCTCTTGCTGAATGCCTTTTTGGCGGCTTTTCTTGTTGCGACAACTCCTGCGGGGTTGGCGCAAGCCGCTGCTGCGGCCGCTCCCGCGTATGTGGATGAGAATGCGACCGACCCGGCGCCTCTGAAGCTGGACGGCCTGGAAGGAAGTGTGCGCGGCCTGGGCGGAGACGCGATGCCCAGGGTGTCGGTGTCGCTCTTTACCGAGCAGGGGCACACGATGGTAGCAACCGTGGTGAGCGACAAGGACGGCAAGTTCAAGTTCACCAAGGTGGACAAGGGACTCTACCGGGTGGTGGCGCGGGTAGAAGGACTTTGTACGGCCAACATACCGGTGAAGGTGGAGTCGTCACTGCTGGCGCATCACCGGTTGGAGATTACGATGCGGCCGAAAGAGATGGACACGTGCAGCTACGGGATGGCGAAGAAGTAGGTACTTCGTACCGTTCTCGACGCTTCGCGTAAAGGCAAAAGCGGATTCCTTCTCCTTCGGCTTCGCTCAGGGTGTGGAATGACAAACAAAGCCGATTATTGTTTGGCGAGGTCGAAGACTTTCTCCATGGGGGCCCAGCGGCGGACGGGGTCGGCACCTTCGGGGACGGCCTGGAAGTTGCCCATGAGCGCCTCCCACTCGAGGACCTTGGGATTGGCTGCGTCCATGGCGGCCTTCTTCTCGAAGGAGAAGTCGGGGCTGACGTCCATGATCATGAACATGCGGGTGCCGTGCAGGTAGATCTCCATGTGGGTGACACCGGCGGCGAAGAGGCTGTCGCGAATCTGGGGCCAGATTCTTTCGTGGTGGCGTTTGTATTCGGCGATCTTGGCGGGGTCGTCCTGCAGGTCGAGGGTGAGGCAGTGGCGTGGCATGTTTCCTCCGTGGGATTTGGCGGCATCGTGGAGCTGAGCTTCTAAGCTTGAATTGCGATGAGAGCGCCGCCAGCTTTCCCTGAGCAGCCTACCATCGCGCGTACGCGCCTCGCAAAGGCTTGGCCGGGTGTATGCTCGGAGGCGCACCGCAATCGCGCGAGATCGCGAAGAACCGACAAGAAGCGAATGGGGAAGCAGAGCAGCACCAACCCAATGCGCGGAACGGCACGCCTCTCTGAGAAGAGTTGGAGGAGCGGCGCGGGCGTGAGCTACCTGGGTCTCGGACGGTGCGGGCGGTGGACCGCGTTGGTCTGGGCGCTGAGCTGGACGCTGGGTTTCGCGACGCAGGCGTGGGCGCAGACGCAAGCGACAACGCTGCCGCTGATGCTTCCTTCGGCAATTGCGTTTGACGCGCAGGGCGATCTATATTTTGCGGAGACGGGGAACCATGCGGTGCGCATCCTCTCCGCGGCTGGAACTGTTACGACGGTTGCAGGCAGCGGAGTGCAGGGCTACGCGGGAGACAACGGTCCGGCAACCGCGGCGGAGCTGGACTCGCCGGCGGGGTTGGCGCTGGATGCGGCGGGCAATCTTTATATCGCGGACAGCCATAACCATCGTGTGCGCGAGGTGAGCGCGACGAGCGGGACGATTGCGACGATTGCGGGGACGGGCGTGGCCGGCTTTGCAGGCGATAAGGGAGCGGCGACGGCGGCGCAACTCGATCTGCCGACAGCGCTGGCGGTGGACGCGGCGGGCGATGTGTATGTAGCGGACACGAACAACCACCGTGTGCGCCGGATTGCGGCGGCCACGGGCACGATTACGACGGTTGCGGGCGATGGGGTCGAGGGCTACTCGGGCGATGGTGGCCTGGCGACGGCGGCGGCGATTGACTCGCCCGATGGCTTGGCGGTGGATGCGGCGGGAGACTTGTACGTTGCCGACACGCACAACGGACGGGTGCGCGTGGTGAGCGCGGCGACGGGGAATATCTCAACGGTCGCGGGCGGGGGGATTGTGGGCGGGAATGTGCAGAGCTTTGGCGGGGATGGCGGTGCGGCGACTGCGGCTGGGTTGGCCCTGCCGCGCGGGCTAACACTGGACGCGGCGGGCAATCTGTATGTGGCGGACAGCGCGAACCAGCGCATTCGGCGCATCTCGCCTACGGGCGTGATTACGACGGTTGCAGGGCAGGCGACAGAGGCGTTCGCCGGAGACAATGCGCGCGCGGTGGCGGCCAGTCTGGACTCGCCGCTGGCGGTTGCGGTTTCGCCTGACGGGTTGGTGACGTTGGCCGATAGCGGCAACCAGCGAGTGCGGCAGATTGACGCACTGCCCGCGCCGGGGCCGGACATCCACACGCTGGTGGGCATCGGGACGACGACGCTGGGAGCGCTGCTGCTGAGCGGGCCATCGGTGGCTGCGTACGGGAGCGGGGTGCTGACGGCGACGCTGAGCACAACTACAAATGCAACGGGAAGCATTACATTTCTGGACACAAGCGGCGGAACGACGGTGACACTGGGTGCGGTGGGGCTGAGCACGGATGCCGCGAGCCTGAGCACGGGGATGCTGGCTGCCGGGACGCACAGCATCGTCGCTGTGTATGCGGGCGACGCGACACATGGGGCGGCGCAATCCACGGCGTTGGCGCTGACGGTGACGCCGCTGACGGTGACGGCCACGGCGAACCCGGCGGCGATCCTATATGGACAGCCGGTCCCGGCGCTGGGCGGCGTGCTCAGTGGCGTGCTGGCGCAGGATGCGGGCAAGGTTACGGTGGTCTTCACGACCAGCGCGGGCGCGCTGTCTCCGGTGGGCGCGTATCCGATTGCGGCGACGCTGACGGGCAGTTCGGCGGGGGATTATTCGTTGGGGGCGGTGCCTGCCGGGAGCTTGAGCATCGCACAGGCGCCGACGCTGACTGCACTTTCGGCTTCGACGAGTGCGCCAGGTCAGGGAAGTCCGGTGACGCTCAATATGCGGGTGGCGAGTACGACCAGCGGTGTGCCTACGGGAAGCGTCACGATATCGGATGGTACGACGGTGCTGGGGGTGGTTCCACTGTCGGGCGGCGCGGCGGCGTTCAACACCAGCACGCTGGCGCTGGGGACACATAGTTTGAGCGCGGCGTATTCGGGCGATGGGAACTTTCTGGGGAGTACGTCGGCGATTGCGACGGTGACGGTGGGCGTGGCGCAAGACTTTAAGCTGGCGGCGACAGGTGCGACTACGCAGGCGGTCCCGGCGGGGAGCGCGGCGACGTATGACTTTTCGGTGGGGATGGTGGGCGCGGCGATGGCCAGCCCGATCACGCTGGCGGTGCAGGGTGCGCCGCTGGGGGCGACGCCATCCTTCAGCCCGAACTATATTCCACCGGGCGGCGCGGTGACGAGCTTCACGCTGACCATCCAGACTCCACTGGCCACGATGGAGGAGCGGACGCGGCCGCTGGCGCCACGAGGTTCGACGCTGGGATGGCTGGCTGCGCTGGTGCTGCCGGCGATGGGATGGGGGCGGCGATGGTTCAGGAAGGGGCGTGGGAGATTTCGTTCAATGATGTTGTTGGGGCTTTCGGCTTTCATGCTGCTGGCTACGGGCTGCGGAGATCGCATCAACACTGGGCCGGAGCTGGTGGGTGCGACGAGCTACACGCTGACGGTGACGGGGACGGCGACCAGTGCGGCGGGGACGGCGCTGGTGCATTCGGCAAATGTAACCTTGCAGGTACTGCAGTGAACAGGTTCAAAACTGTCCTGCCGGACGGGCGCCCTGCGCGGGCGGCGGTCACTTCGGGCGTTCACACGCCCTTTTCCTGCTTTGCGTGGTGCTCCCGATGGTCGCAAGATCAACGTGGGTGCTCCCGATGGTCGCGAATTGAGTTTCGTGCCGACCAACGGGAGGACCGCGCAACGCCTATCCTGGGCCGAGCAGGCGGAGCAGGAAGAAGAGCAGCACGCCCAAGAAGAAGACGAGGGCCATGCGCACGCCGGGCTCGCGGTTGACCTCGGGGACCAGGTCGGTGGCGGCGACGTAGATGGTGACGCCGGCGGAGAGGGGCAAGCCGGCACGGACCCAGGTGGGTTCGAGGTTGATGGCGAGTACGCCGAGCACGGTGGTTGCGCCGAGGAAGAGCGCGGAGTTGAGCGCGGCGTGACGGCCCTGGCCGCCGGCGAGCATGACGCTGGCCACGGTGAAGCCTTCGGGAATCTTGTGCAGAAAGATGGCGATGAAGAGCACCCAGCCGAGCCACGCGGAGATGACGAAGCCGGAGCCGATGGCGATGCCGTCGAAGAAGGTATGGGTGGCGAGGCCGAGCAGGACGGAGTAGCTGCTGCGCGCGGAGAGGAACTCGTGGTGGTGGGTCTCCTCGCCGAAGTGGAAGTGGGGGGAGAGGGTGTGCTCCAGCAGGTGCACACCGCAGTAGCCGGCGAGGATGAGCGGAGCGGCCCAGTGGGCGTTGACGGTGAAGGCCTCGGGCAGCATCTCCAGCAGCGCGGCGGCCAGCATGAAGCCGGCGCCGAGGGCCACGAAATAGCGCAGGGCGCGCGCGGACGGGGAACGGCGGACCAGGAGAAAGCCGCCGAGGTAGTCGGCCAGGCCGGCGAAGAGGCCAAGCGCAAGCGCGATCCAGAAGCGGGAGGCCGGGATGGACACGCTGGTCATGATGTTTCGGTCTAAACCTTATACAAAAATGCTCTAGCCGCTGTGACGGATGTTGAGCACATCGCCATCCTTGACGGGGTAGTCCTTGCCTTCCAGGCGCAGGGTGCCGGCGGCGCGTGCGGCTGCCTCGGAGCCGGCGGCGAGCAGCGTGTCCCAGTGGATGGTCTCGGCGCGGATGAAGTGCTTCTCCAGGTCGGAGTGGATGGCGCCCGCGGCTTCCTGGGCACGGCAGTGGATGGGGATGGTCCAGGCGCGCGTCTCGGGCTCGCCGACGGTGAAAAAGCTGGCGAGGCCGAGCAATTCGTAACTCTTTCGGATCAGGCGGACGAGGCCGCTCTCGGTAAGGCCGTAGCCTTCCAGGAACTCGGCGGCTTCTTCGTCCTCCATCTCGGCCAGCTCGGCTTCGACTTTGCCGCAGATAGCGGTGGCGCCGGAGTTGGGGCGCGCGGCGGCTTCGGTGAGGCCATATTTGGCGACGGCGGCGTCGAGGTCCGCGCCCAGCGTGGTGCTCTCGGAGATGTTGAGGACGTAGAGGATGGGCTTCTGGGAGAGGAACATGAAGCCGCGGATGAGCTTCTTCTCCTCGGGGGTCAACTCCATCTCGCGCAGCGGTTTCTCGGCCTCGGTCTGCTGCTTGCAGCGCAGCAGCAGGGCGTGCTCGCGCTCGACCTCGGGGGTCTTGGCCTTCTTCATGTCCTTGGCGACGCGTTCGAGCCGTTTTTCGATCTGGGTGAGGTCGCTGACGATGAGGTCGATCTCGACGTTGCCGATGTCGCGCAGCGGATCGACGGGGCCGACGTGAGGGATGGTGTCGTCCTCGAAGGCGCGCAGCACGTGGATGATGGCGTCGACGTTGCGCAGGCTCTGCAGGAAGGCGGTCTCCTTGAGCGCCTCCTCGCCGATGGCGGCCAGGTCGGCGTACTCGATGGTGGCGTAGACGGTCTTGCTGGTCTTGGCCAGGGCGGCGAGCTTGTCGAGGCGGGCGTCGGGAACGCGGGCGATGCCAAGATGGGCCTCGCGGGGGTTGGAGTGGCCAAAGCTTTCGGTCCTGGCTTTGGTGAGGATCTTGAACAGCGAGGTCTTGCCCACCTGGGGCAGGCCGATGATTCCAGTTTTCATGTCTCTATGATTCTAACCGTCGCGGCGGCCCGGGTTCTGCGGCCATCAGGATGACGACTGCGAGGCCGAGCAGCAGGGCTGCGCCCTCGACCTTCTCGGAGAGGGCGTGCAGGCGGTCGAAGTCGGCGCGTGTGGGGTTGGTGGAGGGGACGGCGGCGATGTCGCCGCCAGCGGTGGTACGGTCGCGCTCCATGGCGGGAATGATGCCATGCTGCACGTAGATTGTGGCGGCGATCATCAGTACGACCAGTACCATCTGCGCAAGGAGAAGCTTGCGCAGGTGCGGCGATGAGCGGAACCAGAGCAGCAGGGTTGCGATCAGGAAGATGAGGCCGGCAGCGAGGCCGAGACGATTCAGCGTAGTGATGCTGCCATTGATGAGCAGCGCGAACTGGCGGTCCGTTCCCATCACCTTGAAGGCGGTGGGCGCTTCCACAAAGGCGAAGAAGATGAGCCCTCCGACCCAGATGACGATGGCGAGCAGGCGCAGCGCGCGGAGGAAGACGTTCATAGATTCATGGTACTCGTACGTTCTCAACGTTTCGCGTGAGGACAAAGGCGGTGTCCGGGGGGCCGGCGCGGGGACGATGATTCCCCGCTGGGGCATGGATTCGGGGCGTGGCAAATTGGGAACGAACGTCGAAATAATAATGTGATCTACACCACATCATGGTTACTGTCATGCTACGATCTTGGGATTCGGGGGCACTTCAATGGTCAGTTGCTGCGTCAATCCAGCCTGCCGTACAGAGTTCAAGCTGCTGAACGCCGGCGACCTGTATGCTCACGAACAGCCAGACGCAAACACGGAGTTCTTCTGGCTCTGCGCCGCGTGCTGCTCCAAGTTTGAATTGCAGCTCGATGCGGACGGCGGCGTCTCGGTGCGGCCGCGAAGCTATCTTGCCGGATCGCATCCACCCCATCCTGCTGGCCATCTGCATATCGTGACTCGCCCGATTGGGCGCAAGCTCTGGCGCCACGCGATCCCGTCAGGCGAACGGACACCGCCTCCTTCCGGGTTCGGCTGGAGCTAACTCGCCGATAACTGGCTAGACGAAGTCGCGGCCGATAAGGCGGCGAATGCGTTCTTTCGTGGGTGGATGGGTGGAGAAGAGGGTGCCGAAGCCGCCGCCGAGCAGCGGGGCGATGATGAACAGGTGCGCGGTGGAGGGCGTTGCCTGTAGCGGGACGCGCTTGGAGTAGTCTTCGAGCTTTTGCAGCGCGCTGGCCAGCGCGTAGGGATTGCCGGTAAGGTGGGCGCCGGTGGCGTCGGCCTCGTACTCGCGGGTGCGCGAGATCCAGAGCTGGATCATCATGGCCGCGATGGGCGCGACGAGGATCATGAGGACAGCGGTGATGGCGCCGCCGTTGCGGTCGCGCCGGCCGCCGGCGCCGCCGAAGCCGAAGATCTCCGCCCAGTAACCCATGCGCGCGATCATGGTGATGGCGCCGGCCAGGGTCGCGGCGATGGAGCTGGTGAGGATGTCGCGATTCTTGACGTGGCCGAGCTCGTGGGCGAGGACGCCTTCCAGCTCCTCATCGTTGAGCAAGCCGAGGATTCCGTGGGTCACCGCGACCGATGCGTGCTTGGGATTGCGGCCGGTGGCGAAGGCGTTGGGTGATTCAGTAGGCAGCACGTAGATCTTGGGCATGGGCAGGCCCTGGCGCTGGGTCAGGCGCTCGACGACCTCGTAGGCGCGGGGTAACTGCTCGCGGGTGACGGGCTGGGCGCGGTACATCTTGAGCGCAATCTTGTCGGAAAAGAAGTAGGCGGTAAAGTTCATCGCGACCGAGATCGCGAAGGCGAGGATCATTCCGTTCTGGCCGCCGATGCGGTCTCCCGCAAAGACCAGGATCAGGGTCATCAGCACAAGCAAGAGTGTCGATTTGAAGGTGTTCATGGGTTCTATGGCCTATCCGGGCAGGCGACTGTCTGTTGCAGCCATGCCTCCCTAAGCATCAGTCATTAGACGTGGGAGAGCTGGGTTCGATTCGAGCCAGCGCGCGGCGCAGGACGACGTCGAAGGCGGCCTTGTGCTCGGCGTACTGGGCATCGGTGAGGCGGCCGGCGAGGCGGTCCGTCTCCAGCTCGAAGAGCTCGTCCTTCAAGGCGGAGAGCAGGGGATTGGCCCCTGAAGGCGCCGCAGAAGCGGCCGAAGCAGGCACGGAAGTTGCGGCTGGAGCGTAGGTTGCGGCGGAGGCCTGGGCGGGAATCTCCGGCGAGAGCGAGGAGGGAGCGTCGGCGACGGCGGGGGCGTTCTTCAGCATGATGGCTGCGCCGATGACCAGGGCCAGCCCGAGCACGCTGAGGATCCACCACTTGTACTTGGACCAGGGATCGTTGGTGCCGTTGGGGTCGTCGGGCGCTCCGAGTCCGCCGCCGGGACGCTGGCCGGTGGTTGCGGCCTGGGCGGCCATGCCGGTGTTGCCGGATTGATCGGAACTGGCCTGCGATGCTCCCTGGGTGTCTTCCTGCGTCTGCGGCAACTGGCCGGTGCCGGCGATGGTGAACTGGACCGGCTGCGCGACAGGCGGCTGGTGGGCGTCAAAGCTCTGCGAGTTGGGGTCGGGATTGATGGGCTGGAAGATCGCCGAGCCCTGGAACCGCATGGACTTGGGCAGCATGACGGCGACATCGCCGGTGGGCACGGAGAGCTTCAGTCCGAAGATGAGCTTGCCGCTGTAGGGCAGGCTGTAGGCCACCTGGAAGCGGGTCTCGCCGGGGCGGATGGGGAAGGTGAAGGCGTAGTGGCCGGCGGATGCGTCGATGGTCTTGACCGGGGTGTTGGTGGGCAGGCCGCCGGGGGCGCTGGCCAGGGACTGCGAGATCTGCGCGCCCTCGGGAAGGAAGAAGTCAAAGGTGTTGCCGCCCACCTCGGTGCGCGGCGGCGCGGAGGCGTTCTGCACGAAGAAGTTCTCGGCCACGTTCAGGGTCTTGCCGGTGGGATCGGTCTCGGCACGGAGCACCAGGGCCTCGCCGGCGATGCCGTCGATCTTGGCGGCGGAGTCGTAGACATCGATGTCGACGTTAGCGGCGCCAGGCGGGACGCTCTTGAAGTATTCGGCGCCGTGGTGGGTGACGTGGAGCAGGATCTGGCCGCCGTCGGGCGCGCTGACGTGGAAGCTGCCGGTAGCGTCGGAGGTTGCCTTGGCGATCTCATCCATACCCTGCGCGGTGTTGATGACGGCGACGGTGTCGCCGGCGGAGGGCTTGCCGGTGGTGCGGTTGGTGACGGTGCCGGTGATGGTGCTGGCGAAGGCGGTTGCGGTGAGGAGTGCCGCGGAGAGGGCAGGGAGGAGGATGCGGGTGGTGCGGGTCAGGATAGGCACGGGCTAGTGGGTCCAGTTCTCAATCGGAAGATTGGGGATGCGTTTGAATTCGCGCTCGTTGTTGGTGACGAGGGTAAGGCCGAGTTGAAGGCAATGGGAGGCGATCCAAAGATCGTTGTTGCCGATGATCTGGCCAGTCCGCCCAAGAAGAAAGTGGAGTCTGCCGTAGTGCTCTGCCGCCTCCGTCGCAAGAGGAACAACAGGCACCTCGGCGACGAATTTGCGCAGGTTCAAAAGGGTGGTTTCAGCACGGCTGCTTTTCTCGGCGCCAAACCGAAGTTCTCCGTACGTGACTACCGAAATGACCGCATCGCCCGGCTGGAGCTGATTAAATCGCGCCAGTACGTTTGGGGGACGTTGTTTGGCAATGTAAACGCAGATGTTCGTGTCCAACATGTAGAGCATGGCCGCTTACAGTCCCTCACGTTCCTGGGGCGGAGGATCGGACCGGCCTTCGGCAAAAAAATCATCCGGCATCGAGGCCAGCGCTTCGAAGGCGGCGGCGAGACTTCGGGGGCGGGGCTGGCGAATGACGATGTCGTCTCCCTGCCGGATCAGTTCGACCTCGGTGACCTTGAGGCGAAACTCCTTGGGCAGGCGGATGGCCTGGCTGTTTCCGGATTTGAAGACCTTGGCCAAGGGCATTGCCATCCTCCTGAAAAGCTGTCCAAAGGAAAAGTATACACACTACGTATATACGGCTGTTCGTTCGACGCTAGATTCGGGCGCGGGTGCTCTTCATACCGCGGGCGGTGAGGGCTTCCATCTCGGCGATGGTTTGGGCGGCCTCGTCTTCGAGCGCGCGGCGCTGCTCGTTGTAGTCGGCCTCGGGATACTTGCCGGCGAGGTACTCGAAGTTAAGGTCGCGGAGGTTCTCGTAGATGGCTTCCTTGCGCTCGCGCAGGTAATCGACGCGGGTCTTGTCGGCCTGCACGAAGGGGTTACGTTCCGGCCAGAAGATGTAGGCGAAGAGCGCGATGGTGAGGGCGATGCTGGCGAGAAGGCTGGGGGACATGTCAATACTCCGTTTCGCGGCGGATGCGTTCGCGCAGGGCTGCATCCTCGGGGTTGGCTGGGGATGGGAGATCGCCGATGCCATCGATCGGCGCCATCCGCAGCGTCCTGCGCTTCCATAGCCAGACCACGGCGAAGGTGCCGATGGTGGCGAGCAGAAAGACCGCGATGGGAACGATCCAGGCGGCGTTGTCGAAGCCGCCGCGGATTGGCGCGGCGAGAATGGTGGGCCCATACTTGGCGGCGAACCACTGGAGGACAGCGGTGTCGCTGGCGCCGGTGGCGAGTTGGGCGCGCAGCTCGACGATCATGCGGGCGGAATCGACGCAGCCGACGTGATTGCATTCGAGCAGGATTTGGCCGCATCCGCAGGAGCACATCAGCTCGTGGCCGAGGCGGTCGTAGCGCGGCTGGCCGGCGCCCAGCATGGCGACGGTGATGACGCAGAGCAGGGCGGTCTGGAGGGCCTTCGCCCAGAAGATGGGGTCACTTCGTGACGCGTATACCGCTTCGCGTTGTCCTCCCGTTGGTCGGCACATAATTCTGTTTGCGAGCACCGCGCGAAGCCCAATACGCGTCACGAAGTCACCGCCGCCCGCGTAGGGCGCCCGTCCGGCAGGACCATTCCCAGATAGGTCCTTACGCATGGGGCACCTTGGCCAGAACGCCGGCCGGGCCGAGGGCTGGAGGTTTGGCGGGGGCCAGATCTTCCTGGCGCTGGCGCACCGGCGAACGAACGAGATTGGGCATCAGCGCGATGAAGGTGCCGGCGACGACGATGGTGACGCCGATCCAGATCCACGCGATGAGTGGATTGAGGAAGACCTTGATGATGGGACGGCCGGTATCGGGATTCTTGCCCTCAAAGACGGTGTAGAGGTCGGCCTGGGCGTTCGAGTGCAGCGCGACGATGGTGGAGGACTGCTCGTGGTCGGTGCCGGCGAAGTAGGTGCGCTTCTCAGGCGCGAGCTGGGTGATCTTGCGATTGCCGCGGTAGACGTCCAGCAATGCGTAATCTGTGTCGTACTCTGGCGTGGAATCCTGGGTGATGCTCTGGCAGACCAGGCGGTAGGGGCCGATGGCGAGCGTATCGCCGTAACTCATCTCCATCTCGCGGGCCTGATTGAATGCGCCGCCGGCGATGCCGATGAACATGACGACAATGCCGAAGTGGATGATGTATCCGCCGTAGCGGCGGGTGTTTTTCCGGGTCAGCAGCACCATAGACGACAAAATATCCTTGCCGGTCTGGGTGTGGACGACGTGGGCACCGCGCAGGAACTCCTCGATGATGGCGGTGACGACGCCGGCGGCGAGCGCGAAGCAGACCAGCGAGAAGAGCGTGGACTGCATGTCGTCGCCATCGTTCCAGGGGCGCAGGCCGGCGATCATCAGGCCGATGGCGGTGGCGGCGATGGCGATGGAGGGCAGGACGAAGTTGCGCCGGATGGAGCGCAGGGTTGTGGAGCGCCAGGCCAGCAGCGGGCCGATTCCGGTGAGGAAGAGCAGAAACAGTCCGATGGGGATGTTGACGCGGTTATAGAAGGGCGCGCCGACCGTGACTTTGGAGCCCTGGACGTACTCGCTGAGCACGGGGAACAGCGTGCCCCAGAGCACGGTGAAGCAGGCGGCGAGCAGAATCATGTTGTTGAAGAGGAAGCTGGACTCGCGGCTGACAAGGGATTCGAGCTTGTTCTCCGACTTGAGGTGGTCGCGCTGGAAGAAGAAGGTGAACAGGCAGACGGCGAAGACGATCAGGATGAAGGTATAGAACCACGCACCGATAGCCGACTGGGCGAAGGCGTGGACCGAGCTCACCGCGCCGGAGCGGGTGAGTAGCGTGCCCAGGATGGTGAGCATGAAGGTGGAGAAGATGAGCCAGACGTTCCAGTTCTTCATCATGCCGCGCTTCTCCTGCATCATGACCGAGTGCAGGAAGGCGGTGCCGGTGAGCCAGGGCATCAGCGAGGCATTTTCGACGGGGTCCCAGCCCCAGTACCCACCCCAGCCGAGCACCGAGTAGGCCCAGTGCGCGCCCATGAAGATGCCGACGGTGAGGAACATCCAGGTGACCATGGTCCAGCGGCGGGTGATGTGGATCCACTTCTCGCCGGGGTAGCGCATCATCAGCGCGCCCAGGGCGAAGGCGAAGGGCACGGAGAAGCCGACGTAGCCGAGATACAGCAACGGCGGATGCATGACCATCTCGGGATACTGGAGCAGCGGGTTGAGGCCGGCGCCATCGGTCGCGACCGGGCCGGGAGCGATGGAGAACGGCGGCGCGGCCACGCACAGCAGCAGCAGGAAGAAGACCTGGATGGCCGCCATGATGACGGAGGCGAAGGCGGAGAGGCGGACGTCGACGCGATGGCGCATGCGGAGGACGAAGCCGTAGGCGCTGAGCAGCCAAGCCCAGAGCAGCAGCGAACCTTCCTGGCCGGACCATAATGCAGCAAATTTATATGCGGGGTTCAGGGCGATGTTCGAGTGGGCGCGGATATATTCGACGGAGAAGTCGTTGGTGAAGGCGGCCCAGACCAGAGCGAAGGCGGCGCAGGATAGGGCGATGAAGCTGGCGATACCGGCGCGGCGGGCGGTCTCGCCGAGGCGGTTCCAGGCGGCCTCGGGAACGCGGGTCATGCGCAGGCCGCTGGGCGACGAACCCCACAGAGCGAACCCACCCAAGGCGAAGTTGTAAATGGTAAGGATGAGACCGAGGAGCAGACAGAAGCTCCCGAACTCGGGCATGGGGTGAGAGATCATGGCAACCCCATTCTCGCAGATAACCGGCGGGATGGGTTGGTGACGTACATCACAGCCCCGATGTTCGGAGGGCGGAAGAGGCCGCTAAGCGCCCGCCGGTCTTCAGGCTGCGCCTTGCTGGTCCTGCTGGAGCAGATCGCGGAGGTTGGAGAGCATCAGGTCGGGCGAGAGCGGCTTGAGCAGGAAGACCACGTTCATGCCTTCGTACTCCGGCTCGGCTTCATCCATTCCGCTGACGACCATGACGGGCAGGTCGGGCTGGATCTTTCTGAGCTCGCGGACGAACTGCGATCCGCTCATGCCGGGCATGATGTGGTCGGTGATGACGGCGCAGATCTCGGCGGGAAAATCGGCGTTCTGAAACTGTTCCAGGGCGCGCGCCGGATGGAGCGCCGCGATGACGAAGTATCCCGCCCGCCTGAGGATGGCCTGGCGGGTCGCCGCCTGGATGGCGTTGTCGTCGATTAAGAGCACTGCGTATTGTTTCTGCGGGACCACCTGCCGCTCCTCCTGGGTCATCTGAACCACCTGGGTCATCGGGACCATGGGAATCACTGCTCCTGCCTGCGCCGAGAATGCGCGATCCACCGAACCGTGCATAGACCCAGTTACACTCTCCGGGGTTGGATGCAGACATCGCGCCCAGCGTTTACCTGAGTGCAATGATTTATTTCGGCATCCGGACGCAGTTATTTCAGGGGCAGCAGTCGCCGCTGGACTGACCGGGTGCAAACATTTAGAGTTTCCGGGGAAAACTTTATCCTTTAAACAATCACCCGTGCAACCTCGCCGTCAAGGACAGCCCAAGTGAATATCACGTACAT
>Ga0182013_10001127_pt1 | contig 36933 bp, 58 predicted proteins | sample 612S2MmetaG_FD_120487 | JGI IMG/M metagenome (GOLD analysis project Ga0182013, IMG submission 120487) | Permafrost microbial communities from Stordalen Mire, Sweden - 612S2M metaG | ecosystem: Environmental > Terrestrial > Soil > Wetlands > Permafrost | place: Sweden: Stordalen | collected... | reverse complement strand
AGGGAGAACCAACCGCTTTCACCTGGGGCATGACTCCAGGCTAGGGCGCCGCGTCGGTATTTATAGACTTGTCATAATTACAACGCAATAGCGCGGCGACGTATTTTTATCGATGTAGATGAACTGTACTATCGCTTTCCGTGCGTAAAGGGGATACATGCCCGCTGCGTTCATTGGCTTCGCTGGCAATATCGCGTTCGCTCAACGCACCATCTCATATTCAATCGATTTGGTGAGCCCCAATTTGCGCAGAATCTTATCGCTCGGATTGCTCTTGCTACCATGTCTCAGCCGACATAAATAAGACGCCTGGATGCCGAGCGCCCGAGAGGCCGCTCGTAGGCCACCATGCCTCGTAATCACTTTCTCTACCGCTTTTTTGATTTCGCTCATAGCCGCTACAGATAGCATATTGCAACTGTTGCCGCAATGGGAAATTTCTGCTAGGGTAGGGCTCGAAAATATTTGCAATCGGGTGTTGCATTCTCAGGAAACAGCGCGTACAGTTGGGCCCATCGAGAAAATCAACGGAGTGAAGTGACCATGACATGCAAACACCAAAATATAACGAGCGGCCAAATGTACGGCTACACTACGGGAGTGGCGGAACGTTCGGTCGATATCAATTGCCGTGCGTATGGGGGTGTCGTCTACACCGAGACATGTGCTGACTGCGGTGCAACACGACGCGTCGCCAGCAACGGGGTCGGTCGCACTCGCCATGAATATTCTCTCTGGCACAGTGGTGAGCGCGCCTGGAGTGAATCATGACCCTTTTCCGCCGTCGTCCGATTAATGAAGCCCAGTCGAGCGTTGACTGGCTACCCCCTATAGGGCTCGCCCTCTTGGGTATCCTCGTGCTTTATGTGCTCATTCGGTTTGATCTGGTGCAACCATGAGCCGTCTGGACTGGAGTCTCATCATCATCGTCGCCATCGTGCTTTTGGGTGCCGCCATATGGGGCATCTGGCGCGACGGGGGCCTATGATGAGCGGCCCCGATGGCCCCGAAGAGCGCGAGGCCGAACTCGAAGAGCGGCTGAACCGCGACTGGCTGCGCATTGATCGCGAAGAGCAAGCCGCCGATGAGGCGCGGGATGATAATGAGGTGCACCATGGAAATTAACGAAGCGGATGCGCGTGTCATCCTGGCGATGGATAGCGTATGCGAAGGCGAAGGAATTGGTCCCGATAGCACGGATCTATTGAATCGCATTTTAGAGGCGTTTCCTACGCTCCCCCGCCCTCATTGGATGCCACCGCTATGATCGCCCGCGAAGACGCCGAGACCGTGATCGATGCGCTAATATTGGCGGCCGATCAACACTTGCAAGAGGCGCTCCGCCAGCGTCATCGCGACACGGCCGCCTGCGGAGTCGCCTTGCGGGCGCAGATGCGCCTGATTCGCATCGTCGAGAATCTGCAGGCAGCGCTCGCCGCCCCGCTGCCTGGGCCCGAGACGCCCGCGCTATTGCGGAGGCAGCCATGATCGCCTGGTGGCAGCATCTATCGTGCTCATCCGCCTTTGCGATCCTGTTGGGCACGCTCGCGGGATTTTGCTTAGGCGGATGTTTGCCGCGCAGACGCATCCGCCGTCCTGAATATCCCATTTGCACCCCGCGCATTAGCCGCGCGTGGTTGCGCGCTTGTCAAAACAACTCACGGAGAGATACATGACTACTGAACTGGACGACCAGACTATCATCGACATCGACTTGGCTGAGCAATCGCTCGCACTTCAGCGCAAGCGGCTGCGGTGGGCGGAATCGAAAGCGATCCTCACGCCCATCGTCAAGGAATTCATCAAACAGGGCATTGAACCGAACATGCGGGACAATGATCTCAATATCCCATTGGGGGGCGATGCCGCTAAGTTAAAAGCCGCCACTGACGTCCTGGTCAGCGCGCAATTCGTGACTTATTCCGATGCGCCGAAGCCTGGGGAGACGACCTGGGATGGATTTTTCAGGAATCCCGCTTCACAGATCAATGTATGGCTGACCTTCACCTCAAGCGTCTGCGTCCGCAAGAAGGTCGGCACCAAAATGGTCGAGCAAGATGTGTTCGAGGTGGTGTGCGGGGATTGCACGCCGGAATCGATGCAGCTGCCGGCGCCCGCGCCAGTGCTTGATAACATCGATGCTCTCCAGTTTTGAACACCAAGTAAGGAATCCGTAATGACCAAACCCCGCCAAGAACTCGTCTCTCAAAGCGCGCAACCGATGCAGGCGCAACCTTACCAAGATGCGCCCTCGTTCTCCTTCGAGCAGATGCAGCGCATGGCGATCTCCATGGCGAACGCGAAAATATTCGGCATCGCGAATGCCGATCAGGCGTTGACGCTCATGTTAATCGCACATTCGGAAGGGAAGCACCCCGCGACGATCGCTCGCGATTTCGACCTCATAAATAATAAGCCTGCAAAAAAGGCCGAAGCCATCATGCGCGACTTCCAGGCCTCCGGTGGCCGCATTGAGTGGCACGAGTTGACCGATAAGATGGCATCGGCCACCTTCACGCATCCGCTCGCGGTCAAGCCCCTGAAAATTGATTGGGACATAGCGCGAGCCAAGCAAGCGGGTCTGGTCGATAAAAACGGCGGCATGTACACGAAATACCCGCGCGCGATGTTGCGCTCGCGGTGCGTGGCCGAGGGCTGCCGAGCGCAAGCGCCGCAGTCGACGAGTGGCTTCCATACGCCCGAGGAGCTTCAGGTGTACGATGAGGTGCCTGAACCGGCCGCGAGCATCACCGCCGCCATCGAGCAGACCGTCGATGCCCTGGCGTCCGATCACATCGAAGCGCTCATTAACTCCATGGACGTGGGCACACTCAGCGCGCTGGAGCAGTCCTTTGCCGCCGCATGGCGGGCGACGAAAGACCCGGTGCTGCGCGCCCGCTTCAAGGCGGTCTATGACGGGCAGCGCGCGGAGATCGAGCGGGCGATGCCTGCGGCTGCGCCTAAGACGTTGGAAGAGGAAGTGGGGGGGGTGTCGTGATGCGCGTCAGCCTCTACCCTCACGAACTGGCCATCGTCGAGCGACTGACCGTAGAATTAACGCGGCTGCGGCAGAATGAGTGCTCTCACCTATGCATCGAGAACGTCGGCCCCGAGATCTTCGCCAAGCTCATTGATTGCCTCTACGCGCGCGGCAACTACAAGAGCAGATATGATTCGCAGCCACCAGTTGGTGCTTTCAATCAGTTTAGAGACCCCGCTCTCTTTGCCGATCTTTCTGATGGAACACTCGACTCTGCCGAAGCCGCGCGAGAGGCCAAGTTTGCAAATGACCAGGCGATGCGGCAGCAGGAAAATGAGGCCGAATTCGCGGCGGAAGTGGCTGCCGGCGGGACAGTCAATATTGCGATGGGTCGGATTGCGATGGGTCGGCTATGAGCGCCCTCACTCTCTTCGAGATCTCCAACCAATTCCAGTCCCTGGAACTGCTCACGGAATCCGACGACCTGCCGGCGGCTGTCATCGCCGATACGCTCGAGGCGCTCGCCGGAGATTTTGACGCCAAAGCCATCCAAGTCGCCAAATTCATTCTCTCCTTGGAAGCGAACGCCGATGCTGTCAAGGAATCCGCGAAGGCCACCGCCGAGCGTGCCGCCAGAATCCAAAAGCGTGCCGATTCGATTCGTGCATATCTGCAATTCCACATGGAAGCCCTACAACGCCCGCACATCGACGGCCTCGATATCACGTTGAAGCTCAAGAAAAACCCTCCCGCCGTCGTCATCACCGATGAATTCTCGATCCCCGCGAAGTTTTGGATTGACCCGGAACCGCCCCCGAAGAGACTCGATCGGAAAACGATCAAAGAAGCACTCCAAGCCAAAGAGCGCGTCGATGGCGCATTCTTGGACCAAGGCGAACGATTGGAGATCAAACTATGAGCGGACTGACCCTCTCCCGCCGCCCCGGCGAATCCATCATGATCGGCGATGACATCACCCTCACGGTCGTGCGAGTCGATGGAAATATTGTGAGAATCAACGTGGTCGCGCCTGCCGATGTGGTGGTGGATCGCGAGGAGGTTCGCGCGCGGCGACTTGCGGGCAACAGCGGTCATGATCGGCCGATCAGGGGCGCTATCAAGGCGGTGAAGCCATGAGCAAGACGGCCGGTACGGTGCTGGATGATTGGAAGCTGGCAGTCTTCAAAAAGCATTTGGACGCCGCTGGCTACAAATACGAGGAGCCCGTGCCATTCACGGACGGGACACTGGTTCTGAAGGTGCACTACGAATGGGTGCACGAATTACAACCGATCATCGAGGCTGCGCAACGCGAGTGCGCCGAGTTAAAGAGGAAGTCATGAGCAACATTCCGCCAGTCGACAGGTCGAAGCAGACACTTACAGACGGCAGCCCAGTGCCGGAGGATCGCAGCCACACCGCTGACCGTGGCGACGGCCAACAGAAGGGCTACGTGGTTCTGAGCGACGAAGAACGCGCTAAAGGATGGGTCAAGCCGTACCGAGATAGCTATGTGCATGACAAATGCGGGGTGCTGACCAAGATGGGACGGACCCTATCGGAGACCTATGCGCGAGACCCGTACTTCTACAGCGGCACGTTCTGCTGCGGCTGCGGCACGCACTTTCCACTCGACCAATTCAAATGGAGCGATGGCGAGCCGATGGACCCGTTGCTGCAGGACGATTCTGTCTCCGCAAAGGAATCACCGCCGTGAGCGAATGGGAACGCGCTGCAATCGCCAGCCATGAGGATTCAATGATGAGCGACCACCATGTCGGTCTATACAACAAGTACCGCATCGAGCGAACCGATGGCTTTAGTGCGCTAGGCGGAAAGCACGCGGACTGTGAATATTTCGTGCTGGATCTGATCCACGACAAGCACGTGAAAGTCGCGCTGCTGGCCTATGCCGATTCTTGCGAAAGCGAATACCCATTGCTCGCGCGAGATTTACGGGCGCGCGCGATCTTGGCGTCGCCGCTCATCACGGAAAAGCAGCCGTGAGAAAAATCATTCAAATCTCGCAGTCCGCTTGCGCCAACACCGAGCAGACGCAATGTGATTGGATTCTGCACGCTCTCTGCGACGACGGTACATTGTGGGCCATGACGAATAATTCTGACTTTGGCCAGGTGGATACTTCCATGCTTATCCGCTTGACACCCACAGGTACTACATATGGGCATGATTAACGATTGGCTAAATCAGTATCCGCCAGCGCTGGTATATGCCGGTTTCTTCTTGGCTAACCTCTTGGTCACTGTCATCGTCGGGCTACTGCCAACGTACCTGTACGGCAGGCGTGCCAAGTGAGCCGCGTCCTCGCGTGGTTCAGTTGTGGGGCCGCCAGCGCCTACGCTGCGAAGCTCGCCGTCGAAAAGTACGGGGACCGCTGCGAGGTTCTTTATTGCGACACGTTGGCGCATGAACACCCAGACAACCGACGATTCATGGCTGACGTGGAGCGCTGGATAGGCGCACCTGTCAAGGTAATCAGGTCAGCCGAATACGCGGACATCTATGACGTGTTCGAGAAAACCCGATGGCTTATTGGGAACAAAGGCGCGCGCTGCACCACCGAACTAAAAAAGAACGTCCGCAAGGCGTATCAAACTGTGGACGATCTACATGTTTTCGGGTTTACATCCGAAGAGGGGCATAGAATCAAGCGGTTGCGCGAAGAAAACCCGGAGATTGAGGTCGAGTTTCCGCTTTTTACTGGTGGCATTACTAAGGCTGATTGCCATAATGCCGTGCGCGCGGCAGGTATTGAGCAGCCCGCCATGTATCGCATGGGATACAAGAATAACAACTGCATCGGATGTGTCAAAGGTGGTAAGGGATACTGGAATAAGATTCGCCGCGACTTCCCTGAGTACTTTGAACGTATGGCTAAAATGGAGCGGACGCTAAACGCCGCTATATGCAAGAACGAAGGTCGCAGCAAAGTAACCGGTAAGCGCTGGCGGAGGCGGCTATTCCTTGATGAATTACCGCCGAATGCAGGCCGGTATCAAGCGGAGCCGGACATCGAATGCGGGGTTTTATGTACACCCAACATCTAGTAGGTATGGGTGCTAACCGGATAAGCATGGATACTTCAACGATCGAGGGTCCGCTGCAGGTCGAACAATCGAGGTCTGGACAATGAAGCCAATACCCATTGCGGCGGCCCAACGCATCGCTGAGGCATATGGATACGATCAAGTTGTGATAGTCGCCCGCAAAGTCGATGGCGGAGAGCATTGCACTACCTACGGGATTGATAAAGTCAATTGCGATGTAGCTGCGCGTATCGGCAACTTCTTCAAACACAAACTGATGGGATGGCCGGAGGAGCGGACGAAATGAGCTATGACAGAAAGTGCTATGACTTGGCCATCCATTTCTTTGGCGATAAAGACCCAAGGTTGCAGGAGATCGCGCAAGAGATTCAGGACGCAGTTGAGTCTTTTCCGAGCGATCACGACGGCGAAATTGCCAAGTATCGCTTGGAGTCTGCTGCGCAACAATCAGGTGATTCCCATGAATGAAATAGAAAGCATCCGCGCTCGCCACCAAGGCGCGAAGCCAGATCCCACCGCAAACCCCGCCTGGGCGAATGCGGAGGTGGATATCGGGCGGCTGTTGGCGGCGTATGACGCGCAGACTATCGAACTCGCCACCTACAAAGAAACCCTAGCCGTCTGCCAGGACCGCAATGCACGGGCGCGTTACATCGGCCCAGAAAACCAGGTGTGGAAGTGAACGAATGCACCCACAAATGGAAGCAGGATACCGACTGGATGGGCGATCCTGACGTGATCGGCGGCACGATGAGTTGGCCGATCTGGGTCTGCCGCAAGTGTGGGCAGCAAGAGACCGAGGAACCAGAGGACTACGAAGATCCCGACGAACTGAACGCCGATGCCGAGCGCGACCGACGCATTGACGACAAGCTGACGGGGTGGACGACATGAGCGCACATATCGATGAGCCCTACGAGCCGTATGACGAGGACTTCGGCGATTACGTTGAGTGCTGGCAGTGCGGCGGTGAAGGCGTCTCGCATCACGACTGCGGCGAAGATACGTGTTGCTGTCTGAATCCGTACGATAACGTGAAATGCGATGTTTGCGAGGGCAAAGGCGGCTGGCCGCGTCCGACACAATCTACTTCAGAGGCGAAATCGTGAGCATCAAGCAACCGGATAGAGCGCTTTCGCTGAAAATGCGCGAGATTATTGATCGCGTCGAACGAGACGCCGAGCGCGCATTTGGTAGCCGCGTCGGTATGGTGCTAGTCCTGGTGCCGTTCAACGTGCCGGACGCCGAAGCTCAGTACATCTCAAACGTCAAGCGCGAGGACGGCGTTGACATGCTGCGGAAGCTGTTCGCCCGGTGGAACATCCCAATCGACGACGTGCCAGCGCACGAGAAGCAATGAGGAACTGACATGCAAGAAATGCAATGGCCTGATGGCGGGTTGACGCAAGAGTTTTTCTCCGACAAGGAGAGGAAGCGCGGCGACATGGAAAAGAGCCGCAAGCAGATGGAGGCTCTCGGCGCCAAGCTCAATCGGGTGGCCTACGTCACGAAGTACGAGCCGCACCAGGGCGCCAAAGAGATCGCGCGGCGACTGCGACAGATGGCTCGCTCAGCCGAGTGCTCCACGGATACATCCACTGGTGAGTCGTGAAGATTCGATACGAGGTGACCGGCCGGGCCGCTCCTGAGCGTCCGCGCCAGGGTTGGGTGCTGATCGTCAACCTGCCGGACTGGCTGATGCGCATCTTTGGCAAGCCCAATTACTACCGATTTACGAAATCCGAAGCGGAGCCGAAATGATTTGCACGTCGAGCACATCTGGCGAGCACTGGTTCTTTGATATCGCCGGGAACCGCGTCAAGTGTGAGTTTTGTCAGGTAATAATGGAAAGGCGGACGAATCTTAATTCTGACTTGTGCGCGAACTGCGGACACAGTTGGGATCAACACCACAAAGGACCAGTCACGCAGGACTATTACCGTCACTGCCCATGTCAAAGCTATCAAACTAAACCAGAGGGTGTCAAATGAGCTTTGATGAACAGCCTGACGGCGATCCGCATGGCGAGTGCCGCCTCGAAATCGAGACGATGCAGAAGACGGCGCGTCAATACGCCGCTCGTGTCCGCGACTTTGAGATAGCAGCTACGGCATTGCGAACCGTGTTTCGCCGGTACCAAAAGCGCGATCATAGCGATGCGCATGTGTTGCTGCCAGCGCTTGGGCCGTTGTTCAAATTGCTGACACCTGTCGATGGAGGATCAGAACATAGATAGGCACGAGCCGTGGCTCAATGACCCTCGGCATGCCACGGCAACTGGGAAAATCCCACCGAGAAATTAAGCACAAACCCGGTAGCGCTCCACGAGCCAATGTCGTAATTTTGAGGTTGTCCATAGAGAGAAACGACAACGTTAAGGCATGCGGTAGGGAAGGCAATCGGGAACATGACGGTCGTGGGGGATGCGCTTGGCATCGTCGCCAATCCCCATTTCGTAATTGAGCCGTCCGGGTTCTTGCGAGAGCCGTTGGTAGTGAGCGATGAGCCTGGAGCGGCGAATGCTTGCGCACTCGCCAGCACGACGGTGTCAGCCGCCGTTGCGAAGGACTCTGCATTTGATTCCGCGGTGTTGGCAAGTGATAGTGCCGTCGCGTTCGCACTCGACAGCACCACCGTATCGGCGGTTGTCGCGAAATTCTCCGCCGTGGTAATCGCGTTCGCCGAGGAGACGTTCGTATAAGTCTCCGATGCAGAGATCGCCGCCGCTTGGGCAGCCGCAGCAGCAGCACTTGCAAACGCAGTATCCGCTGTCTGTACGTTTGCGCCGTCGCTGACGATCATTGATCGCTCGCCTTGCGGCACCAGGATGGAACCGCCCCCGCTGACTGCGAATACGATGGTGAAAGCGCCGCTCGTATTGTTGTAAATTGTTCCGAGCCAACCCACTCCGGTAGGTAGCACGTACACAAGATTGCCGGAAATAGTTCCTGTGAATACTATATTCGGCGGCTGATACTGCGCGAGCGAGAGCGCATAAGCACCGGAAGCGACGCCAGTGACGCTGATGGTGGTATGACCGCCGAGGCAGGCATCAATCGCGCCAAAATCGGCGTTGACGGGTTGATCCCAGAATCCCACGTCGGAGCCGTTCGCCGGTTGCTCCAGAGATTTATTAGTGGTGAACGTGCTGGTCATAGCAAAGCTCCAGAGACTTTAAGCGCATGAATAATTGCCGCATCGGGTACTCGCAACAGCGGCTTAGTGGACTCATCAGTCTGGCGCTTGGCGGATCGCCATTTGCGCATGAGGCGCTCGACGAGTTCGTCATCGCTTATCCCCGTGCGGCCTCCGGTGGCGCGGGCGACGGGCGCTGTTGGCGGTTGGGTGTCGATGCCAGCGCCGGGCGCGACCGCATCGGAAGCGAACTTGAGTTTGGCATCCTTTACTGATTGCTCGGCCGCCGCCTTTGCGGCATCCGCCTTGGCTTTCGTTCGGCGACTCATCATGAAATCACCCGCGGCATACACGTACTTACCGCCTGGGATATTTCCTAATACGTGCTCGCCTACCGTATGGGCGATGGAACTGCCGATAGATGGAATTTCAGGGAGCGCCGTGGGAAGGGCGCCAAAGTTCGCCAGCATAGAGCCGGTATTTGATCGATTCTTGCCCGAAGCGGCGCCTTCCCACCCTAAGTCATCAGCCACGGCCTTAAGGTGATTGATATTTCCCAGAGTCTCAGGCTTCATCAGCAGCGGTGCCTTGTCGCCGAGTTTCGTGACCGTTTTTGAAAACGGAGCGATCTTAAATGTGCCTTCCCCCAGCGGATCGATACCGGCAGAATCGCGCAACTTATTGAGCGTTGCGCCCTCGATGGCGTCATGCAGATCAGGATTTGGTACCGACTGCTTGAGGCGATCCACATAGGCTGCCGAGGCATTCTGCGTATTGCCCGTTGCGAAGCGATCCAAAAAACCGCCCGCTTGCGGAGACTTTGCGCCGATGACATGCAATCCGTTCTTTTTTGGCACGTTGTCATTGACGGCCGCCTCGACTGCGGGATTTTCATCAATCCAGTCGAATCTGGCTTTCGCCCCAGATCGCGCCTTGTCAGCAAGTCCCTTAAGCCCCGCCGCCTCATCGGTCAGGGGCATCGTCTCCAATTGGCTACGCACGATTCTAGCGGCAGCTCCATCTGAACTGCCATCGCGCATGACCTCGGCGAGCCGAGTTCTAATGCTCTCGAATCGCTGGAAAGTCAGCGGCTTTGGCGAGCGAATATCGGCCATGATTGGCCGCAGTATCTTGCTCTCATTTACCGTATCGGTCAGATACTCGTGATCTAGTTCGCTATCGAGAGATTCGCCCAGTGCGCCTTTGTCGATCGGAAGCGTGCCACCGTGGGCGTCCGCGAGTTCTTTGTATGATGTGCGATTCTGTTTTATCATGTCGTTATCTTGAGACTTAATCGCGTCGATGGCGGTTTGGTCATGCTCTGGCGTGGTGCGCCCGACGACATCCGGGGTAGCTCGCCGTTGAATTTCGCCGATGCTTTGCCCGAGTCCCTTCGAATTATCATCGATATTCTGCCGAATAAGGCCTCCCGTATCCGGATCGTCGCGCATGTTGTATTCGATGGATGCTTGATTGGAGTCCCGCGTGGCGAGCCCTTTCGGTAGGGCGATGGGCTTCACGCCATCAGGCAGCGGCAGTGTCTCCGCCCGCCTATGTCGCTCCAGCGCCTCCAAGTTCAGCGCGTCGGGGTCAGTAGAGGATATTTTCTGTCGCAGTTGCGGTGTTACGCCGGTCAGATCCATGGGCGTCGATGCCGCGCCCATCGATTGGGCCGCCGCTGCTTTGGAAACAACTTCCTCCGGAGCGAGCGAGTTCGGGGACGCGGGCGCATCGGGCACCGCATTCGGGCGCATCGGTGCACTGCGTCCTACAGATAGTCGCGGATTGCGCGCGAGCCCAATGAGTCCCGTCGCCGCCATCAGTGCCGTCGGTGCCGACTTAATCACTGTCGATATTCCGGGAGACCAGCCAGCATCGGCAGATTTATCGGCCAAATAATCCGCGCCCTCTTGCGCGTAATTGAGCGGGTTGTATTTCGACTCGATCATGGACTTTACCACCGAGTCCGGTGCCTGATACGCGCGCGAGGTTTCATCATTTACCGCATCGGCGGCAGCGTCGACTCCTTGGCCGGTAATGAGTTTTCCAATGCCACGGTAACCTCCCACAGCGCCGTGATACATCCCACTTGCCATCGCATGCGCTTCGTTACCAAGAGAGTCGCCGATTGCGCCGTTCTTTGGCTTAAGAGCAGCTAGTTTTTCCTCGCTCGGATGCCCGTCAAATTGATCGAACGGATTTGAGGCGGACGCTGGCGTATCGGTGGCATCGAATTGGTCGAAGGGATTATCGCTCATGGAGGCAGGTAACCGTATTTCGCCTTGAAGGCATCCGACAGCTCCGGGTGCGCCTTCAGGTGCTGGATAGCGGCGGCGGGCGCGGTCGTTTGATTTACCGCCTCGGATTTCGGGTGATACTCTTGATTCCAATCGCCGAAACGCAACGCTTTGCCGTTCTTGTCCAAGTACTTCAAAGCGAGATTAGACGTGTCCAAATTATACTGAGTGATCCGCTTGGTTTCATTCAGCAAGTTGCGCAATGCCGGACCCGTTTGATCGGTCGCTGGGCTAGCCTGCTCCAACTGGATGCCGACTTCTTTCTGGGTGGCATTCGGGAAATTACTCTTGCCGGACTGCACTGCCAAATTAATGAGCTGCTTGGACACCTCCTCGTAATTATTGGCATCGGCCGTGCCGAGCACTCGGCTTATTTGCTTCGCGACTGGACCCCATGCGCCCGTCACCGGGGCCCCCTTGGAGTTCAAGATTTTCTGCGCCGCGTCGATATATTGCATCGCAGAGCCTGAGGTCGTTGCCGTCTCGCTCGCGAAGTCCTGCAGCGCCACAGAGCGCTTAGCCTCAGCGTCGGATTTCTCCTTGGTCGCCGATCCGAATGTAGTACCCAGTTGGTTTGCCGTTTTGCGCGGGAAGTACGTCGGATCGGTAAAGGCTTTTTGAACCAGCGGCGCTGGAATACCATTCACTGGCACGGTCGGTTGGTCGGGTCGCGCCAGCGTCGCTGTCGCGGTCGGCGTGGAGGGTTGCATCGCCCCCTGTAGGGGGGCTCTCACTGGGGGAGCTGTTCGAGTGGGGACTGCCGGCGGAGTCGCGGCAGCTCTCGGCGCAGATGCGGACGTGCCTGGGACGCCCGGTGTACCCGCCGGAACCAGCGCATCGATAGCCGCCTTGCGCGTGGGGTACCCCATCTTCTGATATCCAGAAATCTGCACCGTCTTTCCGGCATCATCCGGATCGCCAGCGGGAACATCGACTTTTTGATCCAATTGCGTCGCCAATTGCGTATACGCTTCAGGGGACAGTCGCTGCGCCTGGGTGCCAATGTACGGCTCTTTCGTGCGTTTATTGAGTTGCACGCCGCCGGCGCCAGTCATGGGTTCATCCCCAGTGTATTGCTGGTACGCATCTGCGGTCGCCGCCGCTGATGCGGCCATCGTCGGATTCGTATCTTTGGTGGCGTTGTACGTCTGCACCGCATTATCGTAATTATTCTGCGCATCCTGCTGATTCGCGTATGACGTCTGAATCGCGCGATTCTTTGGCGCAGTCTCCGCCGCCGTGGTCCATGCTGGATTCTTCGTAGCCGCCGACAGGTAATTTGCCTGCTGCACCTTTTGCGCTTCCTCGGCGGTAAGCGGTGGATTCTGGTACTTCTGCCGCAATTGCTGCGCGAGGGTTGGTGCCGGAGCGGTCGGCTGATAGGGGGCTGCACCGTTTGGGGTGCCGGCACCAGGTGTTGACGCGGGAGAGCCAGCGGCTGGCGATCGAGTTCCGGCGAGCGCGGGTATTGCCACGTTGTTAGCCGCCTGCATTAGGTCGGCCTGATATCCCTCATTACGCGCTTTTTGCTGCGTCAGCCCTGCATTCGCCAACCCCTCCTGCGTCGGCACATACGCCTCCGCTCCAGCCCCAAGGCCTGTCGCCAACGCCCGGCCCCAGGATCGGGTCGGTGCCGTGCCCATGGCGGCCAGTCCCTCAAGCGCGGGGATGACGTTGCCCTTGTTACGATCCCACCAGGAGGGACCGTCCTTCTTGTCATCGGCCTTCGCGGGCGCAAGCCCAGCAGAGTCGGCGATCGGCGCCGAGGGCGCACCCGGGTCGACCGTTGGCACGGAACTTGCGTCGACGCCACCCGCATAGGTCACCGGATCGGGCGCGGTGCTATCGACCTCAATCGGATCCAGACCTCCGCCATCACCCTTACCGATGCGGCCACCCGCGGCGAGCGCCTCATTGCTGAACATGCCGCCGATGGCGTTTGAGGCGCCTTCTTGCGTGCCCAACGTCATGAGCGTTTGCAAGCCTGTAGGCTGCTTACCGGCGCCAGGAGCGGCTTTTAGCTTGTTGGTATTCTCCTCATCGGGCACATCGAGATCGCCGCCCGTGTCGCCATAGGGCGTCCCCGGATCACTCGACTGGTAGGGCATCCCACCACTGGCCAGCCCGCGCCGAATCGCACCGCCGCGTTGATAGGCGGCGAGGGCAACGCCGGCATCGGCGGCGACGTATTCGGCTGCTAGAGCGGCGGCGGCATCAGCGGCAGCGGTGCCAGCCGCATCGGCTGCTGCTCCCGTCGCGGCACTCCCAGCGGCGGCACTACCCGCTCCAGCTGCCGCGGAATCGGCTGCCCCGACGCCAGCCGTATCGGCAGCGCCCGTGGCTGCAGCGTCTGCCCCCCCTCCGGAATCCAATGCCCCCTGTGCCGCATCCAGGTACTGCGGATCCGCGCCGGCCACGCCGACGCCCGAGGATGGGGTGGCCCCAGCAAAATGGTTGTATGCCTGATATCCCTTTTGCCCCAATCCAATCGACTGATTAACCTTGGATACGCCAGAGGGAGGTGCACTTGCCGGCGCATTGGAAACCGCCAGTTGATGCGATCCAGATTGCGCAGCAGGCACTCGAGATTCCTGATGCGCGGCGCCTAAGCCTGCGTACATCTGCTGCTGTGCCTGCAGAATCGCCTGCATGTCGTAGGGATCCGACGCACCGCCGCCGCCAGCCTTGCGTATCGGCACCACGCCGCCGGAATAAAAATGGCTCTTGTTCGCGGCCTTTTCGGTCGCCTTGCCGTAATCGACCGTCTTGTAGCCCGCAGCTAAGCCCACCGCGTTCGGGTGCTTATCCTCCACTTCGCCGGCCATCAGTCCCATGCGCGTACGCGGGTCGCCCTTCATTTTGTACGAATAGATGGTTTGACCGTCGAAGGTTTTGCCGACCGGGCGCTTGTCTTCTTTCAGGCGTTCGTCGGAGAAGAAGCCGCCAGGTTGGGTCGTCGTCGTCGTACTCCCTGACAACGCGCCGGTACCTTCGGCGATATTCGCCAAAAATTGGTCAACTTGGAACGGATAGCTCTGCTGTTGCTCGAACTGATTATATTCCGCGGTGTCCTGCGCCTGTTGAGTCTGCTGCTGCACGGTGCCCGCGGCGATCTGCGCGTTAGCGCCTTGCAGAGCCGCTGTCTGTGCGCCAGCACCTAAGCTTGCTTCCGTGGTCGCCGTGTTCGCTCCTTCGCCGTAAGCGGTGCTGCCGATGCTTGCAAGCTGATTTCCTGCGGCGCCCAAGGCCGTGCGATTCGCTTGGGCCGCCGAGAGGTCAACACCCTGCTGTTGCTGGGCAGTGGAGAGGGCGTTGTTATAGCCGGTATTGAGTAGCCCGGAATAAATCGATGCATTTGAGAGGCTCTGCTGTTGCGCAAGATTTGCCGCCGCAACGCCTGAGCGGTCTCCGCCGAAGGCACCCGAACTGATGGCTGTTCCCATCTGTCCGGACTGCTGCTGCTGGTTGTTCTGATTCAAAAGCGCGGATTCAGAGCCGACCACATCCTGCAAATAGGGCGACATATATTGATTAATGTCAGCGCTTGTGAGCGCTGTGGGATCAACCGCCTGAGCGGATGCGGCAGTTAATCCAAGGGCTGCATTGTTGACGCCAGTCGTATTCGCCTGGGTGCTCGCAAGCCCGCTCTGAGCGGCGGCATAAGCGGGCTGCGCTTCGTTCGCGGCGGCATTCGTATTGGCGATACCTGCATTTTGAGTGGCAGTCGTAGGCGCCACGAATTGTTGCGCGGTGCCATCAGCGTTAGTCGCGCCAGCGGTGCCGTACGACTGGAAGGGCTGAGCAGCGGTTTGTGTCGCTGCGGCGTTGACACTTTGGTATTGACTAAGTACGGCGGGAGGGATGCTAACTCCCGACGTAGACGTTGAAGTTTTTCCTCCCAAGTTATTGATTTCCCTGAAGTTTTTCAGTTTTATTTCGCAGTCTTTTTTCGCCAGTTCTCGCCTTATTTCTCGCTATGAGAAGTTGGCGACTTGCTTCCTTAAACACCGGATCAGCGTTCAATTTTCGCATGCGCTCAGCATTGGCAGATTTAATATCCGGCCGATTCTGGAGATCTCGCATTTGCTGACAAAATTCTGGTGATCTTTTTTTGCCAGTATTCGCTAATCGACGCCGCTCAATTTCTTCTGGTCGCTGCTTGCGTCCAAAACTTGCGAACCGAGCTTTTTGCGCATGTTCGGGGGATAATTTCTTGCCAATCATAGCCGCCGAAATTCGCGCGCAGTGCTGAGGTGTTCTGATTAATTTTTTGAAATGCTCGCTAGCTCGCGCTTTGGCTCTGGGCGTATTCGCAGCCGCTCCAATCGCAGCAGAAAGCCTCGCTATGTAATCTGGATCAGATGCATATTCCCTGGATTTCTCTGCAATCTTGGCTTTATGTTCTGCAGTCAATTTCTTGCCGAGTTTTGCAGCCCGCATGAGCGCTCTAGTTTGCTCGCTTGGGTTGGATGATCCTTCGCCCCCATCGGTTAAGTTAACGAGTTTGTGGCCTGCGGCGCGCCAGAACGCTATCAATTCTATTTCTTTCGAATGCGCTGTGGCCTCATCCAAATCGCCAACTGCGATTTTTATTTCGACCTTCAGCCCAAGCCGGCAAAGCTTCGCTTGGATAGCCAAGTGATAATCGTTGCGGGCACTTTTGTATAGTTGCCGAGCGCGTCGACCGACGCCCTTTCCGACGTAAAAGCACTCACCGCGATCCGGACGCCAATGCTCATACACATAAAACCTAGCGTCGCTCATCAATGCTCCGTCTCTTCATCTTCGGAGAGGCTGATCGATACATTGAATCGAATGCCCTCGAATTCCATCTCGATGTCGGCAGATCCGCAGCCGCACCCGTCCATGCCCGTGCTGATGCAGTCATTCGCCTCGAGGCTCGTGCGCACATACTCGCGCAACTCCATGAGGATGTCGGAGTCGGCAAAACCGCCGGCCTCGTTTTCGGCCTCAACATCCGCAACGGTATCAAAAATGCTTCGTTCGTTTGTCATCCCACTACCTCAGTTCCGCGCGTGGCGGCCCCGTAGAGAAAAAACGCTCCCGCTGGTTGGCCGAACAGCCGCTCGTACATCTTGACTTTACCGGCTGTTCGTGTATTCGATAATACCCCAATCAGCAGGGGTATACCTAAAGTATCGGCGACGTGCTTGCTGTATTCGCAGAGCTGGCGCGCGCGGCCTCCCTTCGCTGAGCGGAACTGTGGGTACACGAAAATGGCACGTTCCTCGGCGACGATATTTTCCGAGTACCACATGTTGCCGATGCGGATGAGCACGAGACCCTCAATCGCTTGCGTACCCGTGGGTCCGATAACGGCGCACAGTCCGTGGTCCTGACAGAGTGCGGGGTAGATTTCTTTAGCGAGCAGTGCAGCGCTCGCATTGAGAAAACCGTTCTCCTTGCACGCCGTCACCGCAAGCTTCATCACGTCGCCCATATCATCGGGCGTGGCCAAGCGGATGGTGAGATCGGGGGTCATTTCTCAGCCCACGGACTTGGCTTATTACGATTCTTATCTGCATGCTCCTTGAATTGCTCTACGATCGTTTCGACAGACGCTTTTTTGCTTATATGGCCGCGAATTCCCGGCAGATACAAATCCTTAAGCCATGGCTTATCCTGCACGCCGAGCTTTTGAAATATTTCATCTACGAATGCTTGGTCATACATATCAATCCTTCCTCGGTGGCTTCAAGTGCTTCAGCGTTTTAATCAACTCCGCGCGCATCTTCAGCACCCACTTATCAAGCACGCGATGCCCGCGATCAAGATCCCCCGCGCCCACCGCACGCACCTGGTCAGGAGTGACGACATGTTCGCCGCCCGCCGCAACGATCGGGACTCCATCCGTCGCGCCGCCCTGAGCCATACCGTAAGGGTTCGCAGATGACTCGTCGTACGGATGGGGCCCAGCATCGTAAGGACCGCCGACACCTCGATAAGGAGTGTTGCCAGCGGCGCGCGGGAGTCCGGAGAAAATCCGCTTGGCGTGTTTGAATCCCGCAATGGTGTTGCCCTCCCCCATGCCAGAAATGATATCGGCGGGAATCACGTACGATCCGCTCTCCACAGACATCGGCAGGTGGTCGGTCCTGCCCGCCACGCTCGAGTGGATCGGCCCCTCGTGGTACGGGCCAGGAGCTTTGACCTTCGGCACCTCCGGGCTGCTCGGGCCCCCAGCATCGCGCGCGACTCGCAGGGCAGCTTCGAGGCTCATGAGTAGCTCACCGTCACCACCTGCCCCGTGCCAGGTTGCACAAGGATTCCAAACGATGCCGGCAAGTTCACCTCGAACGGCTCCGAATTTGCCGTATTCGGGATCGGCCACAAAGGTTTCGTGAGCGACCCAATGGTCGAAGCGTCATAGATCATCCCAACGCTGCTCCCCGCCGTGATGACGCTCACCCTGGCAACGCGGCCCGCGGCGCCCTTGATGACGGTGGCCGCTCGAATGTTCGCGGCGTTCAAGGCGCCCTGGACGTTCAGGTACGCTTGCGTCAGTCCATTGACTGCGACGACGAGGTTTTTCGCCGCCGTTAAAATATCGGAGAGTGAGGCGCTGCCGGTTGGGTTGGGGGTGCTCATTGCGTTTCCACCATCACAACAAATTGCAGACCATTGATCCCTTCACGACAGAGAAGAGAGTGTCCCTCATGACGTGAGATGCACCGCCAGCCGGCTCGAAAGTAAGCATCTTCGTGATGCCCAACGTCTTGGACTAATTCCCATTCGACTGCGAACGGAATCGGATCGGGGAGCGGAGGAATAGGCTGCAGTGGTGCGATTACCGAAACCGGTCGATCCATTGAAGAATAGCTATGATCGCTCATATCTTGCCGTCCTGACTGAATCGGTACCTGATATTCCCGATCCTCCAGAAGCTCCCTAAATCGCTCGATGATATCTTAACCGCCATCAGGCGGGCGCGAAATCGGGTGTAGAAGTACTCGGTCGCTTGGGTGACCGTATATGGCCCGTAGACCTGGGGCGTGTCGCCCGAGTAGTCGGCCACGAGGAACGTGATCTGGATTTGCGCCGTCTGTGCATGGTCGTACATCCCCCACTTCATATCGGGCCAGCACCAATCGACGAACGCCTTTACATCCCCTTCCGAGATCGCATAGTAGCCGGTCTGGAATGAGGACAGCATCGCCACCCCATCGGCATCATTCGAGGTCTCATGCTGGTAAAGGTAGAGCGATGTCGGATCTGCCCCAATCGGAGGACCCAACACCGACTGATCGACCCATGCGGAGCGTCCGAGCGACCCGTAATCCCACAAATTCAGGTAATAGTTGAACTTGACGTAACTGTCGACTTCGCCGCCGCCAGCGATCGATGGGTAGAACCATTGCACCTCGCCGAAACGGGAATTCACAGCCACGCGGATTTTCTGCAAATTCAATTGATCCAGATTCTGAAAAATCACATCCCATATTGCACACGGGATCGGCTGCACGCCGTTCGAGGAGAGTGTATAGAACTGCGCTGGCCCCATCCAATAGTAGATACCGTTGATCGAGGTCGCGGCTTTCCTGGCAATGAGGCCGCACCCTGAGCCGATCTCATTGAACGAGTAGACGTATGGGAGCCCTATATACTGCATGCTCCACACATCAATATCGGTCCAGATGACGCCCTGCTGCGGACCTTGTACCCCGGCAACGATGCGAGAGCCTTTTGGGATGCGATAGGAGCCTGCCTGATTGGTTACCGTGGCGATCCAGGAATTGAAATTCTGCACATCGCACCAGCGAATAAGCAGCGGATCTTGAATGCCCGTGACCGTCGAACCCCATGCGACGATCTGTCTTTGGGGCATCGCCACAAAAATTCCATCGTTCACAGAGGGCGCGGCCGCGATCACCGTTGCCGTTGGCTGCCCCGGGTCCCATTGATAGATGGGCTGAAACGGGGTCGTTTGCGGCGCTTGGATCGCGCAGCCGATTAAGATCTCGCCGAAATTATCGAGCGTCCAATCAATCGCAGGGATCGGCGCTGCAGCGGATGGCGGCAACACTTGAGTGCCAGTACCATAGCCGCCCGCACCATACGGGCCAATGCCGTAGCCGGTGCCAGTCGGAATGGCGCCGTAGCCGATATTGTAGATAAAGTACGCATTGCCGCCGTTGACTGTGCCGGTGGCCGAGGAGGTCGCAGGCGAATTAGAAACGATGGTGAAGCTATTGGCATTGACGAGTGATTGCACCACATAGTTGCCATAGAACGTGACGCCGCCAACGGCTGTGGGCACCAACACGGGAAACGTCGTGCCGGCCGCATAGGTGTAATTCGGCAGCGTCACGAGCACCGTGGTCGAGCCGGACACCGTGGTGAAGCTCGGCAACACGGGCAGGCTCGAGCTGCTTGAGGCGGGGAGCAAGTTCCCCAGCTGATCGCGCGAGAGCACCGTGTAGGCATTAGGCGCAAGATAGCCATCCTGATCGGTCGCATACAGCCCGAACAGCACCACGCCCCCGATGCTGATTTGCGTCGCGATATACACCGAATCGTAATTCGTGATCCCAGTGATCGTGTTATCGGTGATGAGTACCGAAGGACTGCCAGCGGTTGAGGTGACGACGGGCGCGATGCTGTCGGATATTTGCGATGGGGTGATATCTTGCAGCACGCCGCCGGTGATTGCGGCCAACTGCGCAGAATCCGTGCCTGTGATGGTCTGCGTGCCGACCGCGAGCCATGCGTGCAGGTTTAAATCTTCCCAGGCCCAGAGGGCGCGCACGACGGCGGGGAGGGGGGTGGGGTAGAAACGTGTCCACCCGCCCAATTTCTGGACGAGAGTTTCACCGTTGGGCGAATAAAAAAACCGAGTCAGATTCGTGCTAGAGATACCGCTATTTTCATTGAGCGTTGGCGTCTCGACAACATTCGCTCCGCCGATTAGCTTGATGGCTGCGTGTGGCATGCATCACCGCGTCGGAGTCGCCGCGGTCGGCGTTGAGTATGCAGACCATCCGCTGCCCATCTGTTTTTTGCGATTCTCTTCGGCGATTGCTCCCAGTCGTAGGGCTTGATACTGCTTCTCGTACGTCATGCCAGATTCCGGCGTGTCGCTCGTGGGTCCGAAATTGCGCTGAAAAGCGGTGATGTAGACCATGCTCGCCATGATGAGCATGTCAGGATAATAGCTCGATATGTACGTGTACTTCGTATCGGCCACGCCAGCGATCGCATATTTATATAGAGACGGCGTGCGAATAGTGCCCGTGACGCGCATGGTATAGGCGTAGTTAGGCGTGGGGCCCAGCAGCACGTTATTGTTCGTGTCCGCGCCGTTTCCGAACATGTCACCGACCATGGCAAAGTACTGCGGTGTCCCTGCGTTGAACATCCCCACATAGCAGTTCTGAATGAACTCGCGCGACACCGGCAAGAGTGGCGTCGCGTTGACCGTCGTAGCGCCGCTCATCTGCGTGACTTCGAGCGTTTGCACGACGAGGAAATCGTCGATGGGAATCGAGAATATCGGCGTGCCAGCCGTCAGGGTATAGGTGTTTGAGGATTGCGCCGCGAGCAAATCCAAATCGCGCTGAATACGCCCTTCGGCATACGAAAGCATCTGGGGGACTGCAGTATTAAAAGCAGGATCGACACCTGCCCACACTCCTGCCGTCTCGGTCGCCTGCACGACGGCCATGACTGCCATTTGTTGAATGTAGGCGTTGTATGAAAGGGGGTTAAGTCCCGGACTGCTCACGCAATCTCCTCGGGGCCAAAAGTGAACCCAGCGACTTCGATAATCATGTGGGCCATATCAGGGCTAATCTCGTGGGCATCAACTGAAAGGGGGTAAGGCACATAGCCCGGATGACCGCGCGTCCATGAGCGGCTAACATGCTGAACGCCATTGATGAAAAATGCCGAGCATATCCATTGTCCAGCGACATGCCCAGGGCGCCCCAGCAGGATGTTTATGATATCCCAGCGGCCGTATGCAGTCGTGATCTTGGCACGCAAGTTCGCTTCCCAGTCGGCGTATTCAGCGTCCGTAACCTCAAGGGTGGCGCGCTGTTTCCTGACCCACTTCTCACTTTGCGGATCACGAATATGGACACCAGATGGGACGATAACTGGCACTTCGCAGTGTGGATCGACGCGCTTGAGTTGATCTGATCTGGCGTCCAGATAACGGCCGTCCTTCAATACATTGGCGCAGTGAGACCAGCCCCCAGTCTGGACCCCGTATCGCGCGATGCCACGCGAGGTCCAACTGGGGCCTAGCAAGAAGTCTACTGCGATCTGCGCCATATCACGCCGTCTTAGGCGCCGATTGCGCGGCCATCAAGGCTTGCAGTTTCGCGTTCAGGTCCGCAATGACTTGGGTCATGAGCGCGGTCTCCGCCGACAACAAGGCGGGCGGCAGATTGCCCAGCAAGTAAGCTTCCGCCGCAGCCACGCCGAGCGCATTCGGAGATTTCTCAAGGACGCCCAATGCGCCGATGAGGACGGGGAGGGCGGTGACTTCGAGATCGCCTTTGATGACGTTCAGGGCGTTGGTGAGAAAGCTGCTCATTTCGGGTACTCCAGGGGTTTGACTAAAGAGGATGGTTTTTCGCCAACCAAAGGCGCTGGCGTATCGGCATCGGTCTTAACTTCTTGCTTTGTAACGGTTGTCTGCGTGGTGGCTATCGTACTGGAATTGGAAAATCCGCGCCAAAAAGTCAACACCGCAGAGACGGCGAGCCAATACTTGACCTGCGTCGGCGGAATGATGTCGTCCATGCCGGCGAGCAACGCCACAGTGCCTTGCGCGACGCCGAGCACTTTCGTGCCGTTGGCCCAGAAAAACGTCCAGATATTCGTGAGAAACTGCCAGAATGTCACGGCTTGTCCTTATCCATAGATAACCCCTAGCCACTGAGTAATAAAGCGCGCAACGGCGCGTAGCGTGAAGCGTCGAGCTTCGGGTCTTTCTCCGTGCACTGTTTCGCAGCCTCGGCCCAATCCCCACGCGCGGCGGCCGCGAGCATATGGGGGTATCCTAAGAGATCCTCGATCCCACCATTGTAGGCAATGTCTAGGAACACGGACGCGCGCACAGGACTTGCATCCGTGTACCACGGGTAAGCACGCAGGCTGTTATCGAGTTGCTGTAAGAGATAGCTCTCCATCACATCGAACAGCCCGGTAGAGCCGCATTTCATTAAATTAAATCCGCGTCCCCAAGACAGATTGCCCACCGGCGCGCGCACATCAGCGCCCGTCTTGTCATCATACGGCAGCATCCGTTGCCCTTCCTCGGTGGTCAATCGCGTCATGAGGACGCTGATGGCGCTCATTTGCCGTGATTCTCCCGCCATTCTCGCCACTCTTGTCGCAACTCCTCGAGTTCCCTATCGCGGCGCGCCTCATCTCGAATGTATTGATCCTGTGTAATGCCAACAGGGCGCGAGAGCAATGTCGAGATATCGCTTTTCATACCAGGCAAATTTGTCAGGTTCACTGCGACCCATCCTAATATTCCCGTAAACACGATCAACATCAAAGAGCTTATCCATCCAACCGTCGCAGAGACTAAAGGATCTCGATTCTCTTGATTAAACTCCGACTTCAGATTCATCGCGTCACGATCTCCAGCGGTATCGCTTCGGCAATTTTTTTGAGTCCTTCGACCACTTAGCTGCCCATGCAAATGGCGGCGAATGAAGTATCAACCAACGCGGGAGTACCCCCTGATAGCGAATAGAGATAAATCTCAACCGATGTATTGCTGCCCTCCGTCCCAAAACCCGCTAGATTAGAGGACGAACCAAACGCCACGCAAATTGCGGAAGTGGAGAATGTGCCGCCACTGAAGTTTATGTTGTATTGGCCGACCCCCGACCGAGTCACACTGGCGACGTTATAGGCCGTATTCACCGTGCAGCCGCCAGAATTGCACGTCGCTGACACGCCAGCTTGCTTGAACACCGAAGCGCTTACGAGTTGCCCGGAGCCATTTGATCCGAGCACGTAGGCGCTTATGGGGACCGCTAGACCGTTAACTTTCACCACGCTCAGCGCGAGCGAGCCTGCCACATTAGTGGCGTCTCCCGTATGTGCTGGCTCTTGCGCGGCGGCCAGAGTTCCTATCACGCATGCCCCGCTCGCGAGATTCACTGTCTGGGATGTGGCGTTGCCTGAGAGTGCGCACCCGGCGGAGAAGTAATTGTAGACCTGTGAGTGGGCCGCGCCGCCGGTGACTAGCCAGAGGCAGGCGAATGCAATTAATCTTTTCATAAGCTCACCCAGTTGCCGATAGTGACCGAATACCTGAACGTTTGGCCGTTGTTCTGCCCCAAGCTTGTATCTGCAACCATGCGCAATCGGTTAGCCGATGTCGACCCACCGTTCAAAGCGTTGAGCGTCACCGAAAATGTGGTGAGATTCGAAATGGTCACCTGCTGCCCATCGGTGCCTGCAGCAAGCCCCGTGATATTGCAGTTCGCAGTGGGCGCGAGGTCCAAAAAGCCGATCGTCGGACCCATCAATCCGCCTGCGGTGTAGTCGTTATTCGCCCCGGAGGCGGGCACGACTTGGATCGCGGCACTCACGACACCGGCACCCGTCGGGCCTGTGGGCCCCGCCGAGCCGCTTCCGATGGGCCCAGTGGGACCCGTCGGGCCCGTACCCGTCGGGCCTGTGGGCCCGGAACCTGTGAGGCCTGTGGGGCCAGTGATCGATGCGCCGGTGGGTCCCGTGGGGCCCACCCCGGCCGGACCCGTCGGACCCGCAGGCCCCGTGACGCTGGGGCCGGTGGGGCCGGTGGCACCAATCGTCCCCATGCCGATCGATCCCGTAGGGCCTGTGGGGCCGAGTGCGCCCATGCCAGTGGGACCCGTTGGACCCGTACCGCCAGGTCCCGTCGGGCCACCCGATCCTGCGCTCCCCGCAACCCCTGTCGGTCCGGTCGGGCCGGTCGGGCCGGTGGGCCCGTGCACACTCACGCCGATGGGACCCGTTGGACCCGTCCCCGATGGGCCTGTAGCGCCGGTGGGCCCCGTCGCTCCCTGTCCTGGACCCGTGGGACCTGGAGGGCCGGTCGGACCGCCAGCGGGCCCGGTAGGGCCTTGCGGGCCAGCCGCGCCGCCCAGCGCAGCTACTTGGGATGCAGTAACGCGCACCGGGACGCCCGCTTGCACGGCTTCCATTTGCTCATCGCCTAGAAGCGAGAGAGCCTGAGTCAACTGCGGAATGGTCACGTTGGCCACTTACAGGCTTCCTTGCAGTTCAATCGCCCCCGACCCGTCCTCGAGCAATATCACACCCGCCGAGGATTCCAACTGCAACAGATCCGCCGCCGCGCCCGGCGTGCAGCTTTGGAGTTGCAAATAGCCGTCGCCGTTCTCGAGCAAGAAAATACCATCGCCTGCTTCGTTCTCGAAGAAACACACCGCGGTCGATGGCCACAGCGGAGGCCCGTGAATTTTCGGAATCTGCTTGTAACCGCGCGGCAGGCCAATATCAGCCGTGATGATGCGCGTGGTGCCGGTCAGTAGCGCATCCTGGGCAATCGATCCGTAGGTCTGGTAAGTGAACGCCGTGGCCGAGATCGGACACACGCTATAGAAGCCGCATGCCGCGGAGTTGGATAACCCCAGCACCGACACTTGGGAATCCGGACAGAGCCCAGTGACCGATGAGCAGGTGACCGTGATCGTCGCCGTTCCATTGGAGGATACCGAGAGTACATTGAGCGGCACGGCTAAGTGCTTGACGCCATACAGCGGCATGACCGCATTCGCGTCTTGCCCCTCTGGTCGGCCGAACGGCTCCGTGGTGCGATTGTGCAAATCCTGCGTGATGCGTAGCGTGTCGGATTCGATTGGAATGCCGGTGCGCGGATCGACGCGTGCGGGCATGGAGGTCGCGCGATAATCTGTCTCGGCGGTGTCAAAGTCCTCGACGCTCGGGTAGTAGATCGGCACGGGATCTGCGGGCAAGGTGATCGCGCGCAGCTGCTCGTTCGGTATGTCGTAGCATTGCTTACAGACCAGGATGTATAAGTCCTGAATCTGTGCGCCACGCCACGCCCGCTGGAATTGCAGATCGATACGGTTGTACCAGGTGCCGCAACGGTGGCAAACGGCGAAGCTGCGGGGGTTGCGTGCCGAGGTGCGGGCGCGGCCGGAGGTGCTGGCGTATGACATCAGGCTGCCATCCAGAATAACTCTTTAAACTCTATCGGTATTTTTGCGTGTTTTTTTACGTTGTCCGAAGCGCTTATGACCCGAAGGTTCCACGGCACATTCAGCCCGCAAAAACCTTTCCCTCGGAGTGGAAATATATGATCTACGTGATGCTTTACGCCGGTCTGAGTTTTAAGGCATCTCGCTATCTCATAAAATTCTTGAATGAGGGCTTTATGGATTAACGAAAGCCATTTTGGCGTAGCTCTGGCGTTTACCTCATACCTAGCATTTTGGTTAGCGGTTAGCCTAGCCCGATTAGCGATCTTGTATTCTCTATCGAGTTCCGCATTCCGTGCTTTGTGGCTTGCTCTATATTGAACTGCATACGCCCTGTCCCGCTCTTTATTTTTTTCATAATTTTTTGCTTTCGTCGCGCGGGCTCGGGGTATGTTGCTCCTATAATTTTCTCTAGCTCGAGCTCTAGCGCACTCCATGCAATATGGATATAGGTACGAAGAAATCCCTGACTTGGATTTCATTTCGCTATATTCTCCGCTCGGTTTACAAATGCGGCATCTTTTGCATATTTTTTTGAACGGTATCATCTGTAATATCCGCCAGTGACGGGTGTCACGTAGATATTACTAGTTTCCACATTTTGTGAAGCAGCATAATTATATGCTTCATCAGCTAAAGGCTTAAGTATAGGCACTTGCGACGGGGCCCAAGATAAAGCCAGCCGGTATGCTAACCCAAGAGAAAATGCATCTGCGAAATAAGCGGGCATTTCTGGTATTGCCCCATTAGCCAACGCCGTATCTTGCGTTTGTCGCAGCCGATAGTATTTGAAAACAGATTGTTGACCGTTTGGTGTTAGGTACAAACTCACTGTCGGTTGCAGCAACCGGTCAAGCCAATACGTTGTTGGCACACCCTCTTGATGTTTATTTGAATAGCTTGCGTATTCGCTGCGGCTCACTGGAAGCATAATCCGATCTATATTTTGTGAACCGTTGCTAATCGAGTAATAGGCATCAAGAATAACTATGGTGTTAGGCGGAACCGGATAAGTTGATACCCCTTTAATCAGTTGAATTGCCTCAAGCACGACTTGCCACAAATTCACGCCGCGCGCGCTCCAGGCGCTCATCAGCATGTTCGCCGCCATGCGCCCGGTCTCGTAATGCGCTTGCGTCAGTGCGGTGTTTCGAATGCCGCACAGCCCAAAGCAATAGAGCAGCAGTTCGCCAAAGCTCGGCATAAATCCATAGGTGCCGGTGGTCTGCGGGGTGCTCACGCAGCGCTCTCCTGCGGCTTCTTCGTCATGAATCGCAAGTTCTCGCGCAGCCGCAAGTCATCCGGATCGAACTCCACCGCTTTCTTCGCGTGCGTCTCGGCGATATCGTGGAGTCCCAAATTCCACGCCGCTATCGCCGCGAGATCATGAGGTTGAGCGCCCCAGACAGCAGGGTCTACCGTGTAGACTTCCTCGCGGTTCGTGATCGCAAGGCACGTCAGTGCTGCCCCGAAGGACTCCGCCCAGCGGCTCGTGCGGTAGCAGGCAAGCGCCAATTCACACCAGGGCTCGCGTGTATCGGGGGCTTCCGATGTCGCTCGGCGAAGCCATGCGAGGGCTTGGCCGTAGTCACCCAACTCCTGGTAACAGCGACCGATCACCCTCATCGCGTAGCAGCGCTCATTCGCCCAGGTGGCGCGCGGCAAGTCGAGGTATCGTTTGCACTGCGTGATGGCATCGGCCCAATAACGATGGAACGATAATTCGCGCGCATAATAGAACGCGTTCCGCTGTTCCGTCGGATTTTCGTCAATCGACACGCGCAAGAGGTCTAAGTATTGGCCTCGTGATTTTGTGGGATCGGGCTTGTGAACTACCATCAGCATGTCGGTGTTGGCCCATTGCTCGGTAATGCGATCTGGAACGGGGTATTCATGGCACGCGCCCCACCATCGATAGCCGTGCCGCGCATGGATTTTCTCGTATTTGAATACGATCCCAGCGCCCCAGTCGAAGCCGTATCGCAAGCGCGTGGTCTGCGCCGTCCACACACGCTCGATCTCGGCACGCCATCCGGGTTGCAATACCTCATCGAGATCGAGGCTCACGCAAACATCGAAGTCCTCCGGCAACATCGCCAAAGCGGCGTTTCGCGCATCATCGAATCGCCACGGTTTGATGCTGATATGCGCCACGGTTGCGCCATGATCCTCCAGAAGCGATACGGTGTTGTCGGTCGATCCGGTATCGGCCACGAAGATCAAATCCGCCTCGCGCGCAGCCTCGCAGAAGCGCTTCACGTGTGCGCTTTCGTTCAATGCGATCGAGTAGATAACAATTTTCATGAGCTAGTTCGTGGTTACTGACAACGCCGCACTCTGCGGGCCAGTTCCATTCGTATTGTCCATAGCGATGGTGTATGAATACAGGGTACCTGTCGTCAATCCAGTGTCCGTAAAGGACGTGCCAGAGGACACAGTCCCCACTTGAACGCCACCACGATAGATGAAATACGAAGTGATGCCGGGAATTGCCGGCCATGCCAAACTCACGGTCGTAGTCGTTTTCGCGGTCGATACCAAGCCGGTCATCTGATACATATAGGACAATGGCAGCAGTCGATTGAACGAAGGAATTCCGCCCATTGCCAGCAGAGCTTGCGCGATGAATCCCGTTGATCCGGCCCAATCCGTGTTTGGGTTATAAGTGCTGGAGGACGCCATGCTAATCAAAAAGTGATCGGAACGATAGGCGTTGTAGGCAAAGCCGATGATGAGTTTCGCAAGCGCCACCGTGTTCGCTGTGTAGCCAGGCAATCCCAGGCTCGGATTTGCAGAAACGTTGTGCGAAAAATCTAGCGCCTGAAGAGTGGGAGCAGAGGGCATTAGCCCGCGATTATCCAGACTTCCGCCCGTCGTAGTCCATGTGCTTCCGCCATTGCTGAGGGTCAGCGGAGAGCCACCAGAGGTGGTCGATACCTGGAACGTATTGCTACCGGCGGCCACGACGTAGTAATTCGTGTTCGGTACCAGCTGTCCAATGGTTGCCTGAAATTGCACTATCTGACCCACGGTGAACGGTCCAATCGTAGGAGTGAAACTGATGTTCTGTTGCCCTTGTGTCATGACACAAAACGTATTTCCAATGAAAGCATCCAAGCCGTCACTCAGATCCGGCAACGCGGCGGAGTTATATGCCTTAGTGTCCGTGGTGGACATAGACATGCGGCCCGCATTCATCGCAGCGACTTTGATCTGCTGTACGCCGCCATTCGGTCCGAAGCCGAATCCTGGCATGAGCGCCATACCAATATTGGGCAATCCCGCTTCTAACTGAGCGGGACGCGCGTACCAATTATTATTGAATGTCGTCGGGTTGTAGTCGGTGTTCGTGACAGGCGTCCCGGCTATTGAAGAGTCGTCTGGCGTAATGTCCAGCATCAATTCGATCAGCGGGTGAGTGCCGATGGTGAATCCATTGTAGGCAACGCCAGCGATCGTCATGTTTGGAACGGATTGGTTAGCCACGCCTATGAAGGCTTTGTTCCACCTCGACATCGTATTTGCATTCCAAAGCGCCGCAAACACAAAACCGTATGTGCCGTTGCTTGAGTTATAGCCGCTCAAACCCCAGCCAGCTCCGTTTCCGCCGATAGGTGGATTCCCGTAGGTGGCAGAACTGGCTAGAATGTAATTAGGCACGCATCCGTTACCGGCATTTGCGTTAAATGTTGATCCATAATTTTGATAGCACCCGATGCTGATTGCCAGTAGTGCTCCAGGAATTGCATATTGCAGATTCTGGAATGTTGGAATGATGCTCGTTTGCACAGAACTGTAGTCATCCATATTCCCTTCAATGTCGCACCAAAACCTCCACATGGAATAGCCGCCGACAACGGCATTGGCTGGATTTATCGCAGTCCCAGGTTTTAATCCATAAGAATTTGCAGTTCCAGATACAACATACGAACTCAAACCAGCGAGCGCAGGATACTGCACGAAACTTGCCTGCAAGATTCCAATCTCCGATGCCTCTCCGCTGATGCTGGAATTGACGTTTACCGTTTGAGCAAAAACGGTCGGATTCCACTTGACGCCAGTGGATGCGCTCACGGTGATGGTATAGGTGGCAGACCCGGTAGCGCTTTGGGTATGACCAGCGGCCGTCGCAATCGCTTTTATCGTAGTTGTCGATGAGACCGTAATAGCCGAAGAATAGACAGGAGAACTTGTGCTAGGGGTAGCTCCATTGATGGTATAGTAAATTGTGGCACCTCCCGTCGCGCACGATATCGTAACTGTCTGCGTGCCAGAATATGAGCCGCTAACCGGAGAGAATGTCGGCGTGGCTGCCGGGGTCAAGGTCCCGACGGAGGTCAGGTTAAACAGTTTTTGCGTTTGCGCGCCAGAAGAATCGGTGAATTGAATCGAAAGAATATCCGTCGTCGCAATCGTCGGAGTGCCGGAAAGAACACCGCTAGAACTGACCGACCACACATTGGTAGACCCGAAACTCGACACTAGAAGCGCCGTGTAGGGGGCGACTCCGGCAGTCGCCGTGATGGTATTAGAGTACGCCGTACCGACAGCTGCCGGCGTGAGCGGTGAACTCGAAGAAATAGCGAGTGTTGCCTGCGTTGGGTTGAACAATTGCTGCCAGTTCGTGCCATTCGAGTAAACGGCTCCCACATCAGATGTGCTCGCATATCGATTGGCGTTTCCAGATGCCAGCGGCAGCGAGGAGGATGTGTAGATGCCTGGCAGAATATTCAGGCTACCCGCATATGCCCCTGCCACCGTAATCGTGAAGGAGCTTCCCGGAGATCCCAGAACGGCGAGAGAGCCGTCCGGGCTTAAGATGCTCACGGCCATATCGGCGCTAATGTCGGACCATGCGATGCCATTCCAGAGAGCGAACCCTTCATCGATCGTATAAGCGAGCGGAAAGGTGCCTCCAGGAATCTGGTTTGCTGGATATTGAATCACCAAATTGGCGAAGGCATCGAAGGACCCTAGAAAGGTCGATGCGCTGCCAGGGGCAACGGTGCCAGCGGGGCCTGTTGCGCCCGTGGGGCCCACGGGTCCAAGTGCGCCACCATCACCCGGAGGGCCTTGCGGACCGGGAACGCCAAATTCAACGTTATAGCTCATGTCGAAACCCCTGGAGAGACTGAAACATTACCCGAAAGCAAGCGCGTGACCTGGCCGCCAGCGCTCGTCATCAGCAAGTCATAGACACCCGTCCACCAAGTAAAGCCTTCCGTGTCGGCGGCGGGAATGGTGAGCGCAATGGCGCCATTGATTGTTCCAAGCACAATATCGCCTGATGCATCGTAATTGACTGTCGGCGCGAGCGCGTAGGGCCGAATCTGCATCGTTGCCGTGTAGCCGGTTAAGTTCACAGCGGGTGGACCATTCGCGCCGGCAGGAAGCGAGGAGCAGCCGACGCCTTGCAACCAATAGAAAATGCGCGCATAGGTCGCGCCTTGGTTGATATTGAGATTGTAGGTGTCGGTGAAATTTGGCACGTGCTCACTTCTTGATCGCTTGCATGGTCACGACCATGTCCGTGATCGCCTCCTTAAAATACGTTTTCGCGAACTCCTGATATTCGGCGTTGCGCACCGCAAGTTCCGGTTTCAAGTAATAGCCCCATGAGCACGCCCAATGGCACTTATAACCGTTCTGGTTGTGCGCGATGTCCGTGTGCGGCGCATTGGCCGCACGCCACACGGGATCGAGATAGTAAAACGAAAATTCCGACAGCGGCTCTTTATGAGTCGGGTCTCCATAGAAACGATTCGAGGTCCAGTGTGGAAATATCAACGTACATTTACCATCGGGCACGGTAATCCGCCACAGTTCATTGAAAAAGTGCACGCGCTCCCATTTGTCGTTGAAATTCGTCAGGTGCTCGATGAAGTGGCTCGCCTGACTCTCGGCAACAGAATTGTCTTCCCACGGCCAGCGTCCCGTGCGTACATCGTGCACGACATCGACGCCGGGGAAGGCGATGCAATCGACGCCGAGCCAATCGGCTTTTTTGTTGGGACCGCAGCCGATGTCCAAGCGGATGGGTGCGGATTCTTTGAGTGCTGCGTTCATAAATTCCTTCAGTACATCGTGTCAGGCGGACCGAAATCGCCGCGTAGATCATAATGCCCCGTAAGAATAGAATTATCGACGGCACACCTGTACCCCCACTTACGCGCGTCCCCAGCAAACACGAGATCCTGAGTCCCCACGCCGTCGCCGTTCTTGCCGTTCTTGGTTTTAAACCAAGGTCTCGTCAATCGATCATCTTTGAACATCGATAGACGCCAGATCGCAAAGCCCATTCCAGTTCCATAGCATTCCTGCAGGCCGCCATCGGTACGCGGTGGCATGGGTCGGTAGTTAGGAATCGGGTCGTTAATGTCGCCCCAAATTTGGGCTACACCGCCGCCAGATGTGCCAGTGCCATCAGTGCGCGGTATCTCCATCCCCTTGGTGAAGTACAGCGATGAGATCCAAGCGAACTCCGGATGCTGTTCCATACGCTCCACTAGTTTCACGACACCATCGGACGGAGGCGCGTTGTCGTGCTCGAGTGTGAGAATATATTCCCACTGACTTAACTCCGGATGAGCCAAAATCCCCTCAATCGCAGTCGAATAAGCGACCCCGACCTCGTCGCCCAACGCCATGATTTTCACGACCCCATTGTTCGGCGGGAACGCCAGATTCCACCAGGACAGCGCGCACTTCGCTGGCACCAGATCCGCAGCCGGGAGAATCACAACGATTCGTTGCTTACGCCACGATCCGCCACGCTGTAAGCGAGCAGCGGTCTCCGGCATGTTCGTGGCGTGATGGCCGGAGAAATCCGTAACGACTAGCTGGGGGCGCGTCATACGACCCACGCGATGGGGGCTGTGTTGGCAACTCCACCCGAAGGCAGAGAGAGGGCGAAAAATGCCCCCTGGTTTGCCGAACCACTTGTGAATGCCGGCGTGAAATTACCAGCACTCACCGAGTTTTGATATTCAACGCTGGCTGGCATATTGACAGTACCTGACACGTTGCCGTTCGTCGGAATGGTAAACCCACTGCTCGGCGTCCATGCGACTGCCGCGCCCGCAAAGTTTTGGAAATCCAAAGCCCATATGTCAGCCAAGGCGGCAACGCCCGTGAGTGTGGGTCCGGTTTGTGCGGTAGATCCGGCAGTGAGTGTGCCGCCATGCTTATCGATGGTAGTTTTAGATCGCCCACTGAATTCAGAAATGGCGGTCGCCTTTTGGCCGCCAGTCGCATCCGTAAAGGTCACGACTAGGCCGGTTCCACCAATTGCATTTAACGTGTACCAACAATAAAAGAATGCCGCGCCGCTTTGATTCAAGGGTCCGTCAGGATGCTGCACCCACGTGTTGCCGAAGTTATCCGCAATCGCCGTGATCGTCGACCCCGACACGCTACACGCCGCAATGAGCACGTTGCCGCTCGTCGCATTGATCGCAGTCGTGGTTCCGTTATTTTCGAACCCAGCATCGTTGACTACAGTCTGTACGTGGCTCATGGCGCTGCGTGTCCTTGTGACCAGGGTTGAATCACGCTGCCCGTGCCGCCTTGGGCAACTACCGTGGCGCCAGAATAGACAATCGGTGAGCTGCCATCGGACTGCGGATCGGCGGTCCACCAGGTCGAAGCAATACTCCCGGTCGATGCATTGTTTATGCTGTCGATGTAGGCCAGAATCGTGCTGACAAATGGCTCATTCGGATACGTACTTGACGAGCCACTAGCGCCCGCGAATTCTCCGAAAAGAACCGGGATGTTGTTCGCTAACAGATCCGCGACCCATGGCTGGAATTGCTTGTAGGGCGGCGGTGCATTGTCTGCGGTGAAATACTGGAAATAATTAGTCGAACCGTAAGCACTCGCACTCGATGGATACAAATGAACAGATGCGGCAACTTGAGTATCGGAACCAACGAATGATTGCAGTTGCAAGCGCAGCGTCGAATCGTTGCCCTGGAATCCGTTGTCCCCTAGTTCTGCGCCGAACTCGATACCTTCGAATATGCATATCCGAGTCGAGTCCACGGCGCGCACCGCTTGATATAAGACTTCATGACCGAGCGCTGTCCAGCTGTATTGGATGCTGCCGAAAGACCCGTTGCCGGGTAAATTATTATTGTCGTCGTACGGAAACGCGGTGAACGTTCCGCCATTTTTCCATAGCGCCCAATTGACATTGCCATTACTGCCGGGTTCGTTGAAGAGATCGAAGGCAACCATTTGATTACCCTTGAAAGCGGTTGTGACGCTGGTCCAGAAATCCGTCACATACAAGGGTGCCAAGGGCATCTGCGCCGAGCCACCTAAGTTGTGGGTGGAGTAGGTCGTCCCAGCAATCACCACTTGAGGTGCCGTACAGTGACAATCGATCACCACGACGTAACCTAAGGTGTTCCAAATCGCCGCCTGGGCGAGTATTTTTTGCTGATACAGACCGTCTGAGTTCTTGTTGACGTACGTGGCGTCCCCAGGGACGCTCGACGGAAGTGCGTAGTTATTTACTCCGTTGACGACGCCAAGATTCGTCATGCCGATGCTGGAGAGAACCAGGCAGTCATGCGACAGCCACGCCTGCGCATCGAGTGTCAAGCGCACAATGTTCGACTTAAATAGGGTCGTCAGCGTCGAATAGAGCGGCAGCGGTGGCGTTCCTTGCCAGCCGGTGAAGTCGTATAGATTCGTCGTGCCGTTCTCGTAACCCGCGCCATAGACGTTGAAACCGCGGGGATTCGACGGCACGCCGTTGATGGAGAACCGTCCGTTGACGATGGAGAATCCGGACGCACCTCCGTTGCCCGTGCCAAACACGCCCCCCGCGTTCCCGACGATGTGCCCCCCGATTTCAACGACAGCGCTCATGCGGTCACGTTATGAAACGCAATCGCCGGCATCATCGCTGCCGCGCTGCCCGTGCCGTTGATGCCACTGAACGCCATAGAGGATGGCAGTGCGGCGGAGCTTACCGAGTAAACACCTAACCCGAGCATCTGCTGCTGCGTCGCGTTCACCGATGCGCCTAAGATTCCCGCCAAAGCGACACCGTTGCCGGGGATTACCATATTGCTCGCCGTCCACGCGTTCGTGTTTGCGCTCGCGGTCTGCGTCATCACACCGAACCATGCGTCTTGCGGGGCGCCATTGACGTTGATTGGCACGGAGAGGTTTCTCACACCGCTAAAAGCGGTCAAGTTCAGGTTGCTGCTGTTGCTGAACGAGTAGCTTTGCGATCCGGAGGAAGCAAGCGAGAGCGTCGATCCGTTGCGCGTGTAGACGCCCACATAGGCCGAGATCGTGCCCGCGTAGGTGCTCAAGGCGATCGTCGCGCCGGATATCGAGGCATACACATCCGCGCGCGAGGCGCTGAAAACCGCATCCATATTGGCCGGATACACCTGTACGGTGCCATTGCCGATTTGAATCGGGGTCTGCGATCCCCAATAAGGCACCCACTCACTGCGCGCGGTGCCAGGTACACCGAGCGAGATTGTCGAGCCGTTAACGGATACCGACAGCAAACCAGTGCCCGATATTGAGGATGTCGCTGGCACCGACAGTTGCACCGACCCGTTCGAGTATCCCACCGTCTGGGCACCCAACCCATTGAAGGAGAGCGAGCGCGCGTCGAGCGTCGTCGAGGAATTTTGCGTCGTATTGCCGAGCGCATACAGGCCCACGCTCTGATTCGACTGCGCAGCTCCGGATACGGTGATCGACTGCCCGTTCTGCGAGAGCGTGATATTCGAGCCACCCGCGAAGAGCGCCGTACCGGAGGAAATCAGCGCGAGCGTGCCGGTGGTATTCCCACCCGCAGAAACTGCGACCCCGCCACCACCGCTCGCCCCCGCCGAGATCGTCACCGACATGCCCGAAGCGTTCGTGGACCCGGAGAGGGTAATGTTATTGCCGCCTGCCAGCACCAGCGCGTTCGACACCGTGCCCGATGTGCCCGAGGTGTTACCGCCCGAGATACCGTGCGAGAGCACGGGTGCACCGATCGATATCGTCGAGGCGTTGACCGATATCGACACCGCGCCCGTGGCCGACAAACTTGATGTAGCCGGCGCGTTGATCGTTATGGTAGCAGCAGATCCCGCTCCTCCAGTAGCTTGTGACAGCGAAATGGGTCCGGAGCCTACGAGGACCACGTTGCCGGTGGATACTGTACCAGTGGCACCGGCGGTGTTGCCTCCGGTGGAGACGCCAAAGTTAACCCCTCCGCCACCTCCGGCCCCTGAAACAACAACCGAGCCATTCGACACCCCCACCGAGACGTTGCCGGCGCCCTGGAATAGCATGCTGCCAATGGAGACGGTCCCAGAGCTGCCCTGCGTGGTGTTCCCGGTCGCATAGAGCGATTGCGATATCCCCGTGGAGGCAGGGGCTGAGATTACCAGCGTGCTCGCCGACCAGCCGACAGAGATAATGCCAGCGCCTGACACCGTGAGCGCGGTTTGCTGATACGTGCCCGATGAGGATTGCCCGGTGGTGTTGCCCGCCGCATAGACGCCACCCGTCGTCAAGCCCGCCGCCGTCGCCCCATTGATCGTGATCGAGGCACCGGCGGAGTTCGTGACCTGACTTAAGGTCACATTCGAGCCACCTGCGAAGACGACCTGCGAGCCCGTGGCGCCTGTGTTGCCCGCCGTGTTGCCGCCCGAGACGCCCGCTAAGAAGCCACCGCCCGCGCCGCCAATGACCGTGATCGCGTTGCCGTTTTGCGAGAGCGTGATATTCGAGCCACCCGCGAACAGCGCCGTACCCGTCGAGATCAGCGTCGGAGTGCCTAGAGTGTTGCCACCGATCGAGATATCAACGCCCGCACCAGAGCCCGTGGGCCCTGTCGGGCCTGTTGCGCCACCGCCTGGACCTGTCGGACCTCCGATGCCAGTGGGACCCGTTGGACCCGTGACGCTGGGGCCGGTGGCTCCGAGCGCGCCCGTGGGGCCCGTGGGCCCTGTGGCACCGACTCCGGGGCCCGTCGGGCCCGTGGGTCCCGTCGCCCCGCCTCCTGGTCCGGTGGGGCCGCCTGTACCGGTTGGACCCGTCGGGCCGGTGATGCTCGCTCCCGGCGATCCGGTGGGCCCTGTCGGGCCTGCCGTCGCCGAGGTGATATCCGATACCTGCAAACTGAAATTGCTGCCCGCGCGCGCGATCGGCAGCAAGTCGGTGGCTTGTGCTGGGGCGCCAGAAGGAAGATCTGAGATTTTCTCGTTCGCCATGGT
>Ga0182013_10001125_pt1 | contig 36983 bp, 41 predicted proteins | sample 612S2MmetaG_FD_120487 | JGI IMG/M metagenome (GOLD analysis project Ga0182013, IMG submission 120487) | Permafrost microbial communities from Stordalen Mire, Sweden - 612S2M metaG | ecosystem: Environmental > Terrestrial > Soil > Wetlands > Permafrost | place: Sweden: Stordalen | collected... | reverse complement strand
CTCATATGAGCCAAAGCTTTGTGATCCAAGGTGCGACCGTCAATGGTTGCCATAGACCCTTTATAGACCAACCGTCTCACCCTGTCCAGCAAAATGTCTTCTATCCTACGGACTTGTCAGTAAGGTGTTGAAAATGGCCGCTTTGAAAACAGAGCCGTCGCTGATTGTAAAAGTTCCCCGCCTTGCTGCCGCGCCCGCGAGCTTGGAGTGCCGAGAAGTCATGACCTTGGAAATTGGTCGAAATCGCATCGTTTTGGGGCAAGTCGTGGCGATTCATGTAAACGATGAATTCATTGATCCGACCGGCCACTACATCTGCGCTGAGGAACTACATGCGATTGGGCGGATGAACGGTTTGGGCGCGTATGTGAAAACGCGAGATGCTTTTCTCCAAATTCCCAGAGTGACTTATGCCGACTGGCAACTTGAGTCCCAAAAAACTAAAGCATCGGACCATGCTCCTTAACCATTTTAACTATTATGACCACTAAAAATAAGAAATCAGCAAATACCGAAAATCCTGTTTGGTTTATCACCGGTTGTTCGACTGGATTCGGACGTGAACTTGCCACCCAAGCGCTGGCGCGCGGCTTTCGCGTGGTGGTGACGGCCCGTAAACCGAAGCAGGTGGAAGCGCTGGCGTCCCATGGTGAGGCTTTGGTGCTCAAGCTCGATGTCACGGATCTAGGCCAGATTAACGCGGCCATCAAAGCTGCCGAGAAACAGTTTGGTGGCATTGATGTGCTCGTGAACAACGCGGGCATCGGCTACTTCGCCGCGATCGAAGAAGGCGAAGAGAAAGAGGTCCGCCGGATGTTCGAGATCAATGTGTTCGGCATGAGCCGGATGATTCAAGCGACGTTGCCGGGAATGCGTCAACGGCGCAAAGGATGCATCGTTAATGTCTCTTCACTGGCCGGACTGCGTTCCGCGCCGGCACTTGGATTTTACAACGCGACCAAGTTTGCCGTCGAAGGTTTGTCCGGTGCGCTATTGCAGGAGGCTGAACCACTGGGCATCAAAGTCATGGTCGTTGAACCGAGTGGCTTCCGCACCGATTGGGCCGGACGGTCGGCGAACGAAAGCAAAAAACAAATTCCCGCTTACGCGAAAACGGCGGGCGCGTGGCGCCGTGAAATTCGCGCCGACTCAGGCAAGCAACCGGGCGACCCCGTGCGCGCGGTGCAAGCCCTCATCAATGCGGTCGAGTCGCCGAAGCCGCCGCGCCATCTACTGCTCGGCAACGATGCTTACGAAGGCGCCATGGCCAAGCTCGATGAGTTGCGCAAGGATTTCTCAGCCGTGGAAAAAATTGCTCGGGGAGCTGACTTTCCGAAAGAGAAATCCAGCAAAGTAAAATAATTCAACCAACAAAAATCAATTTAAATCATGAAACGCTCCATACTATCGCTTGTCATCGCCGCGCTTGCGCTTGGCTCACTTACCTCGGCCAAAGCCGCCGTCGAAACCTACAACATTGACCCAGTGCATACTTGGGTCGGTTTCTCCATTGCTCATTTTTTCACCAAGGTGCCTGGTTATTTCAGCAAGGTGAGAGGAACCATCGTCGTGGATCGAGACCACCTCGAAAACAGCACGGTCGAAGCCGTCATCGAAGTGGCCAGCATCACCACCAACACGAAGATGCGCGACGACGATTTGCGCTCGACCAATTTCTTTGCCGCCGCCCAATTTCCGTCCATGACATTCAAGAGCGAATCATGGAAAAGCACCGGCGACAATACTTACGCGGTCACCGGCACACTCACAATGAAGAACGTCGCGAAGGAAGTCGTGCTCAAGGTCAAGTCGCTGGGCTTCGGCCCGGGCATGAAAGGTGCCGCGATCTCAGGCTGGGAAGCCTCGCTGACGCTGGATCGGCGCGATTTCGACATCACTGCAGACCAAGGCTTGATCGGCAACAGCGTAGACGTCCTGATCAATGTTGAGGCTGACCTGCAAAAGCTCTCAACCGCAAAACCGTAAAATATTTTTTAGATATTGATGAAATCAAAAATGCAAGCAGCCGTGGTGGTGCAGTTCGGAAAACCGTTGGAGTTGCAGGTGTGGGATATTCCAACTCCCGGTCCCGGACAGATTCTCGTGAAGACTGAGGCTTGCGGCGTCTGTCACACCGATGTTCATGCTTGGCATGGCGACTGGCCGGTGAAGCCGGTCCCGCCATTCATTCCCGGCCACGAGGGCATCGGCCCGGTCGTCGCCGTTGACACGGGTGTGACCATTGTGAAAATCGGAGATCGCGTTGGCGTGCCCTGGCTCTACTCGGCCTGCGGCCATTGTGAGTATTGTTTGTCGGCGTGGGAAACCGTTTGTGCCGACGCGCAATTTGGCGGCTACACCAGGAACGGTGGCTTTGCGGAATACATTTTGGCCGATCCAAATTACGTCGCCCATATTCCTGCCGGCCTGAAATCCACCGAGGCGGCACCAATCATTTGCGCGGGCATCACCACTTACAAAGGCATCAAAGAAACCGGCGCGAAGCCCGGTCAATGGATCGCCATTTCCGGCATCGGCGGACTCGGTCATCTGGCCATTCAATATGCGAAGGTCATGGGCCTGCGCGTCTGCGCGATTGATGTGGACGACGGCAAACTCGCACACGCCAAACAGCTCGGCGCTGAACTCATTGTTAACGCCAAAGCCCGCGATCCGATCGCGGCGGTCAAAGATGGAACCAGCGGTGGCGCGCACGGCGTTTTGATCACCGCACCGTCGCTCGGCGCCTTCAAACAAGGTGTGGGCATGACGCGCAAGCATGGGACGTGCGTGCTGAATGGTTTGCCGCCCGGCGAATTTCCAACGCCGCTTTTCGAGGTTGTGGCGAACTGCATCACCATCCGCGGTTCGTTTGCCGGCACACGCAAGGATATGGCCGAAGCACTCGCTTTCGCGGCGGAGGGTAAGGTCAAAGCGGACATCGAACTGCAACCGCTGTCAGCGATTAACTCGGTTCTTGATAGGCTTGAACATGGCAAAGTGGCGTCACGGGTGGTCATTGATTTTATGAGCCCCTGATTTAAACAACAGATGCGCAATGAATTTTCAAACAGCATTACTCGATGTCCGCCGGATGGGCGAAGCCGACCGGCTGACCGTGGCATCCGGCAAGACGGTCAACGAACTGATGGGGAATGCTGGTAAGGCAGTCGCACAGGCGATTGAAAAGCGGTGGTCTGCTCGTTCTGTAATCGTGCTATCCGGGCCCGGCAACAATGGCGGTGACGGGTTCGTCGCGGCCCGGCATCTATCCTCAACCGGCTGGCCGGTTCGCGTCGCCTTACTTGGCTCTAGGGATCAGCTGATCGGTGCAGCGCGCGATAATGCGGAGTTGTGGCGCGGTAAAATCGAGTTGCTGACGCCCGCCATCCTGGACGGGGCGGAACTGGTGGTGGATGCGATCTTCGGTGCCGGTCTCAGTCGCGCGCTTGAGGGATCTGCTTTGGAAACTTTGGCTGCCGCCAGCGACCGGAAATTACCAATCGTTGCAGTTGATGTTCCCAGCGGCCTGATGGGCGACACTGGCGAAGCGGTGGGTGCTGTTGCGTCCGCTCTGACGGTAACTTTCTTTCGCAAGAAGCCGGGACATCTGTTGTTGCCGGGAAGATCGCTGTGTGGCGAGGTCGTCGTTGCTGATATTGGTATCTCCTCTTCCGTACTTGAACAAATCGCCCCAGACACTTTTGAGAATGATCCTTCCCTATGGATTGAAAATCTTCAGCGACCTCAAAACGGTGGAAATAAATATGGTCGAGGCCACGCGCTAATTTCCGGGGGCTACCCGATGACGGGTGCCGCCCGGATGGCCGCGCGGGCGGCGGCTCGTGCCGGCGCCGGACTGACGACCATTGCAGTTTCCTCGCTCGCCCTGCCTGTTTATGCTGCCGCGTTGACCAGCATCATGGTTCAACCCCTGGCCGTGCCGGAGGATTTCGAATGTCTCCTGGACGATACTCATTACAAAGCATTCCTCATCGGCCTAGGTGCCGGAACGGGCGAAGAGACCCGCTCCAGAGTGCTCGCCATGCTGAAGTCAGGCCGCCCCACGGAGCTCGACGCCGATGCGCTTACGACCTTCGCCGATGATCCGCCTACGCTCTTTCAAGCGATCACCGGTCCCTGCGTGCTGACGCCACAAGATGGTGAGTTTCATCGCCTGTTCGACCCGAGCGGCGATAAGCTTACCCGCACGCGCATCGCCGCCCATCGCAGTGGAGCCATTATTATCCTCAAAGGCAGCGACACAGTGATAACAGCCCCGGATGGCCGTGCGGTCATCAACAGCAACGCGCCACCGACACTGGCAACCGCTGGATCAGGCGATGTGCTGAGCGGAATTGTGCTTGGACTTCTGGCGCAAGGCACGGAGCCATTTCTCGCTGCGTCCGCTGCGGTATGGCTGCACGGCGCTGCGGCCAATGAATTTGGCCCCGGCCTGATTGCCGAGGACCTGCCAGATTTGCTGCCAATTATTTTTCGTCGCCTGTATGAACAGAAATAAAATCGCTGGCGGCGAACTATTGCTCAACCGCTTTCCATTAACCGTCCGCCACCATCGAGACCGAAGAAAATTATGAATGCGATGGTGCTAAAGAAAATTGGATCGGCTCTTGAATGGACCGAGCTCCCCGATCCGCAACCGGGGCCGGGCGAGATTCGCGTGAAGGTGTCTGCCTGCGGTGTCTGTCGCACAGATTTGCATGTCGTGGACGGCGAACTTCCCAATCCTAAAATTCCGATAATTCCAGGGCACGAAATTGTCGGACGGATTGATTTGCTTGGGGCTGGCGTCAAAGGACTCAAAATTGGCGAACGTGTCGGCATTCCTTGGCTCGCTCATACCTGTGGTGTCTGTCCGTATTGTTTGGAGTTCCGCGAAAATCTCTGTGATCACCCGCTCTTCGCCGGCTACACGCGAAACGGTGGTTTCGCGACGATGGTTATCGCCGATGCCCGCTTCGCCTTTCCGCTCGGCGAAACCGGCAGCGACGTCTCGCTTGCTCCATTGCTGTGCGCTGGACTGATCGGCTGGCGTTCACTGGTGATAGCTGGCGAAGGAAAAAAGATTGGCCTCTACGGTTTTGGCGCTGCCGCTAATATCATCGCACAGGTGGCAAAATGGCAGGGACGATCCGTGTTTGCCTTCACGCGACCGGGAGATGTTGCTACGCAGTCATTCGCCCAAAACCTCGGCGTAACTTGGGCTGGTGGTTCAGACGAAAAGCCACCGGAGCCACTCGACGCGGCGATAATTTTTGCAACCGTGGGTGATCTCGTGCCGCTGGCTTTGAAGGCAGTCCGCAAGGGCGGACGCGTCGTTTGCGCGCGCATTCACATGAGCGACATCCCCAGCTTTCCGTATCAACTCCTTTGGGAGGAGCGGCAACTGTTTTCGGTGGCGAATCTCACGCGACAGGACGGAATTGATTTTCTCCAATTAGTGCCGCAGATGAACATCGTCACGAAAACCACGAGCTACCCGCTGACTCAGGCCAATCAAGCGCTTGGCGATCTCCGCGCCGGCCGATTTGAAGGCGCGGCGGTGCTTGTGCCATGAGCGAACAACATCAGAACGCGACGCATCCCATGCCACCGCGTTGGCTCGCCGATTCCGTGACTAGAATCTGGCAACGCAAGTCAACGGTCGTCGCGGCGCTTTCCATCATCGGTATCATTTCACATCTGGCGTTGCGCTTTGGCTTCCACGCGACTCCGGAAACTTATCGGATTCCCTTGCTAGTCACGCTGGTTCTTGGTGGGCTGCCGATGCTCTATGATTTGCTGCGCAAACTCCTGAAACGAGAATTTGGTTCTGATTTGCTGGGCGGAATTTCGATCATCACGTCGGTTTTGCTCGGCGAATATCTAGCGGGTTCAATCATCGTGTTGATGCTCGCCGGCGGTGAGGCATTAGAAAGCTACGCATTACGTAGCGCCTCGTCGGTGCTGGCGGCGCTCGCGAAACGGATGCCGTCGGTGGCTCATCGCAAAAACGGAACCGATATGCTGGATGTGGCGCTGATGGACATTGCCGTGGGCGATGTGCTTGTTGTTTACCCGCATGAGATTTGTCCGGCGGACGGCGTGGTGACCGAGGGGCATGGCGTGATGGATGAGTCCTATCTGACCGGTGAACCGTTTCAAATCACCAAGACGACCGGCGCGAATGTGATCTCCGGCGCGATCAATGGCGAGTCGGCGCTCACTTACCGCACCACCAAGGTCGCCGCCGATTCGCGCTACGCCAAGATCATGGAGGTTATGCGCGAGTCCGAGAGCAAGCGCCCGCAGTTGCAACGGCTCGGCGATCAACTCGGCGCCATTTACACACCCGTCGCCCTGACCGTGGCCGTGGCGGCGTGGGCGTTGAGCGGTGAATCCGTTCGCTTCCTCGCGGTGCTGGTCATTGCCACGCCTTGTCCGCTTTTGCTGGCCATTCCCATTGCGATCATCGGTTCGATTTCCCTATGCGCTCGCCGCGCTATCATCGTAAAAAGCCCCGTTGTGCTGGAGCAAATTGCCGGCTGCCGCACTGCAATCTTCGACAAAACCGGAACGCTCACTTACGGCGAACCCAAGCTGACTGAACAACTCATCGCTCCGGGCTTTGATAAAAAAGAAGTGCTGACGTTCGTCGCCAGTCTGGAGCGCTACTCGAAGCATCCATTGGCCCGAGCCATTCTGGCGGCGGCGAAAGAAGCGGGAATTCAACTCCCGCAGGCAACAGAAGTTTGTGAAGCGCCGGGTCAAGGTTTGCGCGGAAAGGTATCTGGTCATCAATTGCAAATCACCAGCCGCAATAAACTCATCGCGCAAAAAATTCCGGGAGCTGATCAACTGCCGCCGGTGGCCGGTGGATTAGAATGCGTAGTGGCAATTGACGGTAGCTATGCGGCGGCCTTGCGCCTTCGAGATGCGCCACGCGCGGAGAGCCGTTCCTTCATCAGCCATTTGGGGCCAAAACATCACTTTGCGCATGTGTTGATCGTGTCGGGTGACCGCGAGTCCAAGGTGTGCTATCTCGCTGAGCAAGTCGGCATCACAGAAATTTATGCGCAACAAAGCCCGGAACAAAAACTCGCGCTAGTCCGCGCCGAAACCGCAAAAGCAAAAACGCTCTACGTCGGCGATGGTATCAATGATGCCCCAGCCATGATGGCCGCCACGGTAGGCATGGCCATCGGACAAAATAGTGACGTGACCGCCGAAGCGGCGGGCGTCGCGATCATGGATAGCTCGCTCAAGAAAGTGGATGAGTTTATGCACATTAGCCGCCGGATGCGGATCATCGCGCTACAAAGCGCTGTGGGCGGCATGGCCTTGAGTGTCGTCGGGATGATTTTTGCCGCGACCGGTCATTTGAGTCCAGTGACCGGCGCGATAACGCAGGAAGTTATTGATGTTCTCGCGGTGCTGAACGCCCTGCGCGCCGCCTTTCCACCTAAAGTGATTTCTGACTTATGACGCCGCGGCGTCCATTTCCGTAGCCTCTATAAATGCGAAACCATAAAAAGTTCGATTGAGCCATCCCGATAACCAAATCATGCATTTCTTTGATCAAATCAAAACCGGCGGATTAGCTGATCCATCCACGCTCCAGGGCGCGTTCTTGTTTGCGGTTGTTTTTATATTTCTCGCCTGGCTCGTCGGGCGCACGTTGCGCGTGGCCGTGCAACGAATGCTGGCGCACGACAAACACGAACACCTGGACCTGATGGCCGTCAAGTTCCTCGCAAAGTTAACCCGCTATGCGGTGTATGTTTTCGCGTTTGCCGCCTACGCGCACTTCATTCCGGCCTTGTCTGGTTTGGGTGCAGCCTCGCTGACCAGCATCGGGATGATCTCATTGATCGTCGGTTTTGCGGCGCAAAACACGCTGGGCAATCTCATCGCCGGAATTTCCTTGTTGCTCTATCGGCCCTTCAAATTAGGAGATCGCTTGCAGGTGATTGCGCCTACGGGCGTGGGAACTGGTTTTGTAGAAAGTCTCACCCTCGGCTACACGTTACTCAAAACGGATGATAATCGCCGGATCGTCGTGCCCAACAGCGTCATGGCCAGCCAGACGAACATCAATCTGACCTCGAATGATCCGCGCGTGATTTGTTCGGTGCTGGTCAGCATCAGTTACGATTCGGACATTGATAAAGCCCGCGCAATTCTGCTCGACCTGGCTGGCAAGCATCCAAAGGCCAAACAAGTTTGCGGGTGTCCGCTGACGCAGTTGGGCGCTTCCGGCGTCGTGCTATCATTGGACGTGTGGTGCGCCGACGCCTTGGCTGCGATCATATTCAGATGTGATTTGTTAGAGCAGGCCATGAAGCGTTTTAAATTGGAAGGGATCCACATTTCGGTTCCACAGACGATGGTGATCTTGAAGGAAGACCACAGCGGTAATAGCAAGCCGGAGCACGCTAGCCCCATGTCGAAGACCGCGTAACCAATTTCATCAAAGAGCGAGAGACCATGGTTGCCAACAAACAATTGATCCGCTCATCGCACGCTTTTGGCTGGATTGATCTGGCCGTGCTCGGGCTGCTCGCTGCCTTCATTTATGCGTTGGTCACCGTGGCCCACGAATGGAACGGCCCGCTGCAACAAGTCCCGGTGATCCATTTGGAGGCGCGTTACCTGCCACAATATGCGTTGTTCAGTCTGTCGCGCGGCGTGATAGCCTACGGCGTTTCATTCGTCTTCACGATGGTCTATGGCTATGCGATGGCGCGAGTGGCCGGGGCGGAGCGCGTGATGTTGCCGGTGCTCGACATCCTACAAAGTATCCCGGTGCTCGGCTTCCTGCCGGGATTCGTGCTCGGACTGGTCCATCTGTTTCCGCATCGAAACATCGGCTTGGAAATTGCCTCCGTGCTGATGATTTTCACGGGTCAAGTGTGGAACATGACGTTCTCATTTTATTCTTCTTTGAAATCGGTGCCGCCGGATTTGCTGGCGGTGGCGCGATTGACTAGAATGTCGTGGTGGGAACGCTTCTTCCGGTTGGATCTCTCTTTCGCCGCGCATGGACTGCTGTGGAATAGCATGATGTCCATGGCGGGCGGCTGGTTTTTCCTGATGGTTAGCGAGGCGTTTGTATTGGGCGAACACGATTTCCGGCTTCCGGGTCTCGGCTCGTATATGAGCCTCGCCATTGAACACGGTGATGGGTGGGCGCAACTCTTCGGTGTGCTGGCGATGCTCGGCATGATTGTTTTCGTGGACCAAGTGGTCTGGCGTCCGCTAGTGGCTTGGTCGCACAAATTTACCGATGAAGAAACAACCGAAGCACCCGGCTCATGGCTTTGGGAGCGGATTCGTGGGTCACGCATTTGGGAGACAGTGTCGAAATTGTGGCGCGTCTTTAGGCGAGAAATTCGGCCTCCTGCCACTGAGCCCGCAAAGGTTGTCGCAACAACCAACGGGCATGCGGTTACGGTGCGTCGCTGGACAAAACGACTTTTTGTTGCGGCCATTGTTGTGGGCGGCTTGGTTGGGGCGGTGACCCTGTTCGTGTCAAACTCATCCACACTGATGTGCAGCGTGGTTTCATAGACTTCGACCGTGCCTGAGCGGAGACGTCACTGACTCCGAACTGGACGGGACACCGCAGATTTTACTCCACTGCGGGTAACACCCCATAGCACCGGCAAAATCTCCGGTTCAAAATAATAGCGTGAGACAACTATGAAAAAAATAAACTGGATAAGAATTGCGCTGATGACGCTCGTGCTTGGTGCAGCGATTCCAGGCATGACTGGATGCAAAACATCACAGATGGCCACCAACGGCAGTCAGGCTTTCAAATATACCTGCCCAATGCACCCTGAAGTCGTGCAGAACACGCCCGGTAACTGCCCCATCTGCGGCATGACACTGGTGGCGACAATTAACGCCGTCTCGTCAGCAAACCACTGAATCAAGAAGCCCGTCTTTGTCACAGCGACGACAGGTGTCTCATTGCTAGCGAAAATTCGCCGGGGCAAAATACAAACAATCAAAAATAAAAATTATGAGCAAAGAAACACAAGCAGTTAAGAATGACCTCGGACAATTGGCCGAGGACGCGCACGCGTTGATGACCGCCACCGCTGACGTAGCCGGCGAAAAAGTCGGGGAAGCGCGCAAGCGTCTCGCCGCCGCGCTGGAACGCGCCAAGGAAATCGCGGGCACCGTCCGTGACAAGGCGGTCGCCCGCGCGAAAGCCACCGACGCAGCCGTGCATGAGCATCCGTATAAAGCCATCGCTATCGGCGTTAGGGTTGGGGTGGTTTTCGGCTTTCTCCTCGCCCGTCGTTGTTCCCGCAACTGCGACTGATTTTCTTATGGACGCAGCAAAAGCAGAGTCGCGGTAAAATCCAAATCCTAGAAAGGCAAATTTATGTTACGAAGCATTCAAAAATTATACGGAAATAAACTCGGTGCAACCGATGGCGACATTGGCCATGTGAAAGATTTTTATTTTAACGATCTCACTTGGGTGGTGCGTTACGTCGTAGCGGACACGGGGAACTGGTTGCCAGGGCGACAGGTGCTGATTTCGCCCCACGCTTTCGGCAGCGTTTATCCCTCCGGCAAAGCCATGCTCGTGAAGCTGACCCGGAAGCAGATTGAGGACAGCCCGGCGATTGAGACGCACAAGCCGGTGTCGCGCCAATACGAAGAAGACTATCACCGCTATTACGGCTGGCCTTACTACTGGGAGGGCGACGGCCTTTGGGGTGGCATGCGTGACTTTCCGATTTTGGAACTACCGCCCAAGTTTGCCTCCGTCGAACCCCCGGCGGCAACTGGCCCCAAAACGGAACATGCCGACGCGCATCTGCGCAGCACGCAGGCCGTGAATGGCTACAGCCTTCAAGCCACCGACGGGTTCGCTGGCCACGTCTGTGATTTTATGGTGGACGAAAAGAGCTGGGCCATCCGCCAACTGGTCGTCAAAACCGGCCACCGGTTCACCGGTAAAGATGTGCAGATCCCGATGAGCCAAATTGATCGCATCAGTTATCAGGATTCCACCGTTTTCGTGAAACTTACCAAGGACGCCGTCGAAAAAAGTCCTGAACAACATCTGGCTCCAAACGGCACCGTCGTTCCCGCCGAACCCATTCTCACTACATGAAACACCATAAATTATCCAAAACTCAACAAGCGGTCATTGCACCCCGGCCAACCTCGGCGGCGGGCAACAGCCAAGATGAAATTAGTTTTACGCCTTCACCGGACGAAGTGGCCAGAAGGGCTTACTTCGCTTATGAAAACGAGCGTTCTCAGCCTGGTCATGACGTGCAACATTGGCTCAAGGCGGAGGCGGATTTGATCGCGGAGCGCAACTTGTCTCGCGTCCACGGTTTTCACAATCAGACGTAAAATCATTTATGAAAAAGCCCATCACCAAGTTCGCAGCCACCGTGCAAACGCCAGTGTTCCCGAAAATAGCGCATCAATTCCGGCCGGTTCCCGAGTCAACCGCCAGTCCCAAGCCGCCGAAGAGGGACAACACGTTCTCCAAATCCCGCGACGTGCGGGAGGATCGCGGCACGCGCGAAATGGAAACGTCTCATAGCGACCAAACCAATCACGCGAAGTAATTTTTAATTTATGAAAATAAATCCACTGAAAGACGGCGTCATTTCGGAGAATTCCGCCGGCATCGGCACGGTCACCCGCAAGATGGTGCGCACCCGCGCGGCGGAACTGGCGGTCATTGATGGTCTATTGTCGAGCGCCGCGACCAAGTCTCATTTTGCGCAGGCCAAACGGGAATTGACCGGTGTTCAGGATGAGGATCCAAAGGATGCGATTCTCGAATCCGCCCCTGAGTCCGAACGCTGGGATCCGGTGCCCGGCTCGACCGGAGGCAAAGTGCGGGTCGCTCCGAGTGAAGATGAGGATGAAGAAGGCCGCAGTGATAATGAAAGGCTGGTGGAAGGCGGCATCGCCGAAGCCGAGATAGAGCAAAACTTCCAAGCTACCAAAGCTGCCGCCAAAAGGGATTTATGAATCTGCCGGCAGTCATTGGTTCGCAAGCGAGTGAAGTGCCATTGGTTTCCACTTTACCCGACTCAAGTGACACCTTGTCGCAGGAGCTTTATGCTTTGATTGCGCAACAGCCATTTTTTAAGGGATTAAATACCCCCCAGCTTCAACTGCTCGCCGTTTCGGTGTTGGAAATGAAATTTGAGACCGGGGCAATCCTCTTTGAGGAAGGAAGCTCCGCCAACCGGTTTTTTCTTATATTGACGGGCCGGGTGGAGCTCTCAGCGGAAATGGAGGATCGGAACGTGATTCCCATTCAAACGCTGGGGCCGGGCGATGACTTGGGCTGGTCCTGGCTTTTTCCACCATATGCCATGCACTTTACAGCTCGCGCCACGGAGCCAACCACCACAATATTTTTCTATGGGACACGGCTGCGTGAGCAGTGCGAACAAGATCACGAACTGGGCTATCAACTCATGAAGCGAATCGCCGAGGTGACAACGCAATCACTTCGCGCCACCCAGCGGCGCTTGATGCAATACATTGATAAGAACATTGCCGAGCAGCCCACTAGATCGTAGTCGTCGCGAAATGAAAACCGCCGTGAAGGATAACGCGTTGCCCGAACCCACTTGGAAGCCTTTTAACGAAGCAGCGCATGGCCATCTTTCCAAAGCGCTCAAAGTTATGCTGCTGCCAGACACGGCCTTTGCCTTTCCCCGCGCACGCAAAGAGCCGATGACTGATGCGGCGCATGTGCGCGACGCGATGGCGCGGTTCAATCAGGTCGGTGAGGTCACGGATGCGGAACGAGATCTGGCGTTTTCCAATTTTCAAAAAGCCGCGAGCCATTTTGATATTCAGATGAAGGAAACGGACTGGCATCAATTTGGCGCGCACCATGAATAGATGGCAATTGCCGTTACTTTGATCAACCGATCTGTGGAAAACCTTGAGCAATCTATAAACGCGAGATCAGAAGCCCGAAACGCAGCAGAAGATAAATATGAACGATACCATGCCGGATTTAGCGGAAGCAACCGACCAGATACAAACTGTCACCGGCGACGAATTCAATGCCGTCGTGTTGGAGACAGCGGGTCCCATTGCAGTGGAGTTCATGTCTTATGGTTGTCCGCACTGCCGGACGATTGAACCCGTCCTCCAACGAGTGGCGGAAATGGTTAAAGCCAAAGTGAAGATTGTCAGGGTTAATGTCGCGATCGAACAGGAACTTGCCAGCAACTATAATGTTGAAGCCACGCCCAGCTTGATCATGTTTCTGAACGGACGGCAAGTGGGCCGCATCGAGTTTCCAAGCTCGACCGTGGCAAGTGTTCTGACGGCCGTGACGCACCCATTCAAACGCTAAAATGAATCCATTTTCCACAGCTACCGAAGCGCGTGCCAAGCCTATTTTGTTATACAATGATGAATGTTCCATCTGCCGACGCATTGGAACCTGGGTGGAGAAATCTGCGCGGAGCAAATCTGGTGAAACGGGCATCATCGCACAACGAATCGGCGATGATCCAACGGCGCTGCGGGTGTTGAATCCGAAGCTCGATATCTGGGATGCCTATGCCACGATTCATGTGCTGATGCCCGATGGCTCGATGAAGCTCGGCGGCGAAGCCGTGGCAGAGGTTTTGCGGGATTTGCCGAACACCAAATGGTTCGCCTGGTGTTTTTCCATTGGCATCTTCGGATTCCGACCCTGCCAGATGATACTAAACTTGGGTTATCTGATTCTGTCAGATTTGCGCCCGCTGCTCGGTTGTGAGAGTTGCGGCATGCCGAACGTTTGGGTTCGACCGGTTGTGAAGATGATCAAATGGGTGAAAAACATATTCGCCAAACGTCCTCTCGTGAGGCCGACGACGCATGCCACTTTGTTCTCGGCCGTCACGCCACGACTACTACCGGCCGACGAAGCCTTTCATTCGTAAGCGCGTCATGTAGCGCCAAGACAAATATATGCCGACTTAAATCAAAGCGAGCGAGCCAATCCATGAAACCACAAATTCCATTTTCCATTCTGGATCTTGCTCCCATCTTGAAAGACAGCACCGCTGCCCAGGCATTTCGAAATACTTTGGATCTGGCGCGTCATGCGGAAAAATTGGGATATAAACGTTACTGGCTGGCAGAACATCATAGTATGCCCGGCATTGCCAGCGCAGCCACAGCGGTGGTCATTGGCTATGTGGCGGGCGGCACCTCGACGATCCGGGTGGGCGCGGGTGGCGTCATGTTGCCCAATCACGCGCCGCTGGTGATCGCTGAACAATTCGGCACGCTAGAATCGCTTTATCCCGGACGGATTGATCTCGGTCTGGGACGCGCGCCGGGCACCGATCAGCAAACCGCGCGCGCCCTCCGCCGGGAACTCGGCAACAGTGACGATCAGTTCCCGCGAGATGTGCTGGAGCTTCAGCACTATTTTCAGACCGCTGTTCCTGGCCAAGTGGTGCGTGCTGTTCCTGGCGCAGGTCTCAACATTCCAATTTGGTTGCTCGGATCAAGTCTTTTTAGCGCGCAGTTGGCGGGGTTGTTGGGTCTGCCGTATGCCTTTGCCAGCCATTTTGCACCGGACGATCTAATGGCGGCGTTGGAGCTTTACCGAAGTAAATTCCGGCCATCGGCAGCCCTCCAAAGTCCTTATGCGATGGCCGGCATCGGCGTCTTCGCCGCCGACACCGACCGCGAGGCAGAACTCCTGTTCACCTCAGTTCAACAACAATTCATCAACTTGCGCCGTGGTCAACCCGGCCCGCTCAATCCGCCGCTCAAATCGACTGATGGTCTCTGGACCGATCAAGAAAGACACGGCGTCGCACACGCGCTGCGCGAGTCAGTCATCGGTTCGGCGGAAAAAGTGCGGGCAGGAATCGCCGCGTTCATCAATAAAACCGGCGTGGACGAACTCATGGTGACGGGAAACATTTTTGACCACGTCGCCCGGTTGCGATCGTTTGAAATCGTCGCGCAAGTGGCGATGAGTCGAACCCCATCAGTAACAGCAAAATCCAAAAATTGAAAAATAAGGAAGCGATTATGAAAATCATTGAAAGCCGCGAAATCCGACTGGGCTCCCGCCCCAACGGGATTCCCAGCGCCACCAACTTTACCCACGCACAAACCGAACTAAAATCACTGCCAGACCAGCAGGTGCTGGTTCGCAATCTGTTCATGTCCGTTGATCCTTACATGCGCGGGCGTATGAGTGATCGGAAATCGTATGTGCCGCCGTTCCAGATTGGCAAAGTTTTGGAGGGCGGTGCCGTCGGCGAGGTGGTTGAATCGCGCGCCAAGGAATTCAGAGTGGGCGATGTCGTCGTCTCCAACTTCGGGTGGCGGGAATATTTCATTGCCTCACCGAAAGACCTGCATCCGGTCAGCCGCGCGGTTAAGCCGCTCTCGGTTTACCTCGGTGCGCTCGGCATGACGGGCATGACCGCGTGGGCTGGATTGAGTCTTGTGGATGTCAAAGCGGGCGATGTCATTTATATTTCGGGAGCCGCCGGAGCTGTCGGCAATGTCGCCGGGCAACTGGCAAAATTGCGCGGCTGCAAAGTCATCGGTTCTGCTGGTTCCATGGAGAAAGTGAAATTTCTGCGCGAGGAATGCGGCTTTGACATTGCCTTCGATTACAAGACCGGCCCGGTCGTCGAACAATTGAAGGTCGAAGCGCCGGACGGGATCGATGTGTATTTCGACAATGTCGGCGGCGAAGCGCTGGAAGCCGCACTTTCGACTCTACGCGTCCATGGCCGGATCATCGCCTGCGGCGGCATCTCCGGTTACAACGAGGAAAAACCGCGCCCTGGTCCTGCGAATTTATTTAACATCACCACCAAACGGCTGACGATGCGTGGTATGATTGTCACTGATTCGCTGGACCGACGTGAAGATTTCGAAAAGGAAGTAGGCGGCTATTTACAATCTGGCAAATTGAAGAACAAAGAAACAGTCGTGCAAGGACTGGACCAAGCCGAGGCGGCATTTATCGGCCTCTTCTCTGGAAATAATATCGGCAAAATGGTCGTGAAACTGGATTAATCGGGGTCAGAGAATTGTTGAATATGTTGCATTGGCTGCATGAACTATTGCCCCACATACCACATTATGGATATGTGCTCGTATTCATCGTCGCATTTTTGAACAACCTCGGTTTTCCGCTCCCGGGCGAAACCGTCCTCTTGGGTGCTGGATTTGTATTGGGTAAAACAAGCGATTTACTGTGGCCGCCTGTGGTGGCTGGAACTTCGGCCTGTTTTCTCGGCGGCATCTGCGCTTTTTGGTTTGGGCGGCGTTTGGGCCAAGGTGGTCTGGAAAAAATCCACTGGCTTCACCTCACCCCCACGCGACTGCAGTGGCCGGAGCAATTGTTCAAACGGCATGGTGCCAAGACGGTATTTATCGCGCGCTTCATATTCCTGTTTCCGCCGGTCGTGGCCAATTTGCTGGCTGGCATGTCAAAAATGCCATGGCGCACTTTTCTGTTTTACAATCTAACTGGGTCGGCGGCTTATTCCACAACTTGCATCCTGCTAGGATATTTTTTTGGGAAGCAGTGGAAACGGCTGGTAGCCTGGATTGGGCTGGGGCCCTTTTACCTGATTCTCGCGGCAATTGTCCTCATATTTCTGGGCGTAATATTTAGGCATTCGCTATCTGCGTTTTGGGTGCGGCGATTTTCCAAAGCAAGTCGGCAATCGTCGGCGCCACCGACCGAAATCTGAAACTTAATCCGTCATGAAAAAAACTTTTCCTCTGGCCGAAGTCTATCGGCTGCTTGAAGCCGGCCCGGTCGTGCTGCTCACCACCTCTCGCGCCGGCCATCCGAATGTCATGCCCATGTCTTGGCATCTCATGATGGAATTCACGCCGCCACTCGTGGGCTGCGTGGTCAGCAACGGTGATTACTCGTTTGCAACCTTGAGGCAAACCAAGGAATGCGTGATTAATATTCCCACCGTGGAGTTGGCAAAAACCGTTGTGGCTTGCGGGAACACTTCCGGTAGCAATGTGGCTAAGTTTACGAAATTGGGACTCACGCCCGTGGCAGCCAAACTCGTAAAGGCTCCGCTCATCGCCAAGTGTTTCGCCAGCTTGGAATGCAAGGTCGTGGATATGAAGTTGGTTACGAAATACAATTTCATTGTCCTCGAAGTCGTTCAGGCGTGGGTTGACCCAACGCGGAAAAAGCCCCGGACGATTCATCATAAAGGTGAAGGTGAATTCATGGTGGCGGGCCGGACGCTTCATCTGCCTTCGCCAATAACTTCGCTCGGCGGAAAGTAAATGTGTAGGCATCCCCCGAGATAAAGGATTTCTGCTGGACTCGAATGTTTGTGGGGTGTTCACCCCATTGTTCATGAAGGACAAAAGCGACAATTTGGGCTATGGCCGAAGTTGTTCTTGAAATCAAAAACCTAACCCGCCGATTCGGAGCGTTCACAGCGGTGGATCCCCTGGCGCTTTCGGTCAACGGCGGTGAGGTTTTCGGCCTGCTTGGTTCCAACGGGGCCGGCAAGACCACCACGATCAAGATGCTTACCACGCTGTTGCCGCCTACCTCGGGCGAGGCACGCGTAGCCGGCTTTTCCATCACCACGCAGGCGGTCGGCGTGCGCGGTGCCATCGGTTATGTGCCGCAGGCGGTGTCCGTGGATGGTTCGCTCACCGGCTACGAGAATCTGCTAATCTTCGCCAAACTTTACGACCTGCCGCACCGCGAGCAGCAGTCACGCATTGCGGAAGCTTTGGAATTCATGAACCTCACCGCCGATGCGCAACGGCTGGTTGCTGAATATTCCGGCGGCATGGTTCGTCGCCTGGAAATTGCGCAGTCCACGCTGCATCGGCCCAAAGTGCTGTTTCTCGATGAGCCGACGGTCGGGCTGGATCCGATTGCGCGGGATGCGGTCTGGAAAGATCTGATTGATATGCGCGCCAACTACGGCACGACGCTGTTTTTCACGACGCATTATCTGGAAGAGGCGGAGTCCCATTGCGACCGAATCGCCATCATGCAACAAGGCAAACTGGATGCGCTGGGCACCTGCAAAGAGCTGGAAGCTTCACTGGGGCCGGGGCACACGTTGAACGATGTCTTCACTCACTATGCCGGCAGCGCGCTGGATACTGGCAACAACTTTCGCGCCGTTTCCGCCGAGCGCGCCACAGCCGAGCGGCTCGGCTAATATATGAACGCAACTTTTATTCACCCGCTGACATCCTTCGTCGAAAAAACATTTGTCATCACTGAATTTGAGTTGCGCAAGCTGCGCCATGATTTTACGGAACTCGTCACCCGCGCCCTGCAACCCGCGCTATGGCTGCTCATCTTCGGACAGGTGTTCGCGCGCAGCGGCGCGATGCATACGGGTAGCATCCCCTATTTGGATTTCATCGCACCCGGCATTCTGGCCCAGAGCGTTTTGTTCGTGGCTATTTTTTACGGCATCAATGTCATTTGGGAGCGCGACCTTGGCATTGTGCAGAAATTCCTCGCCAGCCCGACGCCGCGCGCGGCACTGGTGCTCGGAAAAGGATTCTCTGCCGGCATCCGCACACTGTTGCAAGGAGTCATCGTTTACAGTCTCTCGCTCCTGCTCGGCGTGAAGTTGAATTTGAGCCCGCTCGCTCTGCTCAACGTCCTGATCATTGTCATCCTGGCGGCGACTTTGTTCTCGACGTTTTCGCTGGTCATCGCGTGCATTGTGAAAACGCGCGAACGCTTCATGGGCGTCGGGCAGGTGCTGACCATGCCGCTGTTCTTCGCGAGCAACGCCATTTATCCCACCGACATCATGCCCGGCTGGCTAAAGATGGTTTCGCATCTGAATCCGTTGACCTACGTCGTGGATGCGTTGCGCACCTGCATGTTGGCCGGCAGTCCAAGCAGCTTCGGCTTGAATCTCGATTATGCGGTCATTCTTTTGGCCACAACCGTTTTGGTTTTCATCGGCGCGAAATTGTATCCGCGTCTGGCCACATAAAATGGAAACGTAAAATGCCGGAACCCACAGACATCAGCCCGGTGGTGAAACCTGAAGCGCCGGTTGATAATCAACCTGCAAAAGTTCAGGCCGATTCTCAACCGAAGCGGCGGTCCTTTTGGCGGCGGCATAGCGTATGGCTGATTGCCGTGCTTTTGCTCCTCGGTATCGCATTGTTCGGCTATCACTGGGCATTCGGCAAAGCCAAGATTCATTACACTACGGCAGCCGTCACGCGCGGCGATGTGGAAAGCACGGTCGTGGCGGCGGGCATCGTGCAGCCCATCAAATATGTGGATGTCGGGGCGCAGACTTCCGGCAAGTTGAAATCGCTCAAAGTGGAACGCGGCGATCCGGTGAAAGCCGACCAGTTGATTGCGGAGATTGATCCGGCGCTGGCGGACACCGCACTCACGGCGGACACCGCATCGCTTGAAAGCATGACGGCAGAACACGCACTGAAACAGGCGTAACTGGTGCTCGCCCAAGTGCAGGAGCTTCGCAACGACGAACTGTTTACGAACCGGTTGATCTCCACCAGCGACCGCGATATTACCAAGGCCGCTTACGATGTCGCTTTCGCGGACGCCGCCTCACTCGGGGCGCAGATGAAGCAAGCCTCAGCGGCGATTGACACGGCTAAAGCCAATCAGGGTTATACCAAGATCACCGCGCCGATGGCCGGCGAAGTTGTTTCCATCAGCCTGCTCGAAGGGCAAACGCTCAATGCGAATCAGTCAGCGCCAAATATTCTGCGCATTGCCGACATCGCCACGGTGACGGTTTGGGCGCAGGTATCCGAAGCTGATATTGTCCGCGTGAAGCCCGGCTTGGATGTCTATTTCACCATCCTTGGCGACACCAAACGCTGGAACGGGAAAGTTCGGCAAATCCTGCCCACGCCAGAACTCATCAACAACGTCGTGTTCTACGATGTGCTGTTTGATATTCCCAATCAGGACGGCGAACTAAAGATTCAGATGACCGCGCAGGTCTTCATTGTGCTGGCTCAGGCAAAGGGTGTTTTGCTGATTCCGGCCGCCGCCATTGGCAACTCTGCTGAAGGCGCGAGTGTCAAGGTTCGGGTGCTGAAAGCCGATGGCACGGCCGAATCGCGCACCATCAAAATTGGCATCAAAAGCGAACTTTCCGCCGAGGTCAAAGACGGTCTCCAAGAAAGGGAACTCGTCATCATCGGTGAAACCACGGCAACCGGCAGCAAAACCACCAGCGCGTTAAGCGCGCGGAAAGGTCCGTGATGCCGTCACCGCTGCTCGAATTGAAGGCGGTCAGCCGCACTTACACGACGGGCGGTGAGCCGCTGACGGTGCTCAAGGAAGTCAGCCTGACAATTCAAAGCGGCGAATATGTTGCCATCATGGGCGCGTCCGGATCGGGCAAATCGACGCTGATGAATATCATCGGCTGCCTTGATAAACCATCGAAAGGCAGCTATTCCATCCGTGGCATTGAAGTTGCCAGCCTCAACGGTGATGCGCTGGCCGCCCTCCGGCGCGATACGTTCGGTTTTATTTTCCAGCGTTACAATTTGATGTCCGACTTGAACGCGGTTGAAAACGCGGAAGTTCCCGCCGTGTATTGCGGGATGGCCAAACAAGAGCGGGCGGCACACGCCAGCAACCTGTTGAAAGAACTCGGACTAGGCGACCGGCTGGGACATTATCCCGGCCAGCTTTCCGGCGGCCAGCAGCAGCGGGTCAGCATCGCCCGCGCGCTGATGAATGGGGGCCGGTGATTCTGGCTGACGAACCGACGGGGGCGCTGGACAGCAAAGGCGGCAAGGAGGTCATGGCCATCTTGGTAAAACTGCACGCACAGGGGCACACAATCATTTTGGTGACGCACGACAGCGACATCGCCGCTTATGCGCACCGGCTCGTGCGAATCGCCGACGGACGGATCACTTCCGACGAGTTACAGAAAAAAGACGCGGTAATTAATCAGGTGAAACTTGGCGATCTGGAAAGAGATGCCAGTGCTGGCATGGCGGTCCTCGGTGAATCCTTGAAGATGGCATTCCGTTCGCTGGTGCATAATCGGATGCGAACCGCGCTGACCATGCTCGGCATCATCATCGGCGTTTCCTCGGTGGTCGCGCTGATGGCGATTGGCAACGGCGCGAAGCAGGATGTGGTGGAACGCATTCAGGCGATGGGCACGGACCTGCTGACAGTGATGCGCGGCCCGCCTGCCGTGCGCGCTTCCGCCAACATCGTGACCAGCTTCCTGCCGGAAGATTTGCCTTCCATCCGCGGTGTGCCGGGCGTCGGGATGGCGGTTCCGGAAACCACCTCATCTTCTTTGCTGCGCTTTGGCGACTTGGACCTGATGGTTTCAGTCGTTGGAACCGGCGAAGATTTTCCGCAGGTGCATGACTGGCCGGCACAATCGGGCGTGTTCTTTTCTGCAGAACATGTGAAGCGTTATGCTCAAGTCGTCGTGCTCGGTCAGACCACCGCGAAGAATCTTTTCTCCGCTGATATGAATCCGTTGGGGCAATATGTGTTGATCGGCAGTGCTCCATTTCTGGTCATTGGCGTTTTGAGCGGTAAAGGACTGACGCCGCGCGGCGACGACATGGACAACTCTGCGTGGCTGCCTTATACCACGGCCGGAGCGCGCGTGTTCGGCGAACGCTTTTTCAATGATTTTGTTGTGCGAGTAAATCCAGACGCAGACATGAGCGTGGTGCAAACCAGCCTCCATAGCTTGCTGATGAAACGCCACGGCAAGGAAGATTTTAACATTCGCAACATGGCCGACACCATCGCCACGGCCAATGCCACGCAAAACACGTTGACCTATCTGGCTGGCCGCCATTGCCGTAATCTCGCTTGTGGTCGGCGGCATAGGCGTGATGAACATCATGCTGGTCTCAGTCACGGAACGCACCCGCGAAATCGGTATCCGCATGGCTATAGGAGCACGCAGCTTCGACGTGCTGTTTCAATTTCTCACCGAGGCTGTGATGGTCTGCTTCATTGGCGGCCTCGTGGGCGTGCTCGTTGGTCTGGGTGGTGGTTTGGCGACCTCCGCGCTGGCTGGCTGGCGCGTGATTTTCACGGTGTCGCCGATCATCATTTCGTTCGCATGTGCGTTTTTGACGGGGATCATCTTTGGCTATCTGCCGGCGAGAAAAGCAGCCCACCTCGATCCCATCGAGGCGCTGGCGCGGGATTAGAAACGCCATCGTCCTTGTTATCTCAGTCATCCCGGCGTGTGAAAGTTTAAAACTGTCGACTGCCGCTATTTAGTTGTCCTTTCCAAATGGCCGCCAAACCCGTAACGCATGGCTGAAAGCAACTTGTCCTGAAAGTCGGCGTCGCCGCGTGAACTGAAGCGCGCATAAAGCGCCGAGGTTAGCACTGGAGCGGGCACGCCTTCATCAATGGCCGCCTTGATCGTCCAACGGCCTTCACCCGAATCAGAGACACGTCCAGCAAATCCGGCGAGGGCAGAATCTTTGGCGAGCGCCTCCGCCGTCAGGTCAAGCAACCACGAGGCAATCACACTGCCGCGCCGCCAAACTTCCGTAATGTCGGCGAGGTTGAGTTCAAATTGATAATGCTCCGGCTCACGCAATGGCGTGGTCTCCGCATCGATCTCACTTTGCTGCTTGCCGATGTTCGCGCCGCGCAAGATGCTTAACCCCTCAGCATACGCGGCCATCATGCCGTATTCAATGCCGTTGTGAACCATCTTTACAAAATGTCCGCCACCGCTTGCGCCACAATAGAGGTATCCGCGCTCGCAAGTTCCGCCTAGCTGTTCTCGCCCCGGCGTGGGCACGATATTGCCGCTGCCCGGCGCGAGCGTGGTGAAAATAGGATCAAGCCGTTGAACCACTTCGCGATCACCGCCGATCATCATGCAATAGCCGCGTTCCAAGCCCCACACGCCGCCGCTGGTTCCCACATCCACATAATGGATTCCTTTTAGAGCAAGTTCCTTTGCGCGTCGGATGTCATCTATGTAATAGGAATTGCCGCCATCAACGAGCGTGTCGCCCGCTTCAAGCAGTGGCACTAGCTCGCCGATAGTATGATCCACGACCGCCGCCGGGACCATCAGCCAGATTGCGCGCCGCTTATCAAGTTGCTTGACCAAATCAGCGAGCGACGCGACGCCCACGGCTTTGTCTCTGGTCAACGCATTCACGGCCTCCGGCAAGGGATCGAAGACGACGCACCGATGTCCGTCCTTGATCAGTCGCCGCACCATGTTCGCGCCCATGCGGCCCAAGCCAATCATGCCCAGCTGGCTCGAAGCTTTTTCATTCATGTGAGGAACAAAATGGGAAAACCGTTCGGCGATTTTAAAATGGGCTGCAAGTCATGCCGTCATCACCGCCGCCCCATTGCTGAGGCGTTTGGGTTGATGTTCCGCCAATGAATCATGGTCGGTATTTTTAAGAACTTCACGCGCATGAATCGTTTCCAAATCCGAACCGTGGGCTATCAAAATATATTTACCGCTTTTCACTGCGGTCTCGTATTGGATGATGCTGTTCTTTGGAATACCCATGCTGTAAAGCCCCGCACCCAACGCGCTCAAGCCGCCCACTACCAGCGCGCCTTCCAAAGCGCCCACGATGTAACTGACAATGGGCCCCGCGAAGAGCAAAGGGCCGAGCCCGGGAATAAAAAAGAAGGCGGAGCCGAACAACAAACCCCAGAAGCCACCCCAGAACGCGCCGAGTTTTCCCCAGTATTTCATGCGGTCGCCAGCGTTGTAATAGCCGACCACGTGTTCGTCGGTGTGATAATCGCGGCCGATGATGGAGAGTTTTTTCATGTCAAAGCCGGAGTTCTGGAGTTCCTTGACGGCGGATTCCGCTTCGATGTGCGATTTGAAAATAGCCACGGCGCAATTTGTCTTGGTCATCATATTGGTTCTTTCATTTTGCATTTACTGCAAATGATATTTTAGGCGTTTGCCATGCATACGCGATGGGGTGTTCACCCCATTGTACATGGTGGCGAAAAGGAACAGCTTCTTCATGGCACAATTATGAATACCCCCGATTTATTTACTCCCGTTCGTCTGGGCGCGATTGAAGCGCCCAACCGCATCATCATGGCTCCGCTCACGCGGATGCGCGCGGGGCCGGGCCGCGTGCCCACGGCCTTGATGGCGGAATACTATGCGCAACGAGCGGCGGCGGGGCTGATCGTCAAAGAAGCCACCGCGATTTCCCAGCAGGGCACGGGCTGTCCCAACTCACCAGGTATTTACACCGAGGAACAGATTACTGGCTGGCTGAAAGTCACCAAAGCGGTGCATCAGGCGGGCGGAAGAATTTTTCTACAGTTCTGGCACATGGGCCGGATCTCGCATCCGAGTTTTCAATTGGACGGCGGATTGCCGGTGGCACCCAGCGCCATCGCTCCGCGCACTGGCCAGGTGCTCACGGAACGCGGAATGCAGCCTTACGTCACTCCGCGCGCGTTGAACAAGGAGGAGTTGCCGGGCATCGTGATGCAATATGCCATCGCGGCGGACCACGCGAAAACGGCCGGCTTCGACGGCGTTGAAATCCATAATGCCAACGGTTATTTGCTGGATCAGTTTCTCCGTGATGGCACGAATCAGCGCACCGATGAATATGGCGGGCCCGTTCGGAATCGTGCCCGGTTGACGCTGGAAGTGACCGACGCGGTGACGCAGGTTTGGGGGGCTGATCGCGTGGGTATCCGCTTCTCGCCAGGGGGTATTTTCAACGACATGCACGATTCCAACCCGCTGGAGACGTTCAGCCATGTGCTGCATGAATTAAACCGTTTCAAACTCGCCTACGCGCATTTGATCGTGTCAACGGATGACGATTTGAAACATGGCGCAGTGCCTGTGCCGTTGGCCGCGCTGCGCAAAGAGTTTCATGGTCCACTGATTGTCGCGAATGGCTTCACTCACGCGACCGCAACTCAGGCCTTGGCCGAAGACATGGCCGATGCCGTGGCGTTTGGCCGTTTGTTTATTGCCAATCCTGATTTGCCAGAGCGATTCCGTTTGGATGCGCCACTGAATGCCTTAGAGGAAGCGACTTTGTATGGCGGAGCGACAAAAGGATATACCGATTATCCTGCGATGGGGCCGCAACTCGTCGAAAGATGATGGACTTTCATCCCGAAGCCATTTTGCAAAAACCTTTGAAGCGCGTCGGCATCGCCGCCGATCACGGCGGTTTTGAATTGAAGGAATTTCTGGCAGGAAAATTACGCGCCGCTGGTTATAAGGTCACCGATTTTGGCGACCGAGAACTAAGGTCGGATGACGATTATCCGGATTTTATCATTCCCCTGGCCCGCGCAGTTGCCGCCGGGACGGTAGATCGTGGCGTGGGCATCTGCGGCAGTGGCGTCGGCGCGACCATCGCCGCGAACAAGGTGGCAGGCGTTCGGGCCAGCCTGATTGACGAACAATTTTCCGCGCATCAAGGCGTCGAAGATGACGATTTGAACATGATCTGTTTTGGCGGTCTGCTGGTCGGCCACGCCCTCGCTTGGGAATTAGCGCAGACGTTTCTCACCGCGCAATTCAAAGGGGCTGAACGGTTTCGTCGCCGTCTGGCAAAAGTGGCGGAACTTGAAAATACGCCAACCGCTAAAACGCCATGAAAATCAGTCTGCTGGCCGGCAAACCGGCCCGTCCAAAATCCTCGTCAATGTGCCGAGGCTCGTCACGGGGTATTACACCGGTGTGCCCGATCCCAAGGTGTCGGCGCAACGCGTGGCGTTTGGCACTTCCGGCCATCGGGGTTCGTCGTTCAAACTGGCCTTTAACGAATGGCACATTCTCGCGATTACCCAGGCGATTTGTCTTTATCGCAAGTCTAAGAACATCGTTGGCCCGCTGTTTCTCGGCTTGGATACGCACGCGCTTTCTATTCCGGCTTGCGCCACCGCGCTGGAGGTGCTCGCGGCAAATGGGGTTGAAGTTATGCTCGCCGAAGGAGACGAATACACCCCGACGCCGGTGATTTCCCATGCGATTCTAAATTACAATCGCGGTGGCCCCACGGGACTGGCCGACGGAATTGTCGTCACTCCATCTCATAATCCACCGCATGACGGTGGGTTCAAATATAATCCTCCCAATGGCGGGCCGGCGGACACGATTGTCACTGGTTGGATCGAGGCAAAAGCGAATGAATTGCTGGAAACCCGGCTTTCGGGCGTGAATCGAGTTCCTTACATGCAGGCGCTGCGCGCCGCGACGACGCATCGGCATGACTATTTGACCGCCTACGTCAACGACCTGGGCAACGTGATTGATATGGACATGATTCGCGGCGCAAAACTTCATTTGGGCGTTGATCCCCTCGGCGGCGCGGGCGTCCATTATTGGGAGCGGATCGCCGAGCAGCACGAGTTAGGACTGACGGTGGTCAGCGATGTGGTTGATCCCACTTTCAGTTTCATGACGGTAGATTGGGACGGTCAGATTCGCATGGACCCCTCATCGACTTATGCCATGCAACGACTGATTGGCATGAAGGACCAATTTGACCTCTCATTCGCCTGCAACACCGACCATGACCGGCATGGGATTGTCACCAAAAGCGAGGGCTTGCTGCCGCCCAATCACGATCTTTGCGTAGCGATTTATTATCTATTCCAAAACCGGCCAAGGTGGTCCAAATCGGCAGCGATCGGAAAAACCGTCGTGAGCAGCCAGATGATTGACCGGATCACCGCCAAGCTTGGCCGAAAACTTTTTGAGGTGCCGGTGGGTTTCAAATGGTTTGTCGCCGGCCTGCTCGACGGTTCGCTGGGATTTTCCGGTGAAGAAAGTGCGGGTTCAGTTTTTCTGCGGCTGGACGGCACCGTTTGGACAACGGACAAGGATGGCATTGTTCCATGTTTGCTGGCCGCCGAAATGACCGCGCGGACGGGTTGCGATCCCGCCAACATCTATCGCACATTCAAAAGTGATTTTGGTGAGTCGTTTTATGAACGCGTAGATTCCCCAGCCACGGCGGAACAAAAAATATGTTTGGCAAATCTCTCATCCGCGCAAGTGAAGCCGACCGAACTGGCCGGTGAAAAGATTCTGACCAAGTTCACCCACGCGCCGGGCAACGATGCTCCCATCGGCGGGTTGAAAGTGGTGGCCGAGAACGGTTGGTTCGCGGCGCGTCCGTCCGGCACCGAAAGCATCTACAAGATTTATGCGGAGAGCTTTAAAGGCGCGGATCATCTGCGTCGCATCTTGAACGAAGCCCAAATGATTCTCAGTAATGTTTTGGGGGCGGAACCCATGCCGGACAGGTATTGTGCCCCCTTGCCACCGCATCAGATGACGGTTCAAGAGGCGGTGGTGGCATGGCGCAACGGGGGCGATCCGAACTGATGCTCGTGAAAAACCCTCCTGCATTCAGTTGAAAAAGCTATGAACGAACAATCATCCGTCAGCAAACCGATCTATAACTCCCCGCACGAGAATGTCGAAGGCTTCGATTCATTGGCCGAACTGGCCTTGGATTTACACTGGTCGTGGAACCATTCCACGGACGAAGTGTGGCGGCAGTTGGACGCCTCGCTGTGGGAGTTCACGCAAAATCCCTGGGTGGTCCTGCAAACAGTCTCCAAAGACAACCTCAAGTCCGTGCTGGCTAGTCCAAACTTTCGAAAACAAATTGATGAACTGCTTCAATCGAAGCGTCAGGCGGCGGAGGCACCCGCGTGGTTTCAGAGAAACCATCCGCAGTCCCCATTGAAATGCGTCGCGTTTTTCAGCATGGAATACATGTTGAGCGAAGCACTTCCCATCTACTCAGGCGGGTTGGGCAATGTGGCTGGAGATCAACTCGAACCCGCCAGCGACCTGGGCGTGCCGGTCATCGGAGTGGGGCTGCTCTACCAACAAGGTTATTTTCGCCAAGTGATTGACAAGGACGGAGCACAACAAGCGCTTTATCCGTATAACGACCCCGGACAATTGCCAATTACGCCGCTGCGCCAGCCGAACGGCGAGTGGTTGCGTTTAGAAATCATTTTGCCCGGTTACTCGGTCTGGCTGCGCGCATGGCAGGTGCAAGTCGGTCGGGTGAAACTTTAACTGTTGGACAGTAATGATGCGGCAAACTTTCCCGCGCATCGAGGAATCACCAGTGAGTTATACGGCGGCGAACCGGAATTGCGCCTCAAACAGGAGATGCTTCTGGGCATCGGCGGCTGGCGATTGCTTACCGCACTTGGGATTCAGCCGGATGTCTGCCATTTGAATGAAGGTCATGCAGCCTTTGCCGTATTGGAACGCGCCCGCAGTTTTATGGAAGCGAACGCGCTGCCTTTTGAAGTGGCGTTGGCGGCAACGCGCGCAGGAAATCTTTTCACCACGCACACGGCCGTGGCGGCGGGATTTGACCGTTTTACACCGGCACTTATCGAACAATACATCGGTCATTACGCCACCGATAGACTCGGAATTTCGCTACATGATTTGCTGGCTTTAGGCCGAGAGAATCCAAATGACCCTTCAGAGAGTTTCAACATGGCATATCTCGCTATTCGCGGCAGTGGTTCGGTGAATGGCGTGAGCCGCTTGCACGGACAGGTCAGCCGACAATTATTTTCACCGCTATTTCCGCACTGGCCGGTGGATGAAGTCCCCGTTGGCCACGTCACCAATGGCGTTCATCATCCGACCTGGGATTCCGCCGCCGCTGACGAGCTTTGGACAAGGGCCTGCGGCAAAGATCGCTGGCTGGGTATGAGGGAAAATTTGGAGCAGCAAGGAATTCGTAGCGTCCCGGACGAAAACCTCTGGCAGTTGCGCACGGCTTCCACCGAGTGCCTCGTTGATTATGCGCGGGAGCGTCTCGCCCGACATTATGCCGCTGCCGGCGCCTCCGCCGAAACCGTCGAGGAGGCGAAACATCTTTTTGATCCAAAAATATTGACCCTTGGCTTTGCTCGACGTTTCGCCACCTACAAGAGACCGAATTTGCTTTTGCACGATCCCGAGCGCCTGCTGCGCCTGCTGGCCAATCCGCAACGTCCCGTGCAACTCATGATTGCGGGTAAGGCTCATCCGGCGGACAAAGAAGGACAGGCGCTGATCAAAGAATGGATTCAGTTCATTCGCCGACCTGAGGTTCGCCCGCACGCGATTTTTCTAAGCGATTACGACATGCAATTGACCGAGCGTTTGGCGCAAGGCGTGGACATCTGGCTCAACACACCAAGGCGTCCGTGGGAAGCCTGTGGCACAAGCGGCATGAAGGTGCTGGTCAATGGCGGCTTAAATCTCTCGGAATTGGATGGCTGGTGGGCCGAGGCTTACGTCCCCGATTTGGGTTGGGCGATCGGCGACGGACAGGAACATGGCAATGATGCCGCTTGGGACGCGGCCGAAGCCCAGGCGCTTTATGAGCGACTGGAGCGCGAGATAATCCCCGAATTCTATATCCGCAACGAGAAAGGTATTCCCGTGGCTTGGGTCAAACGGATGCGCGAAAGCATGGCCAGGTTGACCCCGCATTTCGCCGCCGACCGCACCGTGCGCGAATATACCGAGCAACACTATCTCCCTGCGGCGATCGAATGCCAATAAAGGAATTATCGGCAAGCAAATGGCGGATTGGCGACACAGCTTGGATCAGAAATGGGCTGCGTTGCACTTCGGTTCAACGAAGATCGAAACGAAAGGCGAAAAACACAAATTTGAAATTCAAGTTTGTCTCCACGGCCTCGACCCGAAAGCCGTGCGAGTGGAGCTTTTTGCCGATGGAGTCAACAATGGCAGTTTAATCCGTCAGGAGATGACAATTCTTCACCCGCTGGCGGATGAATCGGGCAGCTACGTTTATAGCACAACTGTGTCTGCTGTCCGCCCACCAGCAGATTATACTGCGCGAGTGTTACCACGTTGTGACGGAATCGCGGTTCCACTCGAAGATTCACGAATTTTATGGCAACGATGATTTTATTGAAACCAATAACATGAAAAATCCAATCGAATACATCATCATCGCGGTGCCATTTCACGCCGATGCGGCAACTCATGACGAGCTGGCAAAAAAAGTGAATGAAAAACTAGACGCCGGTTACGAACTGCTGGGCTCACCTTTCCTGAGTGAGGAAATGATGTATCAAGCAATGACAAGACCAATCCTCCAGACTTCCCAGCCAGCAACCTCATGAAGAAGATCATTCCGATCACGACTTTGTTTGTGGACATCGGCGGCGTCTTGCTGACTAACGGCTGGGATCATCACGCGCGCCGGCGGGCGGCGAAGCACCTCAAGCTCGACTGGGCTGAAATGCAGGAGCGGCATGAGCTGAACTTTGAAACCCATGAGGAAGATAAAATCACGTTCCAGGAATATTTGGACCGGGTGGTTTTCTGGCAAAAGCGATCATTCACGCGGGCTGAGTTCCGTCAGTTCATGTTCGCGCAGTCGAAACCTTACTACGAAATGATTGAGCTGATTCGCAACCTGAAAGCCAAATACAGGCTCAAAGTTGTTGCAGTCAGCAATGAATCCCGCGAAGTGAATGCCTATCGCATTCGTCAATTTAAGCTGGACGAGTTTGTGGATGCCTTTATTTCCTCATGCTTTGTCCACCTTCGCAAGCCCGACGCGGACATCTTTCGGCTGGCGCTCGATGTCGCGCAGGTGCCCGCCCGCCAAATTGTGTATATCGAAAACACGCCACTATTCGTTCAGGTCGCGGAGGGGTTGAGGATTCGGAGCATTCTGCACACCGATTACAAATCCACTTGCGCAAAACTGGCCGTGTTTGGATTACAGCTTGGAGCCATCCAATGAAGCTCGCCGATCCACAAATCCTGACTATCAACGGCGGCTCATCGAGCATCAAGTTCGCGCTGTATGGGGCGGTCAAACCGCTCAAGCGGGGGCTGTATGGATCGGTTGATCGCATCGGCTTGAGCGGAACGAATCTGACGTTTCACGATGCTGAAGGGAAACCGCAGCCTAGCCAAAAACTCATCGCCGCCGACCACAAATCTGCCGCGAATTCTCTGCTGGATTGGCTAGAAACCCAGCCGGATTTCGCATCGGTCAAAACCGTCGGCCATCGCGTGGTTCATGGCATGAAGCATACTGAGCCTGAGATTGTGACGCCGGAATTATTGGCCGAACTGCATCGCATCAGTCCTTATGACCCGGATCATCTGCCCCGCGAAATTGAGTTGATCGAAGCGTTCCGCCAGCGGCATCCCAAACTTCCGCAGTTGGCGTGCTTTGACACAGCATTTCACCAGACCATGCCTCGCGTAGCTAAGCTGCTGCCGATTCCGCGACGCTTCGATGCCAAGGGAATTCAACGCTACGGTTTTCACGGCTTGTCCTACGCTTATCTGATGGAAGAACTCGCGCGCCTCGGCGATCCGGCGGCGGCGAAGGGTCGGGTGATCCTCGCCCATCTCGGCAATGGCGCGAGTCTGGCCGCCGTGCGCGATGGCAAAAGCATTGATACCAGCATGGGTTTTACGCCGACGGCATGATTGGTGATGAGCACGCGCTCCGGCGATCTGGACCCCGGCCTCGCGCCGTATCTCGCGCGCACCGAACAAATGACCACCGGCCAGTTTTACAAGATGGTCAACCACGAGTCGGGCTTGCTTGGAATTTCGGAAACCAGTTCCGATATGCGCGACCTGCTGGACCATGAGAAGCAGGACGTTCGCGCAGCGGAAGCCATCGCGCTATTTTGTTATCAGGCGAAAAAATGGATTGGCTCCTTCGCCGCCGCGCTCGGTGGTTTGGACACGCTCGTCTTCGCCGGCGGCATTGGGGAAAACTGCCCCGCCATTCGCGCCGGCATTTGCGAGGGATTAGGCTTCCTCGGCATTGGATTGAATGAGTCGCGCAATGCTGAAAATGCCACCGTGATTTCTGATGCCACCGCTCGCGTCACTGTGCGCGTCATTCGCACGGACGAAGAGCTGATGATTGCCAGATCGGTTTTACGTTCCTGTGCAGCAAGTTTTGCCAGTTCAACCGATCTCTAATTTCCAACAGTCCATTTTATGGGGTGTTCACCCCATTGTTTGCCGCGCCCAAAAGCGGGATTTTATTCACTGGATATTTGTTGAATATCCGAACCAAAAAGATTTTTACCATGGAAACGAAAACACTCACACCGGATTTGCTCCAGAAAATGGACGCCTACTGGCGCGCGGCAAACTATTTGTCAGTTGGCCAGATTTATCTCTTCGCCAATCCGTTGCTGAAGCGGTCACTCGTCCTGGCGGACGTGAAGCACATGCTGCTGGGTCACTGGGGCACCACGCCCGGACAGAATTTTATTTACGCGCACCTGAACCGGGTCATCAAGAAATACGACCTCGATATGATTTATGTCGCCGGTCCGGGACATGGCGGCCCGGCGGTCGTGGGCAATACTTATCTGGAGGGAACCTACAGCGAGATTTATCCGAACATCAGTCAGGACGAAGCAGGCTTGCAAAAACTTTTTCTCCAGTTTTCCTTTCCCGGAGGCATACCCAGCCACGCCTCGCCGGAATGTCCCGGCTCAATTCACGAAGGCGGTGAACTCGGCTACTCGCTCAGCCATTCGTTCGGCGCGGTGTTCGACAATCCTGATCTGATTGTCGCCTGTGTGGTCGGCGATGGTGAGGCCGAGACAGGCCCGCTAGCAACGGCCTGGCATTCCAACAAGTTTCTCGATCCTGCCACCGACGGCGCTGTGCTGCCGATTTTGCATTTGAACGGCTTCAAGATTTCCAACCCAACTTTACTTGCCCGGATCACGCGCGACGAATTGGAACAGCTGCTGCGTGGCTACGGTTGGACGCCTTACTACGTCGAAGGTCACGAACCCGCGCTGATGCACGAGGCCATGGCGACAACGCTGGATCTGGCGGTGGAGCAAATCAAAAAGATCCAGACCAATGCCCGTGTGAATGGCGATCTCACACGTCCGCGCTGGCCGATGATCGTGCTGAACTCACCCAAGGGCTGGACCGGGCCAAAGGTGGTGGATGGTTTGCAAGTGGAGGGAACCTTTCGCGCGCATCAAGTGCCGCTTTCCGATCCGGCCACGCATCCTGAACACCTCAAACTTTTGGAAGCCTGGTTAAAAAGTTATCGGCCGCAGGAACTTTTTGATGAACAAGGCCGCTTAAAACCAGAACTGGCCGAACTCGCGCCCAAGGGCGAGCGTCGTATGGGATCGAATCCCCACGCCAACGGCGGCATTTTGCTCCGCGACTTGCAAATGCCGGATTACCGCAGCTATGCGGAAGACGTTCCTACGCCGGGAGCGCGTGGCATTGGCGATGTGCATGTGCTCGGTCCTTTCCTGCGCGATGTGGCGAAGCTGAACGGTAAGCAGCGGAACTTTCGCGTGTTCGGCCCGGACGAAACTCTCTCCAATGGCCTCGAAGCGCTTTTTCAAGTGACCCAGCGCCAGTGGGACGCTGCCACGGTGCCGAACGACGAATTTTTGGCTCGCGATGGACGCGTGCTGGATTCGATGCTCAGCGAACACCAATGTGAAGGCTGGCTTGAAGGCTACCTTCTGACCGGGCGACATGGAGTGTTCAATTGCTACGAAGCGTTTATCCACATTATTGATTCAATGTTCAATCAGCACGCGAAGTGGTTGAAGGTCACGGCGCACCTGCCGTGGCGGAGGAAGATCGCATCGTTGAACTACCTGCTTGCCTCACATGTCTGGCGACAGGATCACAACGGTTTTACTCATCAAGATCCTGGTTTCATTGATCACGTCGTGAACAAGAAGTCCGAGGTGGTGCGCGTCTACCTGCCGCCGGATGCTAACTGCCTGCTGTCGGTGATGGACCACTGTTTGCGCAGCCGCCATTACGTCAACGTCGTCATCGCCGGCAAACATCCATCGCCGCAATGGTTGACGATGGACGCCGCCGTCAAGCACTGCACCGAAGGCATCGGCATCTGGCAATGGGCCAGCAACGATCAGGGTGCTGCACCCGACGTGGTCATGGCTTGTTGCGGCGACGTGCCAACACTGGAGACGCTCGCCGCTGTCTCGATTTTGCGCGAGCATTTGCCCGAATTGAAAATCCGCGTAGTCAATGTCGTTGACCTCATGCGGCTACAACCAAAGAGTGAGCATCCGCACGGATTGAGTGACACGGATTTCGACGAGCTATTCACCAAGAATAAACCAGTCATTTTCGCCTTCCATGCTTACCCGTGGTTGATTCACCGGCTCACCTACCGCCGCACCAACCACGACAACATCCACGTTCGCGGCTACAAGGAAGAAGGCACCATTACGACGCCGTTCGACATGACCGTGCTAAACGACCTCGACCGCTTTCATCTCGTGATGGACACGATTGATCGTCTGCCACAGACCGGCGATAAGGGCATTTATTTAAAGCAACAACTGGAGGACAAGCTGATCGAGCACAAGCAATACATTGATAAAAACGGTCAGGATTTGCCGGAAATCCGCAACTGGAAGTGGCAGGTGCCGAAGCTATGAATCGAGACATTCCAAACCATCGGCCTTACTGGCGAAGGGCGCACCGTGATTGGCGACTTTGGGCCATAGTCATTTTGATGCTGGCAGCCATGGTGGTTTATTTGATGACCGGTGATCTGCGCTGGCCAATTCGTGCCCAACCGCAACCGATGGTGCCCATTGCTCCTTAATAATCCTGAGAAGCTCTCAATATAATTTATGAATACTGAAAACTTAGTCGCCATAGCCAAGGCGCTGGTCGCCGATCACAAGGGGTTGCTGGCGATGGATGAAAGCAATCCCACCTGCAACAAACGCTTCGCCAAGCTCAATATTCCGCAGACCGTGGAAGCGCGGCGCGCGTATCGGGAATTGATCGTGACCACGCCCGGGCTCGGCGAGAGCATCAGCGGCGCGATTCTCTTTGATGAAACTATCCGTCAGCACAAAAAGGATGGCACGTCCTTCCTCAAAGCTCTCGCGGATGCGGGCATCATACCCGGCATCAAAGTAGATACCGGAGCTAAAGATTTAGCCGCGCATCCCGGCGAGAAAATCACCGAGGGCCTGGACGGATTACGCGACCGATTGGCGGAATATTTTCAAATGGGCGCACGTTTCGCGAAGTGGCGCGCGGTCATTACCATTGGCGAAGGCCTTCCGAGCCGGAGTGGCCTCGAAGCCAATGCGCACGCACTGGCGCGCTATGCTGCGTTGTGCCAGGAAGCCGGAATGGTTCCCATCGTCGAACCCGAAGTGATCATGGATGGTGATCATACTTTGGAAGTTTGCCGCAAGGTGACGGAAGAAGTCCTGCGAAATGTCTTCATACAGCTCAATTGCCAGCGCGTGATGCTGGAAGGCACGATTCTCAAACCCAACATGGTGCTGCCAGGATTGACCTGCTCCACGCAAGCATCCGTGGACGAAGTGGCCGATATCACCATGAAAAGTCTTTGGCGCACCGTCCCCGCTGCGGTTCCAGGTATTGCTTTTCTATCCGGCGGCCAATCAGCCGAACTGGCCTCGGCCCGTCTGAATTTGATGAATCTGCGTTTCAAGTCGCAACTGCCATGGGCACTGTCATTTTCGTTTGCCCGCGCCATTCAGCAGCCAGCCTTGGAGATTTGGGGTGGTCAAGAGGCTAATGTAAAAGCGGCGCAGGAAGCGCTGCTTCATCGCGCCCGATGCAATCGCGCTGCGCGCCAAGGCGAATATACAGCCGCGATGGAAAAGCAATGAGCGTGACAGCTACACCCAATCTTGGCGCAGTCGCCTCGGTGCGCGGCAGCGTCGTGGATGTGCGCTTCGACGGCCTGTTGCCGCCGATCTACTCCGTCCTGCACGCGGGGACGAAAAACGAGATTGTCATCGAAGTGCTGGCGCAACGGGATGCGCGGCATGTGCGCGGGATTGCGCTGACGCCCACGCAAGGTTTGGCGCGCGGCATGGTGGTCACGGACACGGGCGGGCCGCTTAAAGCACCGGTTGGCAAGGCCATTCTTTCGCGGATGTTCGACGTGTTTGGCAAAGCCATTGACCGACAACCACAGCCGACGGATGTTCAATGGCGTTCGGTGCATCGCGCACCACCGCCCCTGACACGACGTTCCACCAAGTCGGAAATCTTTGAAACGGGCATCAAGGTCATTGACGTGCTCGTGCCATTGGAACGCGGCGGCAAGGCGGGATTGTTCGGCGGCGCGGGCGTGGGCAAAACAGTTTTGCTGACGGAAATGATCCACAACATGATCGGCCATCAGCAGGGCGTCAGCATTTTTTGCGGCATCGGCGAACGTTGCCGCGAAGGCGAGGAACTTTACCGCCAGATGAAGGCCGCCGGCGTGTTGCCGAACATGGTGATGATCTTCGGCCAGATGAACGAGCCGCCGGGCAGCCGGTTTCGCGTCGGTCACACCGCGCTGACGATGGCCGAGTATTTCCGCGACGACGAGCATCGCGACGTGCTGCTGCTCATTGATAATATTTTCCGTTTCATCCAGGCTGGCATGGAAGTGTCCGGATTAATGGGGCAGATGCCGTCGCGCCTAGGTTATCAGCCCACGATAAGCACGGAGCTATCCGGCTTGGAGGAGCGCATCGCCAACACCGACACCGGCGCGATCACATCAATTCAGGCGGTGTATGTGCCGGCGGATGATTTCACCGATCCGGCGGCGGTGCATACGTTTTCACATCTGTCAGCATCCATCGTGCTCTCGCGCAAGCGGGCGAGCGAAGGGCTTTTCCCGGCCATTGACCCGCTGCAATCCAGTTCCAAGATGGCCACGCCGGGCATCGTCGGTGAACGGCATTATGCTCTCGCGCAGGAAATCCGCCGCACCCTCGCGCAATACGGCCAGCTCAAGGACATCATCGCCATGCTCGGTCTGGAGCAGCTTTCGCCGGAAGATCGCAAAGTGGTCGTGCGCGCCCGCCTGCTGGAGCGATTTCTCACGCAGCCCTTTTTCACCACCGAACAATTCACCGGCCTCACCGGAAAACTCGT
>Ga0182013_10001123_pt1 | contig 37005 bp, 31 predicted proteins | sample 612S2MmetaG_FD_120487 | JGI IMG/M metagenome (GOLD analysis project Ga0182013, IMG submission 120487) | Permafrost microbial communities from Stordalen Mire, Sweden - 612S2M metaG | ecosystem: Environmental > Terrestrial > Soil > Wetlands > Permafrost | place: Sweden: Stordalen | collected... | reverse complement strand
GGTAGGGTTGTCACCCTGAGGGGCCGTTGGCGCAGTCTGGTAGCGCACTTGCATGACACGCAAGGGGTCGCAGGTTCAAGTCCTGCACGGCCCACTAACAAAACCCCTGGTGAGAGGTAGTGACCTCAGACCACTTTTAGCCAATAACCCGCGGCGAGCGACCGTTGTCAGCAGTTGTGTCAGCAACGAGAAAACGGGGCATCGTGGCAGGTTCTAGAGGCAACGGCGAAGGTTCAATTTACCAGAGGTCGTCGGATAAGCGCTGGCTCGGCGTCGTGACGATCGGGCGCGATAGCAATGGACGAGTGATTCGCAAGACCGTGTCGGCGAAGACCCGGGCCGAGGTGGTTGGGAAACTGAAAAGGCTTCAGCGACAGCTTGATGACGGGTTGCCTGCTCCCGACATGAAGATGACGGTCGCTCAGTTGCTCAATCAATGGCACGACGACGTCCTGAGACACCAGGTGGCCGCCAGCGCGGCGCTCAGCTATTGGACCATCGCGAAGCATCACATCATTCCGATCTTGGGTAGTAAAAGGATTGTGAACCTGACAACAGTCGACGTCGACCGGCTGCTCTCATCCAAGCTGGACAGCGGACTTTCTGTCTCCACGGTCCAGCGTATTCGGGGCGTTTTGGGTCAGGCCATCGATCAAGGGATTCGGTGGGGTTGCGTCAACAGAAACGTGGCACGACTCTCAAGGTCACCCAAGCAACAGCGACGTGAGGGCCGGACCCTCACCTACGAGCAGGCGCGGCGACTTCTGAAGGAACTGGAAGGTCATCGGCACGAAGCGTTGTATTCCCTGATGCTTTCCACGGGTTTACGACGGGGGGAAGCCTTGGGACTCAAGTGGCAAGACTTCGACGAGACGGCGAGAGTCGTTTCGGTGCGTCGACAGCTCAAGCGCGAAGGCGGAAGTCTCGTGACCGCCGATACAAAGACGGCGAGAAGTCGGCGGTCGGTGAACCTCCCTCGAGGCTTGGTGAATTTACTCATGGAGCACCGAAGGCGACAGGACGAGGAACGAGTCGTAATGGACGAACTATGGACTGAAACTGGCTTCATCTTTACGACGAATTTGGGAACGCCAGTTGATCCCAGAAACCTCAATCGAGACTTCGCAATCATTTGTAAGCGAGCCGGACTTGACCACTGGCACCCTCACGAACTGCGTCATTCTGCGGCAAGCTTGATGCTCGCGAGTGGTGTCAAATTACAGGTGGTCAGCGAGGTCCTCGGCCACGCATCCATACGAATGACCGCTGATGTATACGGACACATCCTGGCGCCGGATCGTGAAGCCGCCGCCGACGCCATGGATCAAGCACTATGGACCGGGGTCTGAGGATTTTGACGATTCCAGTTTTCGTGCCCGGGTCTCGATCCTTGTACTTTGGGAGTCATTCTGGAGCGTTCAGGGCTGTCGCTCAACGTTCAAATCTGCTGGTCAGAGTGGTTTGATGTTCGCCAACATTCTCAGAAATTTTCCCAAGTCTGATCTCTTGCCTTGAAGGATCCGATTGACAGAGAGCCGGACTATGGGAATGACTGACCCGTTTTAGAAGAGACGCTGTGGTACAACTTCGGAAGGCAGCGAATGGAAATCGGCCGTGTCCTGAGGCCCCAGCCACTTGCTGTCGTTGAGGTCCGTGAGCCTCTCGGCGCCCTTGGCAATTAGTGCGGCGTTGCCTGCGCCAACTTCGGGACCATCCCATACCAATACGCGGCCATAGTTCTTTTTCATGGCTTCGATTGCCCCTTCCCAAGTGCCGCCCTTACCTGAGTCGCTAGTGATGATGACCGTCGCGTCAGCCAGCCCGTAGATGAGCTTATTTCGGCCCATGGCAGACCCTACAGAGAATGGTGCATCTGGTCCATATGGGCTCGCGATGGTCAAGGCGCCTTCGTGGACGGCAGCACGGATGTCCGAGTTCCGGCTGATGGTGCGGATTCCTTCCGTAGGGATGCCACAAACGCGTCCGCCTACTTCGAGACCGGTCCGCATCGCTATCTGATCGATACCTCGAGCTAGTCCGCTAATGACGCCGAAGCCACCTCGGACTGCCGATCGAGCGACGTCGGCAGCGACTTCCTCATTACTCTCGGTGATTTTCCTTGAACCAACGATTCCGACGCCTGGTTCGGATAGCCACTCACTGGGACCAGCCACTAGCAGCATTGTCGGGCACTGCTCGCCTAGTGAAGCCCGCAGTTTTTCTGGGAATGCTTCGTCGGCGACAGTCACCAATTTGATGCCGCTTTCTTCAAGACGTTCAGACTCGAAAGCTAGAGCACGTGACGCGTTCAAGAGCGTTCGAATGCGTCGTGCATCCTCGTCATTGAGGTTGAGATGCGACGATAGTTGAGAGACATCCATCTCAACGATGCCCCTGAGCAGTTGGTCATCTGGAAACATGTTCCAGAACTCGCGCGCGGTGAGCGCTTTGGCATCATTTTCGATGAGCCGGTTCGTGAGGAGGGCAATCGTCAGCGATTCAGTCGATCGAATCATGAGGTACTCGTCGCCAATGCCACGGCGAAGACGTTCGGAAATCCCGATCTACGGAGTAGGCGGCCAATCTCGGTCATGGTCCAACGCGAGTCGACCACGTCGTCAATGAGTATCACAGGTCCCAACTCTATGTGGGCGAGTTGATCGAGATTGATGCTGAAAGCCCCCTCGACATTCGCCGCCTGGTGTGCGCTGTTCTGCATAGTCTTTTGCGGATTCCCACGTCGAATTCGCACGACCAAATCCAGCACGGGTAGGCCAAGTATCTCAGCGATTCGCTTCGCGACGTCGGCGACCAACGCGGGATGATTCAGGCTGGGTACGAAAGTCACGGCAGTTGGATGCGGTGTGGGGTTCCATTCACGGATCATTTCCGCCACAGCGACGACGAGCGAATCATCAAATCTTCCCGTCTCTTGTTTCCCCCGCCTGACTGCTTGACCGTGTCCCACGTCACCCCACCGACTGAGATACTTACCGGTCTCGAGTTGTTCATCCTCGGGGATCATTTGTCTACGTGAATCTTTTCGACGCGGCTCAATGGTTCCAAACTGGTGGTCGAGGAATCGCTGCGCATCCTGCACCAGACTAGGGAAGAGCGTCGTGGTGAAACGTCCTCCCGTGCAGTTGTCACAAAGCCCGCAAGTCGTGAACTCATGGTCATCGAGCGCGTTCACCAGAAAGGCCATCCGACAACCACTTCCCGCTGCGTAGTGCTCCATCTCAGTCTGTTCGGCCCGTCGAATCTTTGCGAGAGCCTCGACTCGCTCTCGAGGGTACGTCCATGCTTTCAGCGTTCGTTCGTAGCGTTGTGCGGACACCCGACGAACCACGCCCTCCACATCGAGCTGTTTCAATACGTGTTCGATTCGGCCAAAAGGAAGGTTGACGTGTTCTGCGATTCGTACCGTCGACAGGGGTCCGTCGGAGGATTCGAGCGCGGCGAGCACGGCTGCTACCTGATCTTCCGACGGAAAAGCGGTCGCTATGAACCATTCAATGATGTCGCGATCCTCAACTCCTCGCAGCAGCACGCCGATGGAAGTCTCGAGTGACCGTCCTGCTCTGCCCACCTGTTGGTAGTAGTGAACGACCGAACCCGGTGATTGGAAGTGCACCACGAACGCGATGCGCGGGTTGTCGTATCCCATCCCAAGAGCCGAAGTTGCGACGATGACCTTGAGCGTTCCGTCAGAGAGCATTCGTTCGAGTTTCTCGCGCTCCACCGAATCAAGAGCCCCGTGATAGTGCTTCGTGGAGATTCCCTTGCTCGTCAACCACATCGATACGGATTCCACGTCACGCTTCGTCAGGCAGTAGATGATCCCAGAACCCGGTAGGTCTTTAACGTGCGTCGCGAGCCAAGCGAGTCGGTCCGCGGGTTCGGAGAGGTCGATGACGTGAAGCGCCAGGCCAGAGCGCGCCAAGGGACCACGTTGAACGATGGCACCTTGACCAAGCTGCTCTCTCGCATCCTCGATCACGCGATTGTTTGCAGTCGCAGTACAACCCAGGATCGGCATGCCCGCGGGGAATGCGCTGAGCATTTGCCCAATGCGCCTGTAGTCAGGTCGAAAGTCATGGCCCCAGTCGGAGATGCAATGCACCTCATCAATTACAGTGAGTCCTGGTCTTGCTCCAACTAGGGGCATGGCCTTCTCCGCGAACTCAGGATTCGCCAGACGCTCCGGGGAAACGACAAGAACATCGATTTCGTCTCGCTCTAACAGTTCAACGAGCTCAGCTACCGTGCTATCGGAGGCGGAGTTGATGGTGTACGTACGAAGTCCGAGACGCCGGGCGGCTTCCATTTGATTTCGCATGAGGGCTAGGAGAGGCGATATCAACAACGTAGGCCCAAGTCCTTGGTCACGGAGAAGTTTGGTTGCGACGAAGTAAACGGCACTCTTGCCCCAACCCGTCCTTTCAACCAAGACGAGTCGCTCGTGCCTCTCGACTAACGCTTCCACCGCCCCGCGTTGATCGTCCCGAAACGTTGCATCAGGTAATCCCGTTAGTTGTCGCAGCGCATCGAGAACAGCGTCATCATTGGCCATGCTCACAACATAAGTGCGTGCTGTCACTCATGAGTAGGGGCCGGGTCTGCTAGGGCAGAATTAGTCGGTCATCTCACATCCTTGGATAGATGGAAACTGCCACTAAAGCTTCGTTCCGTGATTGGGATTCCGAAAAACCACTTGACAGGGACGGTGCCTTTCACATGGATCCTTTGAAACAAGTCGGCTTGTCAATTTTTTGCTTACACTGAAAAGCGTTTCTACTTGGGCTTAGGGGAGGTGGGCAATGGTAAGGAAGAAGAGTGCTCGTTCACAGTTGTACCGAGCTGCTCGCGATTTGGGAAATCTCGAAGCGGCCGAGAAGGGGCCATCGTCATTTGGAAAGCGTTACGCTCGGCGCAAGGTGTACGCCAAGACCAATGGCTTGACACGCAAATTCTTGCGCTCAATGGGTTTGAGCAAATAGTGACGTCGGGACCGACGTTGCTTTAATTGCAAATATCTGAACCGAATTGAAGGAAGCTACGACGTGGGACTTGAGACTTCCTCGCTTCGCAAAACTGAGCTTCACAAACCTCTTGATTGGGGGAAAGCCTCGAATTGTTGTGGTGTGTCGATATGGTCGCGCAGGTCGTTTGTTTTCAAGGAATGGGGCTGTCTCTCATCGGTCTGGTCTCGTGGTGTTGCGGAAATATTGGACCTGCAAGATGGCCTGTTGGGATTGGTTGCTCGCGATCCAATCCCTCAACTTTGAAAGCGAATGGGTCTCGTGGCTCGCGAGAGCGGCCGGTATCCTTGCGTCGTGACATCTCGATTCAGTCGGACCGGCGAGCTATTCGAACGTCGCCGAGGTGATGGAGGCATCAGAGAAGTGTCAGCCGAACAATTGGAGAAGCTACGGGCGAAGGAGCCAGGCTATCTGCAACGACTCGCGTGGAGACATACTCCTCGCGAAATTACGGACTGGGACGCAATCATCAAAGCATTGTCCGCTGACCGCGACATGGTCTTCTTTTGCGACAACAGTTTCATCAACGTCAGAACTCCATCCGAAGTGTGGGAACCACTCCTAGGCAGACCGGGTCGATTTGTTCTCACCCAGAGGGTCATGGTTGAACTTCGTCCGTGGATCACGAGGCATCCCGAACATCCCCTCGCCGAGGCGATTCGCGAGGGCAATCCGGGAGTCGCGCAACGGATTGAACCCGAGCCGGGTAAACGGGGCCACAGGGCCTTCGCGTACTACATGTCATTACTAGGTCTTCGCAGGCGAGCTTTGGAGTTCGCGGAGTCGGTCTTTCTCGAACAGAACGGCCGAACTCCGGACGAAGTGGAGAAGCGTCTCCTGTTGGACCAAGTGCAGCGTGGACTCGGCTCACGAGGCAGGCTCCTCGCAACAAAGGCTCCAGGTCTCTTCACCGATGAAGCACTGGTGTATCTGGCGGTTGAGCACGCACTCTCGACCGGGAGGGAGACAATTGTGCTCACTAGTGACGCGGACGTGGAAGAGCAGTTCTTCAAACTTCTTTGGCTCATCAATACCCACTACCGCGGACATCTTCTGGCCAATCAATTCGTCGGTCACGAACTGGATTTCGAAACTTATCCGGTCCCGGACGAACTCGTTCATGACGTCCGGGGCGCCTTTGAACCACATGACGCCCTAATTATTGAACGTCACCCCGACTTGATCGAAGTGCTTCCGCAGGACTATCACTTCGTTGGGATCAGTTGCCTTAATGCTGGGACATACTCCACTCACTTGAGCTTCGGCGCTGAACGGGAGATGATCGAAGTGTTACGCGTTAAGGACAAAACTGGACGGTTTTCAACGGACCGTCTTGGAGGGCGGAACATGTACGCATCGATTCACCCTCTAATAACTGGTCGCGGGCACGATTGCGCAGCCGTTGGATTTGACATACGCAAGAACATTGGGCCCAATGGTGCGAGCGTCTCCATGATTGATTTCGCGCAGGCCCTAGTTCCGGTAGAGCAAATTGCACACATTGAGCCGACCCCAGATTCCGAGTTGGATCTCTAATCCGTAGGTGAGGGTATTCACAGCCCTGACTTCTTGCATGCCATGCCGACTTTTCTAGTTCGCGGGTGACTGCTCGTGGTCGCACGCGTAGTGAATCGCGGTCGTTTGATTTCTGAGCAACATCCTGAGACATGGCGCAGAAAAAGAGGGTTCGCCCCGACGTCGGGACGGTTTCGAGGCATACTGGCTTGTCACAGGCGGATGGGAACATTCTTTCGCGGCAAGTGAAAATTTGAGTTTTGGAATTCTCTTAATTGCCTCATCTACTCGAAGCCTGAATTCGCAATTACTGAGGGCTTCATTGGGTGGTCAGCAACGTGTGGAGAATACGGTCGTCCTGACTTCAGGCATATAGTTTCTTGCGCGGAAGGCGAGATCGAGATGGCATCTAAGAAGACGAGTTCGACTACCGGCGTGGTCGCACTGCTTGAACAGAGACAACGCCAGCATGTGCGTGAAGCGAAGAAGATCCAGTAAGAGGGCTCTCTCGGAGCAGTTGAAAGACCTGCAGATGAAGATAGGCCTATTGGAGAAGGTCATAGCCACTGGGGGGCCGAAGCGTCGAGCTACAAGGACCAGGGCTGACCAAGCGTCTGTCAGGATTACGAAGAAGGAACTTCCAGGACGATAATTGAGGAGTCGAGTCTGCTCGTGACTACCGAAGGCGAGGACGAGATGGCTGCGACGATTCCTGCAGACGGTTGGAGAGTTTCGGGGTCGCGGCTTGTCTTGATGGCCGGTGGAATGGAAAGTTACCCCGACTCCAGCGAAATATTGGAAGCCGCTTTCTTTCCGTCCTACTCCGACATACGCCCTCAGTCATCGTTGCAGGACACGGCCTTTGTGCGCCTCGTCCACGATGTTGGTGTCCACCTTGGTTCAAACGAGGGATTGGGCTTTGTTGAAATCGTCGCGGTTCGAGGGGACCGATGGGCTCCCGTAGAGGCGAATCAGGACAGCGCACTCGTCGGTCAAGTGTGGGCACCACTCAATTCGTATTCATTGGTTGAAGTAGGGGCCCAGCTTGAGGGTCTCGGGGTGCCGACGAGTTCTCCCCTTACTGTAAGCCAGTGTTTACAGGTTCGTCTTGCCGCCGATGTATTCCGATTCTTCGACGATGCACTCCTGACTGCGCAGGAGCTCTCAGAAATTATCTCGGGCACCGAGCCCGCTGGCCTCGTGGCGAAGCTACATCCATACCAGAGAAAAGGAGTCGGTTATCTGAGGATGATCACCGGTCAGAGGATCGGATGCATTCTTGGTGACGAGATGGGCCTCGGTAAGACGATGCAAGTCCTATCTGTCTTGGTCGATGCCAAAAATTCCTCACACGGCCCGTCACTAGTTGTTTGCCCAAAGTCGCTACTGACGAACTGGAAGAGGGAGGCAAATAAGTTTGCGCCAATACTTCAAGTGCTGGTTCACACTGGAGCTCACAGGACTGCGCTTCCCGCTAATCTCAGAGCAGTGGATCTCGTTGTGACGTCATACGAGACACTCGTGGCCGACGCCATACTTCTCCATGCTGTTGAGTGGTTCATCGTGGCCGTTGATGAAGCTCAGTTCATAAAGAACCCCACATCGCAGAGGTCGATCACAGCTCGCAGTCTCAATCGATCCGTGTCAATTGCGGTTACGGGCACACCGATCGAAACCCACATCGACAACGCGTGGAGCCTCCTTGACTTCGCTGTGCCTGGCCTTTTCGGCAAGTTGACTGATTTCGAGCGGAAATTCGAACACTCGACTCATGGTGCAGCACTACTGGCGCCACTCCTCGAGCCATTACTTCTCCGTCGCAGAGTCGCGGACGTGGCACAAGATCTGCCCGAACTTATTCAGGTTCCTCAGGTGATCCCACTTGATTCAGCGATGAAGTCCGCATATGAGGAAGTCGTCTTGCTCGCAAGAGCCCACGAGATTCAGCCATTGGAAGCGTATCGACGCCTTCGAATGATGACGAGTCACGCTGCGGAGGTTGCGATTGTCGGGAGTGGGAAGATCGAACGACTGATCGAGATCGTGGATGAGATTATTGAGAAGAGTCAGAAAGTTCTAGTGTTCGCACCGTTTGTCAAGTCGATAACTTCCCTCAGCGAGATTCTGGCTAGCCGGTACACATCGTCCTACGTTGGGATTGTCGACGGGAGAATCTCTACAAGTGATCGCCGGCAAGCCATAATCGACGAATTCACTAGGGCTGAAGCTGGGGGTTGTCTTGTGTTGAATCCCCAGGTTGCCGGCGTGGGACTCAATATCACTGCTGCAAATCACGTAATTCATTTCAGTCCTGAGTGGAACCCCGCCAAGACAGACCAAGCGAGTGCACGTGCATTCCGACAAGGTCAGCATCTACCTGTCACTGTCCACCACTTTGCGTACGAGGGGACGATTGAGGAAAAGGTCATAGATCGTGCCCGCTTGCGAAGAGAGATCGCCGAGGAGGCGGCCCCGGGCTCGTCCGATGAGCCCACGGCGGACGATCTTCTCCAACTCTTCGAGATCGTTGCTGAAGGAAGGTTGACTTGACTGAGCAAATCCGAATCATGAAGCAGCTGAGCCCAAATGATCTTGGCATTACCGGTACACATCAATCGGGGATTCTCGTACCAAAGAGAGCTGAGATATTGGCCGCGCTGCCTCAACTAGATCCGACCGTTCTCAATCCGCGGTGCACTTTGGAATTGGTGGACTTGGCGACTGGGGTCCCTGAGAATGTGTCATATATCCACTACAACAATCGGATCACCGGCGGGACGAGGGATGAGTTCAGAATCACCGGTGTGACACGATATCTTCGTGAGAAGGCCGCTTCTCCAGGAGATGTCCTAGTACTCAAAACGAGGGACATGATGCGCTATGTGGTGACAGTAGAGGCGGCGAGTATGAATTGGGGTGCATCAGCGTCGGACGGTGATTTTGCTGGGGATAGGGAACACATAGTGAGAGTCTCCCGCGATTGGATCGTAGGTAGGAAGAAGTCATGAGCGAGAGCACAGTTGAAATTCAGCCGGACTACGCACGTCTCGTTGAGGCACTGCGTGATACCGGCTATAGCCTCAACACCGCCATTGCGGACATCATCGATAACTCCATTGCGGCGGATGCGACGAAAATCGATGTGTCCCTGGATCTTGACGAGAATTACGATGTACACGTCGCGATCGTCGACAATGGGTGTGGCATGGACCGAGAGGGTATTGTCAACGGCCTAAGGCTGGGCTCATTGCAGCGCGTGACTCCAGACAGCCTTGGGAAGTTCGGTATGGGTCTCAAAACCGCATCGACTTCCTTCTGCCGTCGGCTTGCTGTTGTCTCGAGGGCGACTCAGGGTGGCGACGCGCTTCAAGGCATTTATGACTTGGATACCGTGCATGAGACTGGTCGACTGACGGCCACGATTGGCGAACCGACGCTGGAACAGATCGAGTTGCTGAAGATGACGGCGGGATCGGGCAGTGGGACGCTCATTGAGTGGTTGAAGATTGACAGGATTCTGGAGAACTATGACAATCCTGCAGGTGCTCACCGTGCGAGGGCATTGGCCAAGGCAATCGAGTCGCTGGTGGATCATCTTTCTCTGGTCTTTCAGCGTTATCTCGATGCAAATGACCCTCGAGTTAGCCACCACACCAAGATCAGTGTCAACGGAAAAGATGTCGTTCCTTTCGATCCATTCTGCGAGGACGTCCTGCCTCCTATTGACGTCAATGAAGTCGTGGACGTGGAGATCGAGCAAGAGAATGGAGAATTCGAGATAGCCGAGTTGAGAATCCGTCTTTTTCGTATTCCTAATGACAGCGAATGGCCCTCTGAGCAGAGGTCAAAGCTCGCAAGAGTCTTCAATGACAATCAAGGCGTATACGTCTATCGCGAAAATCGACTCATTCACGGGCCGGACTGGTTGGGAGAGTTCCGGAAGGAACCTCACTACGTGTTAGCTAGGGTCGAGCTCTCGTTCGATCACAGGCTCGATGATGCCTTCAAAGTGGATATCAAGAAATCGAAGATCGAACTTGCGCCTGCGCTTAAGAGCGAACTGAAGAAGTACTTCAACCAGGTTAGGACCGCGGCCCAGAACGAACGTAGAGGTGCGGAGACGAAGCGCGCTCTGGAAGGTGGCAAGGGTCTTCATGGTCCGGCTGACAGAACGATTGAGAACAACGCAGGATCGTTGAAGACAGCCAATATCGGAAATGTGAATCCCGATGGGAGCGCCGAAATCACGAACAACCGTGGGACGGCCTCGCAACGGATTCGAATCGTTGTTGGCCCTGACAATCAGGCGATGAGGATCGAGCCGGTGGAGTCGCTTCCTGACGGCGTGCTCTGGATGCCTAGCGTGATCGATGGCCATCCTGCTGTGTCGCTCAACTGCAGTCACGAGTTCTATGGAAAAGTCTACGAAGCGAACAAGGACAGGCAGAATGTCATCCAGGCATTGGATTTCGTGCTCTGGTCCCTCGCACAAGCCGAACTGAACAATCTTGATGAATCCAATCGGATCCTGTTTGAGGACTTCCGAATCGAAACTTCGAGAAACCTCCGTCGATTGACGGAGACTCTTCCGGACCCCACGCCTTTTGTCGAATCGGATTTGGACGACACTGAGGAATGATGCCCAATGATCGAGTCTTGAATTCGACAAATTGGCTCGATGCTGACTCGCTGGCTGAGGCCATCTCGTCAGAATCAGGACTCCTCTTCGAGGCTGGTGCTGAGAGCGTCAAGGGACAGCCAGCTCCTGTCGTCCGTCCGGACAGTCCTCCTTACCCGAGCGGATTTCGGATTGCGCTCTTTCGGTTGCCCGGTACTGTGATCGCGCAACTTGTGCTCGACAATTTCGCGCGGGATCTGCAGAGTTCGATGGTGACGGGCCTGCGCGGCGCCGAGGCAGGCCAGATATGGTCGTCAGCTCAGAGCCACCGGCTGCTTCCGACAATTCTGATCGACGATCGATCCTTCACGAGTTTGGAGGACCTGCCCGACGAGGACCTTGGCATTCTCTCGCTGCGAGTCGAAGTACCCCAGGTTTCGACGGTGACCGTCGCGATTTTCAATAGTTCGGTGGAGGCCACGTTGTTCCTTGTTGGATTGGTGCTGTCCTCTGTCCCGACAACCGGCGACGAAGCAACAGCACTGGTCGATGTGGAACACGACGTTGGGCTCCCCGAGGGTGCTGTGACTCGAGTCGAGGTCAATCGATACGAGCGAAGTCGGAAGAACCGGTTGCTCTGCCTCGCCGTTCACGGCTACAGCTGCAGCGCCTGTGGCATGCGCTTTGAGGACGTCTACGGAGGAATTGGCAGGGACTTCATAGAAGTTCATCATCTGGTGCCCGTCTCGCAAATGGGAGAAACCTACGCGATCAATCCCATTGAGGACTTGGCGCCGCTCTGCAGTAACTGTCACCGAATGGTGCACAGATCCGATCCTCCATATTCGGTCGAGGACATCGCAAGAGTTGTGCGGACGGCAAGACGTGAAGAGTGACTCGTCGCTTCCGTTCTTCTTTCTGAAAGTGGCGGGTGTTCCTGTTCGAAGTCGGAGCACGGCCAGCACATGGGATTCATGACAAGAGGTTTCACAAAAAACCGCGGTGGATGAAGCAATGAACAACCTTCGGGTCTCCTGACTCCGCCTGTTCGAAAACTCCGGAATACGCACCTCGCTTCATCTCGACGATGAATTAGTTCACAGGGGCCACTGAATCTGGCTCATGTGACTCATCCGTGGTCGGCCAGTTCTTTCGGCAGAGTTCTACCGAACTCACCGTGGAGACGATTGAAGAAGCGGTGGACGCAGTTCACCCTTGCTGGCAAGTGGTCGCTCGGAACCTCACTCCTTGACTATGTTGGTGCAAATGTGTGAATGTTGAGGTTTGCTCCGTTATTGATTGCGTATCACAGTTGGAGATAAGACGTGACTGCACCTTCTAGCGATTACCAAACTTGGCTCGCGACGCTCACGCTCGGTCAAGTGTCGGCGTTGCTTCGCGAACAAGGGTGTGAGGAGGGATTTGTCAAGTCGCTTGCCGCGAATAACAACTCTAAGCAGCAGATCTACCTCGCATCAGATCTTGTGCAAGTCTCTCGATTACCCTCTGGTGACCCCATCGCATCTTCGGGGTCCTCGGACAAGCCGGGTGCCAAAGATAAGAAGAAATTTCAATGCGCAGTCGAATTTCATTGGATGACACCCAATGGCCCCAGACGGGCACCAAATGCAAAATTGATCTACTACCCTCAGTACCCAGAAGTGCGCTTCTCAGGTTTCCTTGCCGGCTGCGACGACCCCCCCTCCTTTCTTCTTAATCGGGAATTGCGTGGAGCAGAGGTAGGTAGGACTTTAATCCTCGCACCGAATCAGAATGACGAGGTATTCGGCTTCGTTTTGCCCCCAGAGTCAATCGCCGCAAAGCAACTTTGGAATATGAAGTTGGATCAATATGGCGTGATGTCAGTATGGAACTTCGCAGAGGACGTTCATGAGGCGTTACCCTCAATTTTTGAGGAATTGTGTCGCATCAACCGTCTCGGTTTTGTCGATTCACAGCGTCTAAAAAAGGTAGGGCCGCCAGTTCCATATTCTGCCCAGAACGGTGGGGGATATACCCTTGAAGCCCTTCTCGGAATAAGACCGAATGCGAAGTGCGAGCCTGACTACCAAGGATGGGAAGTTAAACAGCATGGAGTAAAGAATCTTGAACGATCAAGTAGCGGTCCCATAACCATGTTTACGCCAGAGCCCGACGGTGGATTGTACAACAGCAAAGGGGTTGAGTTTTTTCTGCGAAAGTACGGTTATAAACGATCCGGCGACGACAACCGATACGATTTTGCAGGCATCCACAAATGCCCAAATGGATGGAATGGAAGATCGAAACTCCGGATCAGAGTTGAAGGCTATTCCGTTGGCGGCGTCGAAGATCCGGACGGCATGATCATCCTTGAAGGCAAGAATGGCGTGATCGCCGCATCATGGAGTTTTGAGAAACTACTTGGCCGATGGAAGCGTAAACATGAACAAGCTGTCTTCATCCCGTCACTTGCAAAGAAGGGAAAGACAAGCCAATATCAATTTGGCTCAACTGTAATCACCGGCACTGGTACGTCATTCCCACAATTCCTTGATGCTGTTATTAATGGAACCGTTTATTACGATCCAGGTCTGAATCTGAAGAGGAAGCCAGACGGAACTTGGCAATCAAAGAAGAGGAGCCAATTCCGGACAAAACTGCGCGACATTTCGGTTCTTTACGATACCGTAAGCGTGGTTGATTCATGTCACCCGGTTCTTCCGTCAGCGGTCGGGTACCGGGATTTCGATCACTGAGTCCGAGGACTTCAGCCAATCGGCAAGCTTCGCAATTGCCAAACTTTCGTCCCTCAGCGTGCACTCCCAGACCGTTGCAACTCTCCAGCCCTCGTGCTGAAGCTCGAATATGTTTCGGATGTCACGCCGCCGGTTCGCATCGAGCTTCTCTCGCCAGAAGTCCGTTCTGGTTGCTGGAATCTTAAACAGCTTGCACCCCCCGTGGGCATGCCAGAAGCAGCCATTGACAAAGACGACAGCACCGTGCCTGGGAAGGACGATGTCTGGGCGACCGGCGAGACCGCGGACGTGAAGGCGGTACCGGAACCCCCTAGCGTGGAGCTGGCGTCGGACCAGCATCTCGGGCTTGGTGTCGCGTCCCCGGATTCCCGCCATCATTCGGCTGCGCGTTTGGGTGTCGACGATATCGACCAACGGCGTCTCAGGCTCCGATCGCAGTGGGAAATTCAAGATCTGGTCGCGCGACTCGCGCCTCCAGCATGCCACTCGCCGGTTTATTGCGGCCTTGATCAACGAATGGCAACATGAGCTCTGCCACTGAGGATATGAGTGGCACCACAACGCTGTTTCCGAACTGCCGGTACGCCTGGGTGTCGCTAACCGGGATGCGGAAGTTGTCGGGGAAGCCCATCAACCGGGCGCATTCCCGGGGCGTCAGCCGTCTCGGGATTTTCCCCTTGCCACGGCTCACGAGAACTTCGGAGCCATCCTTGTAGTAGCGCGCGGAGAGGGTGCGCGCCACGTCATCGGGACCCACCAATCCGAACCCGAAACCATTTCCGGCCTGACGATGCTTGATGGCGTAGTTCTGGAGATAGTCCCAGAGCCTCGGGGTCAGTGTGTAGTTTTCGATGACCTTGCCACGTTTCCCGCTGGTGTAGGGCGGCTCCTCAACCTCGCTCCCATCTTCCGGGTGGAGAATTGACCGCATGGTCGGTTTCGGACCGGGCGCAGACAACCGGTTGAAATCGAAGTGAGGGGCCTTGGCAAAGTTGTCGTGATTGAAGCCAACCATGATAATGCGCTTGCGACCTTGGGGAACGAAGGGGCTGGCATCGAGCACCTTGAAGAAGAAGTGATATCCGAGCTTCTCGCTCAGAGTCCGGGTGATGACCTGAAAGGTTCTTCCCTTGTCGTGCGACACGAGGTTGCGGACGTTTTCAAGCATGAAAGCGCGGGGACGCTTTTCGCCAATAATTCTTGCGACATCGAAGAAGAGGGTCCCTTGGGTCTCGTCATCGAAGCCGTGCGGTCTCCCGAGGCTGTTTTTCTTCGAAACTCCGGCAATGCTGAAGGGCTGGCACGGAAATCCCGCCAACAGGACATCGTGATCCGGCACGTCGGATGCGTTGATGTTGGTCACATCGCCAACAAGCTGGTGGTCTTCATCAATACCGAAGTTCTCGATATACGTCTTGCGCGCAAACTTGTCCCACTCGGCAGTGAAGATGCACTGGCCTCCAACAGATTCGAAGCCTAGACGCGTGCCGCCAATTCCGGCGAACAGGTCAATGAAGGTGAAGTCACCAATCATCTGTTCGTGGACCAGCTGGCTCTTCAGGGCGTCTCCAAGGTAGGGCGGGAAAGAGGTGAATCCTCTCTCCCAACGACCAATCGTCTTCGGGTTTACCCCAAGCATCCTGGCGACCTCGGCCTGCGATTTCCCCATTCGTACCCTCGTCAACAGTCGGTGAGTTGTAATCCGGTCCATGCGCACCTGCTTTCGCCGGGGAATAGTAGCGGACATTCTGTCCTGACTGGTGGAACCCGCGTCTGGCTCACGTCATTCGGCAACTTACCGCATCGCTGTGACGCGATAGCTGTGGCAGCGTTGGGTTTTCGACGTGACGAACTTCTTGATCTACGAATGAAAGCTGTGTGATGTCACGGAAACGAATTCCCCATAAGACGGACTCGTGGCTACCTCGAGCGGTCATCCCGGACATGGGCATTTCCGGGCTAGAGTTCGTGTCCGAAGTCGTGGTTCGGTGTGATCGAACGTTCGTCGCCCGAAAGAACATACGTCTGCATTACAGGAACGTTCCAGGTCAATGTGAGTGTGCGAGCACGCTGGGCGGCACTAAGGACACGACTTCGCTGAGTCTCTTGTTCGTAGCTGAAAACTGCATCGTCGATGACCGTGTCAGAGCTATCAATACCCCAGCGATCTAAGTAGGCCGCGCCAGAGGTAACGTCCAAAAACCACCACTCGTAGAGTTCACCCGAAGGGGGAGCGTCGCCGAAGTCCTGCACCCATGCGTCACCGCGTTCAACAGCGATCGTTGCGAGGTCGCGGGCTCGCCGATTGATGTCGTCGGCACGATCGTTAAGTGCGATAGTTACATCTGGGTCGGTCATCTTGGTTGGACGGGGGAAGATTCCAGCGATGAGCTCGCTTGACGGTGGGTATGGGTAGCCGACGCCGGTTACGTAGCGATTGATGCGGTGGTGCAGAACACTGGCAACGTCATCGGCGTCCCCGAATGAACGACCGGTCACCAGCATCGGTAGTTCGGTGTCAACGTCGAATCCCCGGTTCTCCGCGTCTCTTAGCTGGGCGAGGAGCGCTCCGTACGCGGGGGAGGCCTTGGTCCGAGCGACTTCGGTTTCACTGAGTCCTGACTCGCTGAGCGCCTCGTCCCAGCGTGGGCCTTCAACCAAGGCGACAATCGTGTCGTACTCGGCGACGAGGGTGGCAATGGACTGGGTCTGGGCCAGACGGATCATGTCGGTCGCGGAAACGTCGGATCCCTCGCGGCGCAGTACTCCGGAGAGCACTTCCACGGCGCTCGGGATCTCGGTCAGCCCGTCGTGGCCGGTTGACGGGTCGGGGTCGTAGTGCGTGTTCACGTAGAGATGGTTGGAGTTTGAACCACGCGTCAGGGCAACGTACAGCACTTCGCGTGTGGTGGTTGGGCTCGCGAACGTGTGTGCGGTATCGACGGTGCGCCCTTGGGCGCGGTGGGCCGTGGTGGCGTAGGCCAGCTCGACGTTCTCGGCGACGTAGCTGGCTGGCAGGACCACGGAGCCGCGTCCACTCACCCGGGTCACGGTCATTGAGCCGTCTGCGTGCGTCGCCGAGACGTTCCACACGTCGCCGTTCTTCACCCAGTTCGCGCCGGTCGTGAGCCGTCGATTATTTTCGCGCGTCACGACGAGGTCGTTGGTGCCTGCAGTCATCGCTCCCGCGACGTCGACCCCTTCTTCGATGACGACGCCGCTGGCGATACGTTCTGCGCGTGCGCGATCGTTGAGTTCGTTCACGGTCGCGGTGTCGCCGGCGAGCATCAACGAGTGCAGGCCCCGATCGGTGTCGACCTTCCACGCCGAGTAGAGAGCATCAAGCATCTCGTCACGAGTGCCGTCCTTGATCCGCTCGTGCGTCGCATAGGTGGCAAGAGCGGCGTTGGTGCCGTTGCGGACCCCGAGACTGGCTTGCTTCTCCCACGGCGCCTTGAAGCGACGAACGTCCGCCAGCAGCGGCACGTCCTCACCGCGGTCACGCACGAGGGTGCGAAACATCCCTCCGGCGTCCACACTTGAGAGTTGGGCCCAGTCACCGACGAGGACGACCTTGGCTTGCGCGTCGAGAACGGCTGAAGTGAGTTCATCGAGTGCGAAAGTCGAAGCCAGACTGGCCTCGTCTACCACTACCAGTTGACCAGCGCGAAGGGTCCAGCGCGCAAGTGCTTCCTCGCGTCGGGTGATGCTCGCGTGCAGTCGGGGACTCACTACTCGGCCACAGCGTTCGATGAGCCGGACCTTTTCGCGCAACTCACCCAGTTCGCGAAGCCGCTGGCCATTTTGGCGATGCTCGTGGAGCCACTTGGCGAGATTGTCGGTGTCAATGCCCATGTCGTCACCAAGGACCTCTGCCGCTGCGGCCGAAGGTGCGAGACCGGTGACCGAGCCGGCACCGTGTTCTAATTCCCAAGCGGCGCGCAGCCCTGCCATGGTTGTTGACTTGCCCGTGCCAGCCGGTCCGACTAACAAGTCGAGGGCGTGGCCCGAGGTCGTGATCTGCTCTACGGCGAGGGCCTGGTCGATCGAGAGATTGAAGATCTTTCCAGGAAGCTTCTGTCCGGTCACTTCAGCCACTGTGGCGCTGCTGACGGCTGCGGCATCGAAGCGCTGGCCCGCGTCGAGCAGGCGTGCTTCGGCGTCGAGCAGTGTCGTTGATGTGTAGAGCCAGTGACCGGTTCTCTGGAACTTGGAGGTGCCGTCAGACCGAAGCAGGAAACGCGGCGTGTGGTGCAGGTTGGGAGTCGGGATGAGCAGTGCCTGGGCGACAGCCAGGTCGGTGGCCCGAGTGGCAGCGAGAATCCGCTCCACGGGCTTGGTGAAACGGACGCCCTGCATCTGGCGAAAGACCTCGGCCTGAACATTGGCGCGAGAAAACGTAGGCCGCTTGGCGCTCACGACGTCGAGAGTCGAGTTGGCGACATCGAGCAAGATCTCGTCCTCGAAGTCATCACTGGTGAAGGCGGGCACGTCCCTGTCACCAAGTTCGTGGACCCACGCCGCGGGCTCATCGTCGAGATAGGGCGTGGCCCGAGTTGTCCACTCCTCGATCAGACCTCCGAGGCCGTGGCTCTTCTTCGCACGCCGGGTAGAGAGGGTGGCCGTTTGGCGTAGTTTGAGCACTTCGACATCGGTGGGTGCGCGGTGGTGGTCATTCTCGAACTGGGCGATAAGACGATCCTTCTCGGCGACGATGGCGGTGGTGCGCTGTGAGAACTCGTCCATAAGGCGCTTGGAGACGCCGGCCACTTCCCACTTTGGGGCGGAGCTCGAACGGCGCGAGTGGGCCTCCCAGCCCCAGCCGAGTTCGGCGGTGAGTAAGTCCGAGAGCAAGCCCTGGTGCATCTCGGAAAGGGTCACCGCTGATGCGAAGAGTCCTCGACTGTCGAGGGTCCGCCAGGCGCCGTCATCCTTGTCTTGCGCCCGGTTGAGGATGACGACGTGGTCGTGGAGTTGGGGATCGCCATCACGGGAATCGAAGTGTGTGAAGCTCGCCGCCACTACTCCCACGATGTCCTTTTCTACGCATCCCTGTTTGCCTATTCGTGTGCGAAAGACTTCGCGCTCGGCGTAGGTGAGGACCTCTTCGATCGCGGCCCGGTGACACCGGTAGATCACATCGCGGGTCTCGTGGTCGGCCAAAGCCCAGGCCACGGACACGCTCTTGGCGGGGCTGAACGTCAGGTCGAAGCCGCCCACCGCCCTCGTGTTCGGATTCCTGCCGAGAACTTCGCCAGTGATCGGATCAGCACACTCCTGCAGCATCCTCTGGAGGTTTTCCGCGCTTACGGACTGCCCGGCGGCAACGCCAAGACCATTGTTGAGACCGACGAGTCCGGCTCCGAGAAAGACTCCCGGGGGAGTGCCAGTCTCTGAGTAGTAGCGAACGAGGTCCGACTTGTCAGTTGCCTCAGGACCATCACCGACGGCGATGGATTTGAGCAGGTACTTGTAGCCCGCTCCGATGCTGAGGCGCCGAATGGTCATCATGTCGAAGGCACCTTCATTCACCACAACTGTCGCCATCGGGCGACCGTTTACCTCAAGTGCCAGACGTGTGAGACAACAAAGTGAAATGAACGCAGCGAGCGGGGAGAGGAAGCGGATTTAGAAGCAGGAGGTGGCAGGGCCGAAAATGGAAGGTGGGTAGAGCTAGGGAAGCAGGAGGTAGCAGGGTCGAAAAGGGAAGGTGGATAGAGCTAGGGAAGCAGGAGGCAATGAGGTAGGAACAATGAAAGCGGACAGGGGCAGAGGAGTAGGAGAAGAGTGAGGTACTGTCATTCGCCCATTCTTCGAATTTCGGCCCAAGTAAGCCGAGACCGGCATGTCATGTCTAACTCCGGCGCGGTACCGCAACTCACTCTGCACTCTTTGAGTCTTCTGACTTAAGCTCTTCGAATTTGGCGGCCATCGTCGGGTTTCCTCTGGTTAGTTTCTTGATGGTCAAGTCGTCGGCCTTGTTGTTCGCGAGCCGGAGATTGTTCTCAGAGCCGATCAGGGCTTCCTTTGTCTTTTGAAGGTGGTCGATTGTCTTGTCGATTTCTTCGATCGCCGTCTTGAACTTCTTCGATGCCAGTTCATAGTTCCGATCGAAACCATTCTTGAAATCTTCGAGTTCGCTCTCGAAGTTAGTTATGTCGATGTTCTGCTCTCGGACGCGCGCGAGTTCCGTCTTAAACGTCAGCGTGCCCTGCGCCGCATTCCGCAGCAGGGTGATGATCGGGATGAAGAACTGGGGGCGAACGACGTACATCTTCGGGTAGCGATGGGACACGTCGACGATGCCTACGTTGTAGAGCTCGCTGTCCGGCTCGAGGAGCGACACCAGCACGGCGTACTCGCAGCCCTTCTCGTTGCGGTCCTTGTCGAGTTCCTTAAGGAAGTCTTCGTTCTTTTTCTTCGTGGCTGTCGCGTCGCTCTCGTTCTTCATTTCGAACATGATGGAAACGAACTCGGTGCCAGCTTCGTTCGAGTCACGAAAGATGTAGTCGCCTTTGCTACCACTTCGTGCGTCATTGTCCTTCTCGAAGTAAGCCCGCGGGAACCCAGTGGCGCGCAAACTGTTGAACTCAATTTCGCAGTGCTGCTCAAGAGTTTCGCCGACCATCTTTGTCGACAGCTTCACCTTGAGGTCCTTGTAATAGGTGATCTGCTCGTCCTTCGATTTGAGTTCCGCCGTATGCGCTTCCTTAAGCATCGACTCGAGCAACTTCTGCTCCGTCGCCTTCGCTTCCAAGTCTCGAGCGAGGGCGTCCCGCTCCTTCTCAACGGCACTGACTGCTTCTTTCACAGCCAGCTGCGTCGCAACCTCGGTCGACTTGATTTCGGCCTTCAGCAAGTCGATCTCCGCGCCCTTCTTGGCCGCTTCCTCTTTGAGCGTGCTCTCAGCCTTCGCCTCCGCGAGATCGACGGCAGTTTCCTTCGCAACCTCGGTCGACTTGAGTTCGGATTTCAGCATCTCGATCTCCGCATCCTTCTTGGCCGCCTCCCTCTCCAGTTTGCTGGCCACCTTGGCTTCGGCGAGCTCGATCGCCGTCTTCTTTTCCTTCTCGGCGAGCGCAAGCTGCTCGTGTAGAGCTTTGTCAAATTCAGGGTCGCGAACCTGCTTCAGGATGTCCGCATATCCGGCCTCGTCGATCTTGAATGCCTTCCCGCAATGTGGGCAGATGATTTCGTGCATAACTACGTATCCTCCACTTTCACATAAATTTGTGTGACCACCGCCGGAACCGTTCCTTCTACTTGAAGCACTCGCCAGGACTGTGTCGACGAGGAGTTGTCTCGACTGAGGATACTTCCATCAATTGCGACCGTTGTGGTTTGTTGGCTCCAACTCAGAGTGTTACCAGCGTCGCTGGCCATAGAAGGGGATATCCTTCTGCTGCAACACAGTCCAAAGTGGCATGGCCGCACGGCATTGACCAGTTACCAGACGAAGTCCGGGCTGACGTCGATTACTGCTCGCCGGCTGGCGCGTGAGTCGAGCGCAGACGCTTCTAACACTAATTCGAGACATTTCTAGTTGCGTCCCAGCGTTGTTAACGTCCTTTGGAAAATAGAAACTTCGGAACTAACTTTTACAGTCCCTCGACATCCCTACGTTCGACAGTTATGCGCTCCTAATCGACTTGTAATACTTTCTTACCGTCGCTCCATTCTCCACCACATCGCATTTGAAGCATTCGGAGAAGTCGTCTATCGTCCCCAAGACGCTCTTCAAAACAGCTGGCGACAGACTTGTAGCAACCGACGTTTCATAGTGGGCTGTCCAATTACCCACAATTGCTGGCACGTGGATACTGTTCAAATCTGACAACTGCTGGGCTGAGAGAACAAGCACGCCTGCGCGATTTGCGATGTCTACAGCATCCGTAATCGCGTCGACACAATTCGAGACCATTCTCGTGTGGTCCTTCATAGCGAAGTCCAGCGAGACTGGAATTTTGGCTGCCCGAATTATCTGCATGAGTTTGAATTCCAAGTATTGGCGCATGAATCGTAGTGCCTGATCAACTTGACCAGAGTCGAGGAAATCTGTGGCTGAATCTCGAATTCGCTGCCCATTCTGCAGATCAACGAAGATCATTCCGGTGGGGGCAAGGCCAAGTAATTTATGGTGTCTCCATTCGTGAGTCTCAGTCACGCGATCAAAATATTTCTCCAAATGTCCGTCATGACTCAAAATGAGAAATTGAACGCCATCGCCATTAGACCCATACTGCATCTTTGTTCTTATGTATTCCATGAGGAGGAGTTGGTGGCCCGCATCAAAGCTCGAAGTGATGTCATCTAAGACCACGAATCGAGATGCGCTTGCGTGGTGCATCGCTGCGGTGAGATAAACGGAGATTGCGAGTGCATTCCGTTGGCTTTCGGAGAGTAGCGCTCTCGCCGAAAGATTCGACAGGCCATGGAAATCTTGAAGCACTACGTTAAGCGACTCACCACTATCGCGCCTTAGATCAGGAATCACATCTCCTGCGTTCATCAGATTCTTGAACATCTCCTTGAACGACGTGTCGATGTCATTGATCTTTGTTTGAGTAGCGTTTGCAACCGCTTCACTAAACGAGTCATGCATGTTGTTGACTAATTTCACCCATCTGTGACTCAGTGCAAGCCGAGCTTTTAGAGCAGAGACCACCTGCGTCGATGTCTCAATATCGCTCACGGCACTCACGAAGGTTCGTGCGGCTTCAACCTGTTCCGTTAGCTTGACTAAGGAAGGCGGTAGTGAAGCCTCAAGCTCCGTCTTCTTCGCCCGTGAGTCGGTAAGCAGGGTTGCGCGGGATTCCTCTATCAGCGTCATTTGCGTGAACGCTGATTCGATATCAGTGCTTGTGACCGTTCCTAACTTAGATTTGGTAGACAAATCTGATGCAAGCGGTTGATATTCAGCGAGGAGAACTGGACTTCCTTCGAGTGATGCAAGTCTCGTAGCTAGTAACGACCCTTCCCAAAGGTCTTTCAACTCGCCAATCTTTTTGTCGACTTCTTCATACAGCGCTACTTGTCTCGTAACGATCGTCGAAATTGATTCTGAGAGAGCGCTGTCACACAGGGGACATTGGAATTCATTCTCCCAACTACCAGAACCTAAGAATTCCGAAAACTCGACGTAGAGATGGCGACATTCAGATCCCCGCGTAGTAAGAAATAGATCACCAATTTCAACTATCTTTTCGGCAAATGTTGCTAGCTCGGCCCGAACTAATGTCGGTTGCGTGTCCGAAGGGTCACCGATGGCCTCAAGAGACTCAATTAATTGAATCGACCTTGAGAGTTCACTTCGCTCGTCGCCGTGCTCAGCCGCACGAAGAGTTGCTGTAACTTCATCAAGATTAATCTCGGAAAGCACGGCACCTTTAAAGTGAGTTTCGAGTAACGGTACCCCTTCCAATGCCTTCACGATTTCGATTGCTTTTGAGGCAAGGTCGCTTGAATCTGCAAGCGGCTTTCCGGTGAGCGACTGGTAACTTTTGGCCACTCGAGAAAGGGAGCTTTCAGCGCCCTTCTCAAGCCCCGCAATCTTTGATTCTGAACTCGTAATTTCTAGATCTGAATTGACGACTTTCGCGTTGGCAACGTAGTGAAGCGCTTGAACCAGCTGGGCGTATTCGTTCATCCCCAACAACGCTGCAAAGGAACGACCACGAGTCAATGGTGAATCTTCAATGAATTGGGAGAAAGTTCGGTAGTCCAATAGGGTAAACGGTTGATCTAAGGCTTTGAGAAAACCCTCCGGGTCGGGCTGCGCCGTTGGGCTCGTCACTACACGTTTTCCGGCGGAAGTTCTTTCGACCAAGATTCTCACTATTTGCGGTGAGGAATCATCGCTCTCAAACTCAAGTGCGATAGTTGACTTGCCGGTACCATGAAATTTGTTGGAGTAGTAGTCATCAGGGTGCTCAGCCGCTTGAAGTTCATCTAATTTCTGAACACTTCCGCGTATCGCATAACTAAGCGCTTCATAGATTGAACTCTTACCAAATCCGTTCACAGCAAATATTGAGTTCACTCTTGAACTCTCAAATGAAATAACTAACGGGTCACCCTCGTTATTGATGCCTCTGAAGCCCTCAATTTCGACGGCCTTAAGGAAATATCGAGTCATGTGGGAAGTTCTGTCTGTTCAGACAGTAATTCAAGCCGTTGGTTAACAACTTGGTAAAACTCGTTTCGAGCTTTCCTTCGAGTGGGTTCGTCGAATGCTGAAGGCAGGAAGACAATTGCGTCGCGAAAGATGACTCCAAGTTCCGGGTCTTCTTTGATCGCATCTAGTACAAGCTTCTCGACATTTTCGGCAAAAGTCTTAGAAAAATCAACTTCCACTTGCCCTCACCTCCTAGACGGCCACATCGACCGTAAGCCACTACAAAGTCTTGAACATCCCGCCCAAGGATAGCGAGGATTGTTCGCTTTAGATAGAGGCCCTACACGCCAAAACTTGAAGAAGTTTGAATTGACAAGCGGACGATTTCGAAATTGTCAGAGCTGCTGCCGTGGGCTAAACACAATGCGGAATTCTGGTCGAAGTGTGCGCTAAAAGTCGTGGTCGAAGTCAACGGTTGTTGATCACTTCAACTTGCCCTGCTGAAAGTGCGATGTGGCGCGACCGTTGCGCTACACGCCAAATTTCGGAGGCTTTAGATGGCCAAAAGTGATGCGATTCAACCTCACGTGCCGCCGGACCCTTTCGTTGAAGGGTCAGCGTCGTCGTGAACAAGTTCGTACTACTTATCGTCGCACCATTCGTTTGCTTCGCCGTGGCCCTGCTGGGACTGGTCATCCTGTTCAGCGCCGTGGGTGGGACGGCCCAGGCCGCTGCCTGCGCTATATCGAAAATCCAACCACCAGCCAAGGCCGGCTCTACTGCAACGATCACAACCACAACTCTGGTTTCAAACCCAAACTGTGGCGCGGCAGCTTCAGTCACGTTGCCCAATTCACCAGTAAGCAACAACGGCCTGCCAACGAACTACGTAATCCCCGCCGACGCTGCGGCCGCGGAGACGGTAGCGATCACCTACGCCTTGGCGCAGCTCGGCAAGTCGTATCTCTGGGGCGGTACTGGCCCCACGGCCTTCGACTGCTCGGGCCTCACAATGATGGCCTGGACCCAGGCCGGCGTGACGTTGTTGCATTACACCGGCGACCAAATCAATGAGGGCACGCCCGTTTCCTCGTACGCCGACATTTCTCCGGGCGATTTAGTGCTCGTACCGGGCAGTGACGGGACCGTTGCGAACCCTGGCCACGTCGGGCTCTACATCGGCGACCGTCTCGTCGAGTCGGCGGTCGACGTGCAGTACGGGGTCATCGTCCAGTCGTATTCGAGCTTCGTCAGTGGTGGCCTTTCGGGGATTCGTCACGTGGGCTAGTCGCAGTACGCAAGTCGTGAGAGCAGCAGTACGTCAACCAACCAACCAAGGAGTAGTAATGACTCATCTCAGTGCAGTCCAGCTCATGGCGAGTGGCGTTAACGTCACGCCGAACACCACGGCGATACCGGGCCTCAGTACCTTGTCGACACTCGTGGGATCGCTCATGGCGTTTGGGCTGGTGCTCTCGCTGGCCGGGTTCGTCGGTTGCGCGATCGTAATGGCGATCGGACATCACAGCGCTAATCCGCAGTGGTCGACGAAGGGAAAGATGGGTCTGCTCGTGTGCCTCGCCGCGGCGCTGCTCATTGGTGGCTCGGACCTATTGATCAACACGTTCTACAACCTCGGATCGAGTCTCAGCTGATGGGCGCCTGGCGATCCCTTCGCATGAAGTTGTTGGTGGTGGCTCCGTTGGTAGTGGTGTTCGTCGTGGTGGTGCTCCTAGCACTGGGGCCCCCGTCGGAGTCACCGACCAAGAGAGTGTCCGGGCAGACGAGTCTTGCCACCACCCCTAGCGCATTATCCGCGTCGCCCACGTACCACCCACTGCGCGTCACCCCGCCACAGACGGCGGTCGAGCGTGCGGCGAACGCGATCATGGCGCAAAACGAGGACTCCGGAAGTTTCACTTCGTCACAGGCAGCGAAATTTCCTGAGGCCGCGACCTGTGCGGCTTTCCCGCCGATCGACACTGCGGACTCGTCGCTGCCGTCGATGTACGCCTTGGCGTTCACGCAGGAACTCTTGGATGTTGACTTCGCCGGTTCCACGAGAAGGGAGCTTCTCGCCTGGACGAGTTACAACAACGCACCCAACACGCTCGCGAACATTCCCGCTTCGGCGAACTTGAAAATCCTCCCCGGCTCACTCGCGGCAAGACCCGCCGTGGTGCCCGCGGAGACGCAGTGGTCAACGATGGCCGTCTCGCGAACGCGTTGGCGCGTGAGCGGCCTCGTCATCTCGGTCAGTCCGATCTGGACGCAGATGTTGAGTACGGGTTGGCAGCCGGTCGATCCGCTGATGGTGATGTACGACGTATCGGGAACACTCACGGTGACGACATCGGATCGCGCACCAGTCGTCGAGTCGATCATCTTCGCCCTTACGCTCGGCGGTGCGTCGTGGCACCCCGGTTACGGCGCCGTCGCCGTCAACAACTGGACGGTGAACTGAGTGTGTAACTCGCTGAATCCAATCTGTGACGGCGTAAAATTGATTGGTCGCATCGGCAGCAGCGTCACGACATCGGTGTTTGGCAGCGTCGCGTCGGCCTTTGGGAACACCGCCGACTCCGCGATCAACTGGCTCTGGCAGCAGCTCTCCTCGTCGACGACGGTCTCACTCGGTGGCGCCAACTTCGAGCTCGACCTCGGCATCGTGGTGTCCATCGCGGCTGTGCTCTGCCTCGGACTCTTCGTCCTTCAGATGGTGGTGTCGGCGCTACGCCGGGACGGGGGCGGCGTCGGGCGAGCCCTGCGCGGTCTCGTTATCGCGACGGTGGGGTGCGCGATCACTTTGGTGAGTCTGAATGTTCTACTTGCGGCGGTGGACCAACTCTGCGTCGGGGTAGTGAAGACGGCGACCGGTGGCACCATCGCGTCACTGGGTACCAAGATCATCGGCGGCGCCGTCTTCACCACGGCGTTGGCGAGTCCCGCCACCGTCTTGATCCTGTCGCTCGTGGCCATCGTCGCAGTCGCCATTGTCTGGTTCGCTCTCGTTATCAGAAAGATGCTCATCATCATTACCGCGATCTTTGCGCCGATCGCCTTCGCCGGGGGAGTGGCCGATTTCTCACGAGGGTGGGTGCGTAAATGGCTCGAAGCCATGCTCGCGCTGGTCTTTTCGAAACTGATACTGATCATCATCTTCGTTATCGGGCTTGGCGTGCTGGGAGGTTTGGGCTCACCGATCGGCGCTTCGCCGCTCACGATGATCACCCAGGAGATCACTGGCCTGTTGATTCTTCTCGTCGCTGGCTTTTCGCCGTGGATGGCGCTACGCCTCGTGCACTTCACCGGCGACCACGTCGCGACAATGGCCCAGTCGGCGTCGCACGCCAGTGCGGGTGCGTCGACCGTGGTGGGCGCTCCCCAGAAAGCCGCGCAAATGAAGTACTCGGCAATGATGCTCGGGGGACACCGCTCGGGTTCGGTAGCACCGCCGCCCGGGTCCGGATTCGGTCCGATTGGCGGTGACGTTGCGACGTCCGCGAGGGCCGGGACGTCCACCGCAGGTGCGGCCGGCGTTGTGGGCGGTGGCGTCGTTGCTGGCGCGGCGAAGGCCGGCGACGAAGTACGAAGAGTAGCCTCGAGCGCGGTAAAAAATGGAGTCGCATCGGGTGCGACGGTTGGTGAGACAACTGGTAGTGGCGCGAGTGGATCACCTGTTGTCCCGCGCGCTGCTGGTCCATCTCGTACCGGGCAAGATCCGACACCGAGTTCACCTGGTAGCTCAATTACTCCTGCGACCCGCAGTCCGCAGAGTCGCAATTTCGACGCTCCCGTTTCTTCAGCGTCATTTAGTCAGGCACCGCCGCCGCCTGCGCCACCCCGTGCGGCGGTAGATCCCCCATCTCAACCGCCACCACCGTTCCCCGTCGCGCCGCCCGAGCCGCCAAGGGAATAGGTCGTGGCTACGATCACAGGTCCCTCGACGGTGCGATTCGCCCGACGTCCCACGCGCGGAATAATGCTCGGCTTTTCGGCCCTACGCTGTGGCGCCATTGGCCTTTCGTTCGTGACGATGCTGCTCGGACTTCTTGTCGGCGGCGGGTTCGGTCTCCTCGTCACGGGTCCGCTCTGGATGTTGTTCGTAGCCAGTGCCTTCGTGACGCGCAAGGGCGAGCCAGTCGTCGAATGGTTGCCCTTCCTACTGCACTGGTCGACTCGCGTCTCGGCGAAGCAGACCGAGTACCGGATGCGCGTGACGTCGCCACGTCCGGCGGGCACGATGGCCCTACCGGGTGACGCGGCACCGCTGCGCTTTTTCAACGATCCCGACACCACAACGTGTCTGGTGCACGACCCCCATCGTCAAACGCTCTCGGCGATTCTCTCGGTGTCGCACTCGGCCTACGTGCTGCTCGCGCCGAGCGAACAAGTGCAACGCGTGTCGGCGTGGGGGCGTGTGCTCGCGTCCCTCGCCCAAACGGGGACGTGCGCGGTGTTACAGATCCTCGAGTCGACAATTCCCGACCCCGGCACGAAGGTCGCCCAGTGGTACGAGGAGCACGCCACGCACGCGGCCGACTGGTCCAACGAGCAGTACCGAGCCCTGCTCGCGCAATCGTCATTTGGTTCGTCGACGCATCGCACGACGCTCACGCTCACCCTCGACATGAAGAGAGCCGCGTCGGCCATTCGCGCGGCCGGGCGCGGAGTGAAGGGCGCCGCCCACGTGCTGCGCGTTGACATGACCGTCCTCGAACAGGGGCTTCGCGCGGCCGGCCTACGCGTGGACGCCTGGCTCACTGAAGCCGAGATCGCGACGCGCATCCGCCAGGCCTATGATCCCGCGAGCGAACTGGGAGTTGAGCATCCCGGGGCGAGACTTCGTTCGGCCGGACCGGTCGCCGTCTCGGAGCACTGGTCGTATCTCCGTCACGATTCGGGGTACTCGAGTGTGCTCTGGATTAGCGAGTGGCCGCGAATCGAGGTCGCAGCGCACTTCCTGCACGCGCTCGTCTTCGCGCCCGATATTCGCAAATCTCTGTCACTGGTAGCGCGGCCGATTGGCACGGCCGAAGCGCTGCGGGCCCTGCGAAAAGAGAAAACCGAAGCGATTACCGACGCCGGTCACAAGGTCAAGGTGGGCCAGATTCAAGACCTCTCCGACGTCCAGGAGTACCAGGATTTACTGCAACGCGAGCAGGCCCTGATCGGTGGCCACGCCGACTTTGAGTTCAGTGGCTTCGTCACGGTCACCTCGAGCAGCGAAGAGGGATTGACCCAAGCCGTCGCGCTGATTGAACGCGCCGCCGGTCAGTCGGGCTGTGAAACCCGTGTGCTCTACGGACGCCAGTCGCAGAGCTTCGTCGTCGCCGCGCTGCCGCTCGGGCGCAGCGTTTTCTAGGGAGAGAGGTCTATTCAATTGTCACGTCGTAGAGACAGCCCCACGCCGCACAACGAAATCAAGGATCTCGAGATGGCGATATCGAAGCCGCGCCTGGCGCGAGTGCCGGGGTCCCATCACGTCGTCGTGGCCGGCCCGAAAGGGGGCACGGGTAAGACCACGGCGGCGGCGATGCTCGCCCTCTGTTTCGCCGAACTTCGTGGGGAGATCGTGAGCGTGCTTGACGCGACCACGCAGCTCGGCACCTTGCGTCGTCGGTTGGTGTCTTCAGAGGAACCTTCGACGCGACCCTTTCGAGAACTCTGCGCCCGAGCTCTTGAAGGTGACGTGCTACCCGAGTGGCCCGCGCTCGCGCCCTACGTCGACGTGGTGAACGGTCTGCGGGTGCTGCGAAGTCTGAGAAGTCCCGCGGATCAGGACTGTCTAACACCAGCCGAGTATGCCGCCGGCATCGCGCTGCTACGACACGCCGGTGACATCGTTATCTCCGACGTGGGCGCTAAGGCCAACGGCCCAGTCGCCGTCGCGGCGCTCGAGAGCGCGAGCACGTTGGTCCTCGCGACAGAGTTCGCGTACGACGCGCTCGAGCTGACCATTGAGATGGTAAGCGCGCTCGCCGGTCAGCCTCTCAGTTATCGGCCCGACCCCGACGACTGGTCGGCCGTGGCCGACGGTAGGTTCGCCCCGTTGGTCGCGGGGTCCGTGGTCGTCGTCGCACCCGGTCGTCAACGTAGCGGCGCCACGGCTCGCCGCGACGTCAATCTAAGGGCGATGACCGAGTGGCTTCGTGTCGTGTGCGGTAGCGTCGTCATGGTCGACCACGACGATCACCTCGACCTGGGCGATCGGATCGTGCTCGGCGAGCTGCAACTCGACACGGCAGTTGCGTATCTGCGCGCCGCCTCTCTGATCGCCGCGAGATTCCCACTGACCGAGGTGAACGAGTGATTCCTGAATTGCCGGTTCGACGAGTTGCGCGACGTGGAGGCGCGCGGGTCCATCGCCTGGCGTCAACGCAATCGACGACCAGACTGAAGCGCAAGACCGTGGTGGAACTGGTGGCCGTGTGCATCGTTGATCTGGTGTTGATAGTGGCGATGTTTCATCCGGGAATCGTGCGAAGCATCTTCACGTCACTGCCGATGACGATCACCGTGCTAAGCGCGACGGTCACGACGGCGACGAGTTGGGGTGGAGCGTGACGAGCCAAGAAGATCGACCCCTCGCCGTGCCGGCGAGGATTCAACTCCCGCCGTACCCGCCATTCGTCAACGCACGAACGCGTTATTCCATGCCGTCGTTGACGGTCTCGCGCGAAAACCCTGGTGGCTTTCGAGTACCTACGCCCCAAAGGGGGGAAATTGAGGCCGCTGCGGCGATCCTGGACGGAGGGAATTCTCTCGGCGGCACGTTGTACAGCGCTGTGAACACTCCGCGACGGGTTCGACGAGGGATGGCGCGCGCGGCGGCGCAGATTTCCGGAGCGGATCGCGCAGCCGCGCGCGAGCAACTGAGGGAGACCAAACGTCAACTTCAACTCGAGGCTAAAGCAGCTGCGTATTTGCCCAGGAATGGCGAACTCGGGGAGCGGGCGCTGCGTACGTATCGAAGGTTGAAGGTTGAACCACACCGAGCGACGAGCGAGGTCTTGGCCGGCGCGTACCCCTTTCTCGCCGAGAGCGGTCTCGGGAGTGAAGGCATCCTGATCGGTCAAGACGCATGGAGTGGCGCGGGCTTCGTCTATGACCCGTGGGTGCTCTACCGATTGGGTGTTCTCACTAATCCGAACTGTCTGCTCGCGGGCGTCGTGGGTCGTGGTAAGAGCACGCTCGCCAAGTCGATCGCGACCCGCTCAATCGCTTTCGGACGAAAGTGTTACGTGCCCGGCGACCCCAAGGGGGAATGGACGGCCGTCAGTCGCAGTGTCGGCGGCCAAGCGATTGCTCTGGGCGACGGCGTCTCGTCGCGACTCAATCCACTCGACGAAGGTCCGCGTCCTGCGTACCTGACGAATCCCGATGGCGACCAGATCACGCTGTCGGACGCGGCGTGGGCGCAGATGGTGCGACAGCGTCGCCGCGAACTGTTGCGATCGATCACCGAGGCGACGCTCGGTCGATTGATGGGACCGGTGGAGTCCACGGCGCTCTACGCGGCGCTCGACGAGGCGGTGGCAAAGAATTCCGTGGCGACGTTGCCGCAGGTCGTATCAGCGATGTTCGATCCACCCGGCGACGTGATCGGTTCAAATCGCGCGCAGTTGCTGGACGACGGGCGTGACGTCGCGCACGCGCTCAATCGCCTCGTCGGTGGAGACCTGGGCGGACTGTTTGACGGCCCCTCCACCGTTCACTTTGACGCGACTCTCCCCATGGTGAGTCTCGACCTCAGTCGTATACAAGGTTCGGACGCGAAGATCGGTTTGGTGATGACGTGCGCGAGTTCGTGGATGGAGGCCGCGCTGCAAGATCCCTCGGGCGGGCAGCGCTGGGTGATCTACGACGAAGCGTGGCGCGTGCTGAAGCAACCGGCGCTGCTTGCGCGCATGCAGAGCCAGTGGAAACTCAGTCGTGCCTTTGGGATTGCCAACCTGATGGTGATCCATCGTCTGAGCGATCTTGACGCCGTGGGTGAAAGAGACTCTGAAGCGCGCAATCTTGCGTTGGGACTGTTGGCGGACTGCTCCACCAAGATCATCTACGCCCAAGAGTCGGGCGAAGACGCGAAGACCGGCGCGGCGCTGGGTCTGTCGTCGACCGAGATCGACCAGCTCGCGAGTCTGGCGCGAGGCGAAGGGCTCTGGCGCGTGGGCGAACGGTCCTTCGTCGTTCGACATATCTGCACACCGGGGGAGTTGGCGCTCTTCGACACCAATCAACGAATGGTCGGGTTGTGAACGCGCGACGCTACGACGCGTGGCTCTTCGTGGTGGCCGGTATCTTCGCGCTCTTTCTGGTGTTCGCGGCGGGAGGACTACTAAGTGCGCTCTTCGCCGGCCACGGACTACCGACGCATCAAGTCGCGGGCGCGATCACCGCCTTCGAACACGTTTCCGATCCCTCACTCGCGTGGAAGGTGCCCGTCGGCCCCGCCTGGCTGTACTGGAGCGTCACCGCAGTGGTGCTCGGCGTGGCCGTAGTCGTCACGATCGTTGCCGCGCGTTATCTGGGGGCCGACGCGCGAACGAAGTCCGACGACCCTACGCGGGTAAAGGGCCTCGCCGATCGGCACGAAGTGTTGCTGGCGGCCGGAGCCAAGCACCTTCTCGCGCGTGGTCTCGTCCTTCGACCCTCGCTTGAGAAATTCAAAGCGAAAGATCTCGGACTCTTTCTCGGGCGGAGTCGGAACGTGGAGTGTTTCGCGAGTGTCGAGGACTCGATGGTGATCCTCGGTCCGCCGCGCAGTGGCAAGGGCTACAACCTCGTCATCCCCTTCATCCTCGACGCCCCGGGTGCGGTCGTGACGACGAGTACGCGACCAGACAACCTGGCTGTGACGATGAAGGCGCGGATGAAACTGGGACCCGTCGGTGTCTTCGATCCGCAGGGCCTCGCCAAAGGCGTGGCCGGGGGACTGCGTTGGTCGCCCATTCGAGGTTGCCAGCACCCCGAGACGGCGATGCAGCGCGCCGGGGCGCTCTGCGCGGGCGCCGCCGGCCACGTCACCGACGGGAACTTCTGGCAGCAACAGACCGAAGTCGTCGTGCGCTGTCTCTTACAGGCGGCCGCCGTCGACGGCCGCGGTGTTACCGATCTCTATCGCTGGAGCTTGTCGCCCGACGAGGCGAAAGAAGCCGTCGAGATCCTGCGGGCTTCCATACTGGCGACGCCCCTGTGGGCCAAGGCTCTCGGAGGCGTTATCGGGCTCGAACCACGCCAACGGGCCAACATCTGGTCGGTCGTCAGTTCGGCGTTCTCGCCCTTCGCCAGTCCGCAAGTTATCGAGCAGCTCACGCCAGCGCTGGGCGCGGAGTTTCACCCGGAGCGGTTTCTACAAGAGCGTGGCACGCTCTACCTGCTCGGAACGAGTTCGGGCGCCCTCGCGACCGCGAACATCGTCTCTGCGCTCATTGAGGACGTCGTCGAAACTGCACGCCAGCTCGCGAGTCGCTCGCCAGGCGCGCGGCTGGATCCACCGGTCGCGCTGATTCTCGACGAGGCGGCGAACTACCCGTTACCCTCGTTGGGTTCGCTGATGAGCGAGGGCGGGGGCACCGGCATCACGACGGTCGCCGTGTTGCAGTCATTGGCGCAGGCCCGCGATCGCTGGGGCCACGAGCAGGCCCAGGCGATTTGGGATTCGGCCACTTCGAAGATAATCCTCGGTGGTTCGAGTAACGCGAACGACCTACGCGACTTGACACAACTCATTGGTGATCGTGAGAATCCGGAAGTTTCGACGACGCGTCAAGCGGGAGGCGGAAGCAACGTGACCGAATCGACGCGTCAACGAACCATCCTGGATCCGAGCGACATTCGACTCATCAAAATCGGTCACGGACTGTTGATGCTGCGCGCGGCGAGGCCGATCATGTTGAGCCTGCGACCGTGGACGCAGCGAGCGGACGCGGACGATCTCCGGCGTCAACGCGTCCTCGTGGAGGAGTCGTTGCGCACCGCAGCGAGCCGCTCCCTTTCGCCGTTCTCATCGACATGAACGCCGACAGCCAGTCACGCGACGTCGTGCGCCGCGCCCCCGACCCGCGATCGAAGACGACACCAAACGAGGCCGCAAAGCCCGATCCGCCACTGCATTGGCCGACCATAACGCCCCTCGCGGCCGAGCGAGAGTGGCCCGAACTCCGACGTTGGGTCGACGAACTCCGCGAGCGCTACCCGGGAGTCGACAGCTACGTCGTGCCGGCCTGTTGGTACGAACACGAGTCGCTCGTCGTGGCCCTGCAGGCGTTAAAAGACCACGAGCGTGTTGCCTACGCGACGACCTCGCCGGCGTCGGCGGGCACCGACTGGCACCGCGCGTTTCGTGACCTCGCGGCGTTGCTGCGCCAGTTCACGGCCGACCTGCGCTGTGGCCACGGTCCCGAGTACGTCGATCCCGCAAACTTCGAGGGTTTCGTTGTGGAAGATAGTGCTTGCCGACGTCGTCGAGCCGCGACCGTTGCGTTGGGCCACTCGGAAACAATCACCGGGTGATCGACGGAGACACACATGGCTCGCGACTATGCGGAACTACTTGAATCGCTCAGCGAGGGGATCGCCGCACTCACTACGAGTGAGCGTTGGACGCAGTACCTCGACGTGCAGAGTCGCTTTCCTCGCTATAGCACGAACAACGTGCTGCTCATTCAGGCTCAGAGGCCCGACGCCACGCGCGTGGCGGGCTATCGAGCCTGGCAGGCCATGGGCCATCAGGTACTCGCCAAAGAGTCGGCGATTCGCGTATTCGCCCCGATGAAATACCGAACGCCTGACGCGCAGAAAGATGAAATCGCGACAGAGATTCGCGGCTTCAAATTGGTTCCCGTCTTCGACGTGAGCCAAACGACGGGTCCGGCCTTACCCGACATCGTGAGCAAGCTTGACGGACGTGCGCCTGAGGGCGTCTTCGCAAAGTTCACCGCGTTCGCCGAAAGTCTTGGCTTTTCAGTGGAGCGCCCGTCGTCGCTGGAATCCGGCGCCAACGGTGACACCGACCACCGAGAGGGCCGCATCCGCGTTGCGACTAACAACGCGGATGCACAGCAGGTGAAAACCTTGGCCCACGAAATGGGCCACGCCCTCCTGCACGATCCCGAGGGAGTATCGACGCGTGACATGACGCAGGGCCTCAAGGAACTTGAAGCGGAGTCCGTCGCCTACGCAACGTGCCGAGCGCTCGGAATGGATACGGGGGAGTACTCCTTCGGTTACGTTGTCGGCTGGGCCGGTGGCGGCGAGGAAGCCCTGAAGGGCATCAAAGAGTCGACGGGTCGAATTCAACGCGCCGTCGCCGCTGTCCTGAAGACCTTCGAGGCGGAGGAACCCGTCGTGGAGGCGGTGAACGTGCTGAGTGCGGGCGTCTCCAGAGAGCACTGGCGTGACGTCGAGATCGTCCTCGACGCGGGCGCGCATTGGCGAGTCGATCCACGTGAGCTAGCCCGCCTCTACGACGCGGCCAACGCGTCCGAAGGTCGCATCAGCGTGATCCCCGAGGAACTACCGACGCGTGACGAGCCCCTCAGTACGTATGAGTCAATCGTCGCTCGGTTCAACGAATTCGAGGCGCCGATCGACGCGTATCACGAGCTCGAGGTTTAAGGAGAGAAGTGACCAAGCGAATCTCATTGGTCGTCACCTACGACACGGAGACCGACCAGTCGACGGTCGATCTCGACGCGTCGACATATCTCTTCAACGAAGGACCTTGCTGGGACATCGAAGAGGCGCGATGGGTTAAAGAGCCCGCACTTGTTGACGAGCTGATCAGACGTCTGAATGCTCAACTTGCTTCAGCTGAGAGGCCCGCGACACCCGACCTTGACAACGTTGAACCGGTGGAAACGAAGTTCATTGAACTGGCGCTCAACATCATCGACCCCAATGGCGGGTGGGATCAAGAAGAAACCCTCGAGTTCAATGACGCCGCGAAGGTCTATCTCAGCGAGTATCCGATCACTAAGTGGGAGATTGAGGGTGCCTTCTCGCTCGTGGCGCAGTTCGTGCACGATTGGGCCCTTGGCGAAGTACATGTCGAGGACGGCTTGTCACGTGGTGTTGATCAATTCAATCAGCGCATCGCACTTCAGCCAGTGCCTGCCACGATCGCGTCCACACTCGAACGACCGCCGGTTTCAATTGAATCCGTAATCGGTGAGATGGAGCCAGAGGATTGGCTGCTGCGTACGTCACTCGAAACGGTGGATCCGCTGTCGGGGACAACTGTTCGGATGACATTCGGCGACTACGAGAGAGTGCCGACACTGGCGCTCTTCGTGGGGGAGGACGAGGATCCCATTCTCATTGATTGTTCTGCACTTGAAATTGCGATAGTGCAATGGCGGGAGACCGTCAACAACTCGAGAGAACCCGCTCTCTCCTTCAGGTCGAATTCCGACCACGAGCTCGAAGTGTTTGAATTCGATATTGGCCTTGGCCTGATGTTCGAATAAGTGACGTAAGAAGTGGCGAGCGAGAGGAAAGAGAATGAGCTCAAACGAAGTCGTTGAACATGAAACAAGGTCCGACAGAGGTCTGACACCTATGAAACTGCTCTTGACGATCACGGAAGCAAGTCAGGTGCTTGCTATCAGTCGCTCCAAACTCTACGAACTACTCAATTCGGGAAATCTTTCGTCGGTGCACATTGGCCGCTCGCGACGTATACGGATGACGGATCTTGAAGAATTCGTCAAAGTCGGTGGACACGCCTATTGAGAAGTCCATGACTGCTAGTCATCGAGCCTGATGGGGAACATTTCACATACGAACATATGTTCGTATTAGCATTATTCCGATCAGAGTTACTGGTCGATCTCAGTAGATAGGAAGAAGATGGCTACCGGCAAAAAACCGGCATCGACTGCCTCGAGGATCCTCAGCAGCCCAAAGAGCACTCCCGCTCAGAAGCGTGTTGCTGCAAGTGACCTTGCACAGGCAAAACCGAAGCCGAAGAAG
>Ga0182013_10001122_pt1 | contig 37010 bp, 47 predicted proteins | sample 612S2MmetaG_FD_120487 | JGI IMG/M metagenome (GOLD analysis project Ga0182013, IMG submission 120487) | Permafrost microbial communities from Stordalen Mire, Sweden - 612S2M metaG | ecosystem: Environmental > Terrestrial > Soil > Wetlands > Permafrost | place: Sweden: Stordalen | collected... | reverse complement strand
GACCTTCACGTTGCCCGGCGTGTGTAACGCCGAACATACTCCCCAGCGGTAACGGACCCCTAAAGGCCCGTGGTAATGGATTGACCGGACCGCAAATCGGTAGTCACGTCACATGCATTATCAAGCGTCACCGGCAACGCGTCGCTGCCCTTGGTTTAGTCGAGCGATCAACGGACCTCGCGCCAGCGGCGCGCAAGCTCTCTCGCCGGCCCACGAGTTGGGCCTATCGGTCGAAGTAGAGCTTGAACCCTTCAGCGACCGGTCGATATCCAGCCTGTTCGTAGAGCGCGTGGGCCTCTAGGCGATGCTTCCCCGAGAGCAGCCCGACCTTGTGGCAGTTCGCAGCACGAGCAATCTGCTCGATCTCCGCTAAGAGCGCGCGCGCAACTCCCCGCCGCCGGAGATCATCCCGGACGACAACGTTCTCAACAATCCCCCATGGCATTCCGTGATGAGTGACGTTGTCGATCACCGCCAAATCCGCTGTTCCGACCACTTCGCCATCGATCACCGCCACGAGGAGATGCCTCCCCCGCGGCTGGAGAACCCGGTTGAGTGCGGCGATCGAGACGCTCTCATCACCGGGGGCAGCTGATGGCGTGCCTTGGGTCAGCTGGGCGTAGAGACCCAGGAGATCAGGCAAGTCCTCCGGCTTGGCTTCCCTCAATTCAACGCGCACGTCACATGCATTATCAGGCGGCACACGCCACTTCCAAGCGCTGATCAACGCCGGGAAGCCGAGATCGAAATGCGACCCGGCCGGGCACGCGGACACGGCGGGATCTCGACGACGTCCACTCGGTGGCCAGATCGACTCCCACCTTCGAGGCAGAACTTGTCGTCGCGTCGAGTAACGCACCGCCGAGCGCGAAGAACTTCGGCGTAACGCGGACAAACCTCTAAGCCCGCGGGACGCGGCTGACCTTTCGCCGTGACAGCGGCGACCTGACGGTGGGATGCGCTCGCACACGCGCCGAGGCTCAGGGGTACCGCCAGGGCCACCGCGACCTCAACCGCCTGCCGCGAGACCGTTCGACGCCGCACCTCTACATCGGCTCCCAGCGCTACGCCCACGGACAGCTAGAAGAACTCGATTCGCAGGTGAGCAACAGCCCGTAGGCAGCGAGCGATGGCGCATCCTTGACAACGCCGTCGCGCACCATCGCTTCCCATTCAGCGCGCGGAACTTGCCTTGCACGCATGTCCTGCTCGGTGGACTCCCGGCGCGCGTCTCCCTGGACAAGGTCAGTGGCGAGCCAGACATCAAACCCTTGCGTGCTGTATCCGTAGGCCTCGTACAGATGGCCCAAGTGGCGCATCGATCCTGCCCCCAGCCCAGTCTCCTCGGCTAACTCGCCGCGAGCCAGATCGGCCGCGTCGACCTGCTCGGCGTGCTCCCACGATCCCTGCGGAAACTCCCAGTACCGCCCCGCTACCGGGTATCGGTACTGCTCGACGAGCCAGAGGCTGCCGTCCCGCTCCTGCGGGATGACAAGCGCGAAATCTGGCTTCTCCACCACCCCATAGATGCCTTGGCTTCCGTCCGCTCGCTCAATTCGGTCCTCCCGGACACGCATCCACGGATTCTCGTAGACCGTCGCGGTCGAGACGCGCCGAATACTCATCCAAGAATCCTCCGGTTGCTCATCGTCGCGATCGTACTCACGAGGCCCAGCGCCGTTCTTACGGCGACACAGAAATCTGTTGCTCTAGTTGTTCCCGTACATGCACTATCAGGCGGCGCGACGTTAGTGTGCGCGACGACTCGCCCAGGTCCAGCGGACAACTTCGACAACTCCGCCGACGAGCGCGCCTACAAGAAGCGCCCCGATACCCGCTAGAAGCCCAGCCTCGATCACTGCGAACCATGCCGTCGCCGGGTGAACGTGCAATCCGATCACAAACCCGACGACACCGCCGATGAACGCGGCGACGCTGCCCGCGCCGAACGCGCACCTCAGCCACAGCGGAAGTTCAAGAAAGCCCGCCACCGAGGTCCAGTCTAAGGCGTCACGTCACATGCATTAGCGAGCAGCGGGGTTAGCGCCGGCGCTTGTTCCGCCCCTCACCGCGTCGCGCCAGCAGCAACAGCACGACTAAGCCGACGACGCCCGCGACGATTGCAACGGCGGGGACAGGATGCCGTTCTAGTTCTTCGCCCACGCTGGGCGTGTTCGGCAGCGTGTCAAGTGCAGCTAGCACGGTCATGTGCACGCGGCGAGCGTACTCAAACGATCACGCTCGTTGACGCGTCACATGCATATCGAGCGCAGCGCTAATCTGGGCCCACGAGCGACCGCGCTGACCCCACGACGCGAAGCCGAACGGGGAACGGCTGTAGCTCGCTCTCGGTCACGACAACGCCGGCCTCGGCGAGGGCCTCGACCAACGAGGCCCATCTCGTGGGTGACGGGCGCGGTTCGTTTAAGCGCCCGAACCCGGTATCCAAGACTTCCCGTACCGCCCCGAGCGAAACCGGCGGCCTTTCGGTGAATCCGGACGCCTTCGCCTCGACACGCATACCGTCGTCTAGCACGGCGCTCAAGACCAAAATGAGCATGACCTTTCCCGGCGGAGGAAGCACACGCGTCTTTGCGGAATCGTGATCCAGACTGCGTTCGTCGAGGACTTCGACCTCAATCCGTTCGACACGTGAGTGGGCGCCGCGGTGCGCATCGGCACGCGCCTCGACTGCACAGTCGATGACGCTCCACGCTCCGTCACGCCATTCCCACTCGCTGCAGCCTCGTGTAGTCACGACACATGCATTATCGCCCGCGGCGAGCTGACCGGTCAGCCTCCGCGCGCTTGCGCCGTTGGCGCCAAGCTTCGAAGTCCAGCTCGGCCACCCACCACAGCTGGTAGGCCGCGTAGCCGACGAGGAAGACCGGCACGGCTAGCAGGCCGACGCCAGCCAATGAACACCCCCACCCGGCTCGGACTCTCCTGCGCCGCTCGCTTCCGGATCATCTGACCACCTGACGTCGTCGCAAGTCAACCTCTAGGATCGTCGGGCGCGTCCGACGCTCGGTCGGGTTAGGTCAGATGGATCAGTCAAATCGGGGACGATTACTTCGCCGCCTCATTGTCGCATTGGTCGTCCTCGTCCTAGCGATCTTCGGCATCAAAGCGCTGGGCGAAGGGCCCCCAACTCCTGAAGGCCCGCCCGAATACCACATCCCTCAGGCCGGAAGCGGCGAAACTCGCTAGCGCGCTTGATGCCACGACGTGCGATCACGTCACATGCATTGTCGGCGGCGCGAACTGGCCGGACCGGCATCACATCAAATCCAGGGTTAGGCCTGCATGCGTCATCCAGCGTTAACGCCCGAAGCGCTTCGGCCCCCGCGTGTCGCAGGACGCGGCGGTACTGCTAGCCGGCGGCGTCCTTAGTGCGGATGCGCGTGTAACGCTCAAATACGACGCGCGAGGCGAACGTTTTCGTCTCCACAAGGTCAAGCTCGACGCGCTCGGGCACCGCGGGCAGGAAAGGCGTGCCGCCGCCGAGGATGATCGGGTTGCGGAACATCCGCAGCTCATCGACGAGACCGAGCTCCACGGCCGGTGCGGCCAGATGCGCCCCGCCGATGGCGACGTCCTTGTCGGTCGCGCCGAGCGCCTCTATGAGCTCGTCCGCCACCGATCCGGCGGCAAGCCGCGCGTTGCCCTGCACGCTCGCGAGCGTGCGGCTGAACACGACCTTCGGGATTACGCTCCAGGCGTCGGCGAACGCCGCTCCGAGCTCACTGTCGCGCAGCGTTGGATCGGTTTCCCACGGCAGGAGGGTCTCGTACAGTCTGCGCCCACACAGGTAACCGCCGAGTTCCCGCACCTGCTCGGTGTGAAAGCGAAACTGCTCGTCGCTGGGCACGGTCCAGTGGAATGAGCCCTCGCGGTCGGCGATGAATCCGTCGACCGAGACGCTCATCGAGTAGATCAGCATGTCGTGAGGTTCATCTCGTGCCGGACCGACGCGCTCGCACCATTCGGGCACGCTAACACCCCGTCGCTGTGCGAGTTCGGCGGAGCTCATGGGCGGCGCCCGGCATAGTCGCGTCCTCAGCACGCGAATCTCCACGCGCCCCCGGAAGGACGACGCGTGATACCGAGAAACCAATCTCCCCCCGGCGGCTCTAAGCTCGTTGCATGGTGTGCGTGGCCCCGACCCTTAGCTTTCCCGCGTGATGCACGCGGGAGAAAGGGTTCGCGCTTCGGTTGAGGCGAGGATCTCACACGAGCTCGGGCACCCGCGTGTGTGGATCACCGTCAGGATCGTCGCCGGCGTGTGGCTGCTCGTACTCGCGGGCGTGCTCTACGCGTACGACGTCGGTGGCTGGTGGCGGGCGCTGCTGGTACCCGCGGGGTTGTTGCACTTCTACTGGGCATTCATCCTGCATCACGACGCAGCCGGGCGCAAGTCCGGCTAGCGCTAACGGCGCGCCACGGTCGTTGTGGCAACGTGCGTTGACCCCCACCCGCGACGAAGGCACCGGGAACGCACGCCAGTTGCGCCGCCAGCGGTTCGCCGTGCGTCCCGGTCGGCGGCTCAGGCCGGTTTTTGCTCGCCCGTCAGCCTCTGAATCTCGTCGACCGCCGTCCGGATTTCGCCCTGCCACTTCTTTAGCGCCAGGTCGGCATCCGGCCCAAGGTAGTCGTGGAGCTGATCGGCGAGCTCCCCAAGCTCTCTGGCGACCTGCTCGAGCCGTGTGAGGGGATTCTGTGCGGGCACGGGCGGATCATAAGCTTGAGCGCCACGCCGCCCCTGCCGAAGCTCGGATCGCGGGTTGCCCGACGGGCCTGCGGGTACCGGTGTTGGGAGTCCACGAAAGGAGCGCCCTGGATGCCGAAGTTTGTGACCATCGGATACGGCGACCGTGCGGGATACGACAGGACCGATCCGGCGACTCGCGAAGCTGCCCACGCACACGACGAGCGGCTGCGCGCGGCGGGCGCGCTGATCGGCATCGCGGGTGAGCCTGTACAGGTCCGCAATCCCGACGGTCGAGGTCTGGAGGTCAGCCAGGGTGCCTATCTCCGCTCCGATCTCCCGATCGCGGGGTTCGCGATCCTCGAGGCACCGACTCTGGGGCAGGCGGCCGAGCTCGCCGCGCAGTCGCCATGCGCAGTCGCCTACGGCGTCGTCGAGGTCTGGCCGCTTTCGGCTTCCTAGCGCAAGGCACATGGCCAACGGCTGCCGGTGCTCAAAAGTGCTTGGCGACGTACTCCGCAGCCAAGCGCGGAGGTGCCCTGGCCAGCCAGGCTTCGATCACGATCTCCCGAAGTTCGGCCGCGGTGATTGCCTCCAGTAGAACCAGCACTGCCGGGTAGCCGTCGAAGTGAGACGTCGTGAAGAAGACGCCGGGCTCGCTGGCGAGGAGCGCCGCCTTGGTCGCCTGATCCTCGACCCGCGCACCGAGGATCGGGCCGCTCGGCGCGTCGTCGCCGAGCTCTGCGAGTTCCCGCTTGGTGAGCGGCCGCTGCCAAACGAACAGCTTTCCCCGGACCCGCCATTGCAGGCGCTCGCGGGATAGACGCTCGTCGGTCTCGGGCAAGTCCAGTGCCAAACGCCTGACGTTCTCCCACGTCGCCATCGGGTGCGAAGTTACCCCGAACCGGGGGCCGTGGCCAGCGAGCCGGCGCCGTGCACGCGCCGGCCCAGGACGCGCCGCCTACGCAAACCGCGCCAGCACGCAAGGAACTCTCCGCCAAAGAAGCTGTCGCGGCTGCTGGGCGCTGAAGCAGCCGCCGATACCCATGCAGGAAGCACATGCGATCTCTGCGCTATCTCCTGCTCATCGTCGCGGTCACGCTGGTTTCGTTCGCACTGGTTCCGCTGATCGGGATCCTCGCGTACGGCGTGCTTGCCGGCGCGGTGACTCTCTGCGTCGGCTACTGGGTCGCCGGCTGACCCGGCGACGAGCGCCCGGCCCGCGGCGGTACCGTGGGCGGATGCAGTTCAAGCGCGCCGCGTGCGCCCGATGAGTGCTCTCGCCCCGGTCCCGCTGATGTTCGTCTCCAGTGCGGCCGGCTGGCTGATCGTGGGGGTGATCGTCCTCGCGGTCCTGACTGCCGGCTATTTCGCTTTCGGGCCTGCCGCTCTCGGGTTGCCTTCGTGGATCGCAGTGCTCGTGGTGCTCGCAGTACTCAGCCTCCCCTGGTCGATCCAGGCGCGCGTGATCGGCGCCGCGGTCGGCGGCCTGGTCGTCCTGCTGGTGATCGGATTCGCGATGCGTCAGCGCTCGCAGCCCCCCGGGGGCAACGAGCCGCCCGAAACCACGCCGCCTGCGCCGCCGCGCGAACCAGGAGCCTGAAAGCGTCGCCGAACGCCCCTACGCTCGGGGCGTGAGAGCCAGTCGAGCAGCCGGTCGCCTCGCGTCACTGCGGGCGTTGCTCGGCGCCGCGCACCCTGTGCCGGCGCTCGCGGTCTCGGCGATGATCACGGCGCTCGCCTGGCAGGCCGCGGGCCTCTCCTGGCCCTTGCTTGCCGCGGCCGGAGCGGCGTTGGCGGGCCAGCTGTCGATCGGGTGGTCCAACGACGCCGTCGACGCCGAGCGGGATGCCTCGCTAGGGCGCACCGACAAGCCGATCGTGACGGGCATGATCGGCGTTCGGGCCGTCTGGGCGGCAGCGCTCGGCGCACTTGCGTCGACGTTGTTGCTGGCGGCACTCGCCGGACCTCGCACGGCCGCGATCAATGCCGTGATGATGGCCGCCGGCTGGACCTACAACCTCGGCCTGAAGGCGACACCCGCCTCGGGCCTGATGTACGTCATCGGGTTCGGGCTGGTCCCGGCGTTCGCCGCCAGCGTCGCCGCGGGCAGCCCGGCACCCGGGGCAGCCGTGAGCGCCGCCGCAGCACTCCTGGGCCTCGGCGGGCACTTTGCGAACGCGCTCCCGGACCTGGCCGGAGACCGCCGCACGGGCGTAGCCGGCCTGCCGCAGCGCGTCGCCGCGCGGTGGGGAGAGCGCGCTGCCGCGTTGACGGCGACGACGTTGCTGCTCGCAGCGTCGGCTCTGCTCGTCGTTGCAGCCGAACGGCGCGCGGTCGCGCTCCTCGGGCTGCTGGCGGCGGGGACCATCGCCGTGTTCGGCGCCCGCGGGACCGGGCGCGTGCTCTTCCGGTCGGCGATCGCAATCGCGGCGACCGATGTGCTCGTGCTGCTCGTGGCCGGCGTCGCGCTGACCTGAGCCAACAATCGGTTGCCCGGGCAGTCGACGCCCGCGACCCATGGCGTGACGCGACGCCAACCGCTAGCCTGCGCATGCAATGAGTACCGTTCCGCCAGAGGCAGAAGGCCCGGCTCCGGATCCCAGGTCGCGACTGATGAACGAAGTCGCAGCGCAGATGGACGCCATTGAAACGGATCTGGGGTCGGACTTCCAGATCGGTCGCGTGATCACGATGGCCGAGGTCATCGACTCGGACGGCAACGTGAACCTGCGGGTCCGCCACGGACAGCTCCCCTGGGTGACGCTCGGAATGCTCGATTGGGCACGCAAAGTGCTCGAGCTCGAACTCTTCGGTCGTCCCCCGGGACGCGAGTAGTCAGGCTCTCGCCGCACCCGCAGGACCTCGCGGGCGCTCGGCAACCGGTCCGCCCGAATCCATAGGCTTCGCTTATGGGCATCCGTGCCGTCGCCGTGCCGCATACTGAGGTCGTGGCCGAGGACCTGATTGGGCTTCAGGAGCGACTGCTGCGCGCCGTTAACGCTAGAGAGGTGCCGCAGGGACTCCTTGCGCCCGGCTTCTCAATGCAGCAGAGCATCACCTCGGCCACGGACTACGCGTACCACGGCGCCGACGGATGGCGGGATTGGCTAAACGACATATTCGAATTCTTCGGGAACGACACGCACTGCGAGCTCGTCGAAGTCCCGCTTGTCGGGGCGGACTTCGTCGTCGCGACCGTTCGCCTGACGGGGCGCAGCGCGCTCTCGAACAGCGAGCTCGAACTCCAATGGACGAGCGTGACCCGCTTCCGCGACGGCCTCGCAATCGCAGCCGCCGCCTTCGCGACGCCGGACGAGGCGCTCACCTCGCTCGACGCGATCGCCGGCTGACGGCGATGCGCCGAGCCCTGCTGCTCGCCGCGCTTCTCGCGCTCGTCGCCGCGCCGGGCGCGCTCGCGCGCGGCATCTCGAGCAACTGGGCGGGCTGGGTCGTCGTCTCACCGAACCACACGCGCAAGTTCACCGCCGTGTCGGGCAGCTGGCGGGTGCCCACCGTGAATTGCGAAGGCTCGGCTGCCCAGAGCGCCTCGGCATACTGGATCGGGCTCGGTGGCGACAGTGAACGCGCGCCGGGGCTCGAGCAGATCGGGACGGATTCCGATTGCGAACACGGGCACCCGATGTATTACGCCTGGTATGAGCTGATCCCGGCCGAATCGGTGCCACTGCGACTGCGGATCGAACCCGGAGACCTGATCAGCGCGTTCACCTCGGTGCGCGGCCACCGCGTGATGCTGCGGATCACGGATGTCACGCGTCGGCGCCACATCCTGATCCACCGCTACGCGCCGTCGGTTGATACATCGTCGGCCGAGTGGATCGTCGAGGCGCCGCTGAGCTGCACGCGACCGGGCAGTTGTGCCGCGACGCGGCTCGCCAACTTCGGTTCGGTCGATTTCCTGTCGGCGCACGCGACGGTCGGGCGGCGAACTGCGTCGATCGGCTGGCGCCGTTGGCGCTCCAGCTCGATCGAACTCGAGCAGGCGCCGGTCCGCGATGCGAGCGGCAACATCGTGATCTCGGCGGATCCGACCCCCCACCCCACCCGGCGCGGCGGATTCATCGTCTACTGGCATAGCCACCCGGCACCCGTGGAAGCAAGGCTGAACTAGTTTTTTGACATGCCATAATCTCCTTTCAGGAGGTTCAAATGGCACAGACAGCGGCTGTCGAGGACTACGCAAAGGCAATCTACGCACTCCAAGTGCGGGGTCCGGGGCCGGTCACGACCAACGACCTCGCAGAGCGTGTCGGCGTCACCGCCGGTTCGGCATCGGCGATGCTCCGTCGCCTCGATGAGCTCGGGCTGACGGTCCACGTCCCCTATCGCGGCGTCGAGCTGACCGACCAGGGCCGCAGGCTCGCGCTCGAGGTGCTCCGGCGCCACAGACTGCTCGAGAGCTTTCTGGCGCAGGAACTCGACCTACCGTGGGACCGCGTGCACGACGAGGCCGAGATCCTCGAGCACGTGCTCTCGGATGAGCTCGAGGCCGTGATCGCCGACAAGCTCGGCCACCCGACAGTGGACCCGCATGGCGATCCGATCCCCAGCCCCGAGCTGGAATTCGAGGAGCCCGACAGCGAGTCGCTCGAGAGCCTCCAGCCCGGCGACCGAGGCCGCTTCGTGCGCGTCTCGGACTCCGATCCGGAGATGCTGCGCTATCTCTCGAGCCGCGGGATCGCGCCAGGACTGGGCTTCGTCGTCGTCGACCGCCAGCCGTTCGGCGGCCCGCTGTTCGTCTCCTTCGACGGTGCCGAGCACGCAATCGGCGGCGAGCTTGCGCGGGCGATGCGCGTGACCCGCGAGGAGGCATCCCCTGGCTGAGGCCCTTCAGGACGCGCCGGCGCTGACGCCGGAGGACACGGCGCGCTCGCACGACCGCGCGCGCGTGCACACGGCCCGTCGCCAAGGCCACCGCTTCCATCTCCTGTGGCTGCTCGCGGGCCCGGGAATTCTCGCGATGCTCGGCGAGAACGACGGGCCGAGCATGATTGCCTACGCCGCCGACGGCGCCCAATTCGGCGTCGACGTCTTCGCCGTTGTGCTGCCGGTGCTGTTCGCGATGGCCTACGTCTGCCAGGAGATGTGCATGCGCGTCGGTGCGGTAACGCACCGCGGCTACGGCGAGCTCGTGCTGCAGCGCTACGGCAGGGCGTGGGGCTGGTTCGGGGCGGCGGACCTGACGCTCACCAACCTCGTCACGCTCGTCGCCGAGTTCGTCGCGATCCGCGTGGGACTCGCCTGGTTCCACCTCGGCGCGGGGATCGCGGTCGCGCTCGGCGTCGCGCTGGTCCTCTTCACCGCGGCCGGCGGGCGCTACTGGCGTTGGGAGCGGATAGTGCTGGGCCTGGCGGCCTTCAACGGCCTGTTCCTGATCGCCGCGATCGTCGCCGGCTACCGCTCGCGCTCGCTGCCCGCGAACGTGAGCCTCGACGCGCTGCCGCACGCCTCGACGACCACCGTGCTGTTGCTGCTCGCCTCGACGGTCGGCGCGACCGTGACGCCGTGGATGATCTTCTTCCAGCAGAGCGCATCGGCCGACAAGGGAATGACGCCCGACGACCTGCGCCAGGGCCGCGCCGACACGGCGATCGGCGCCGGACTCGCCGCGTTGTTCGGGCTCGGTGCGCTCGTCGCGGGCGCGGTGCTCGCCAGCAGTTCGGGCGTGATCAACGGCTACAGCGGCGCGGGCTTCCCGGCAGGTGTGGCGCACGCCACCGGCAACCTGCCAGGCACGCTGCTCGCACTTGGCCTGATCGAGGCCGGCGCCGTGGCGATCTTGACGATCTCGGCCTCGACGGCGTACGCGGCCGCAGAATGCGCCGGCGTGGCCCACAGCTTCAACTACACCCCGCGGGCCGCCTTCACCTTCCACGGCGCGAATGTCGGGATCGCGCTGCTCGCGGGCCTCGTCGTGCTGATTCCCGGGGCGCCGCTGCTCTCGATCGCGCTCAACGCAAACGTCCTCGCGACGGTGCTGCTGCCGGTCACGCTTGTCTTCGCGCTGCTGCTCGCCAATGACCGCGAGCTGCTCGGGCACGCGGTCAACTCGCTGCGCACGAACGTCTTCGCGATCATCACAATCGTGACGGTCGTCCTGTGCGGCGCGGCATACGCGATCTTCAGCTTCCTCGAAGTCGTCGGGGTGGTGAACTGATGCACGAGCCAGACGAGGACGTCGAGCTCGTCGAGCACCTCGAGAGCGACCAGCTGGTCGCCGAGACGATGAAGCCGGTTGAGCGTGCGCAGCTCTCGCCGCTGACCATCGCGCTGCTCTGGGCACTGCGAGTGTTCGTCGTCGTGATGGGCGTGATGGTCGTCTACGTGTTCGTGGCGACGCTCTAGGCGAGCAGTTTCGCGATCGCGACGACGCCGACGAACACGATCAGAGCACGCAACGCGTTCGGCGACAGGCGGCGTCCGTATCGCGCCGCGACCTGCGCGCCGATGATCGAGCCGCCGGCGATCAGCAGCGCCGGCAACCAGGCGACGTGGGCGGCAAACACGAAGATCAAGCCGGCCGTTGCGTTCGCTGTTCCCGCGAGCACGTTCTTCAGCGCATTGGCCCGCTGCAACTCCAGGGCCGGGCCGAGCTGCAGCAGCGAGAGCAGCAGGATTCCCTGGGCCGCACCGAAATAGCCGCCGTAGATCCCGGTGGCGAAGATCCCGAGCGCTGAGATGGGCCCGACGCCGTGCGCGCGGTTCGGGCGCGTGCGGCGCGCGAGCAGCCCGCCGATCCGCGGTTGCAGGACGATCAGCATCAGCGAGAGCGCGATGATGAAAGGGATCACCACTTCGAAGGCTTTCGGCGGCAGCGCCAGCAGCAGGACCGCGCCGCAGATCGCGCCTGCGACCGAGCACGGGATCAGGCGCGTCGCCGTCGCGCGCTGGCCGGCAAGCTCCGCGCGGTAGCCCCACGCACCGGACGCCGAACCGGGGACGAGCCCAATGTTGTTCGAGACGTTCGCCGTGACGGGCGGGTAGCCGAACGCGAGCAGCACCGGAAAGGTGATCAGCGTCCCGCTGCCGACGAGGGTGTTGATCGCACCCGCGGCGGCGCCCGCCAGGGCGATCGCGATGATCTCCCCGGCGCTCACCGGGTCGCGGCGGTATGGACCACAACGTCGGTCACTCCCGGCAGGCGGCTGCGGATGTGCTCCTCCAGGCGGCTCGCCAGGTCGTGGGCCTCGGTCAGCCCGACACCCGGCTCGAGCTCTACGGTCAGAAAGATCACGAGCCCCCCGTCGGTCTCCAGGACGCGCCAGTCGCGCGCCTTCACGCCGACTTCGCGAGCCGAGCGCTCCAGCTGCGCGGGGACGTGCGCGGCGCCGCGCTCGGGGACGACGCGCACCGGCTCCTCGAGCGGCTCGAGGTGGACCTGCACCTCTCCCACCCCGTCCTGGCGACAGATCGCCTCGCCGACCCGGGTCGCCACGGCGTCGGCCTCCGAGAGACTCAGCTCGGCCGGCAGCTTGAGGTGCAGCGACACGCTGCGCCGGGTCCCGTGGCGGTAGACGGTCACGTCATGCGCCTCCTTGACGAGCGGCTCGCCGAGGGCGGCCGCGAGCGCGGCGTCGCGCAGATCTAGGTTCTCGGTGCGCGGCTCAACATGGACCACGACATCGCTCCCGGGCAGTGCGTCGTGCAGCGCCTTCTCGACACGGTCGGCGGCGACGTGTCCCTCGACGACGGCGCTCCCCGGCGCGACGGAGACAACAACGTCCGCGAAGTAGCGCCCTGCTGCCTCGCGCAGGCGCACACGTCCGACCTCAATTTCGGGGCCCAGGCCCGCGAGCGCGTGCTCGGCGACACGTCGTGCCTCCGGCGGCGCGCTGTCCATCAGCACGCTGGCATTTGAGCCGAGCAGCCGTAGTCCGGTCGCGGCGGTCAGCGCCGCGACGACCAGCGCAGCGATCGAGTCGCCCCCGTGCAGCCCGGCGCGGACCGCGACCAGGCCGATGATCACGGCCACCGATCCCGCCGCATCGGCCGCGAAGTGCGCCGCGTTCGAGCGCAGCGCCGGGCTGCGCAGTTCGCGCGCCGCGACACTCGAGGAGCGGATCCGCAGCGCGTCGACCAGCAGCGCCACCGCGAGCACCGCGAACTGGTACCAGCGAATTTCCGGCGAGGCGCCCTGCGCCAGGCGGCGGATCGCCTCGATCGCGATCAGCAGCGCGCCGAAGATCAGGATCGTCGCCTCGCCCAGGGCGCCGAGGTTCTCTGCCCGCCGGTGGCCGTAGGGATGCCCGCGGTCGGCGGGGCGCAGCGCGACGCTCACCGCGAAATAGGTGATCAGGGCCGCGAGCACGTCGCCGCTGGACTCGAATCCGGCCGAGATCAGCGAGAGGCTCGTGGTCGCGATCCCGACGCCGAGCTTGAGCGCCACGAGCACCGCTGCGGCCCCGAGCGAGATCATCGCGGTCCGCTGCGGCGCCGCGTTCACCGGTCGGTCCATGGCGCGAGCCTAGAGCCGCCGTCGGCCGCCGCGTGGCCTATCGTCAGGCCGTGGCGCATGCCCACGGCGCACACACCCACGAGCACCACGCCGCAGTAACGGTCGAGAACCGGCGGCGCGCGCGGATCGCGCTGTGCCTGATCGCCGCCTTCATGGCCGTCGAGCTGGCCGCCGGCGTGATCGCCCACTCGCTCGCGTTGATCTCCGACGCCGCGCACATGGTCACCGACGCGCTCGCGCTCGGCGGGGCGCTGCTCGCGCTGCGGATCTCCCAGCGGCCGGCGTCGGGCGCGCAGACGTTCGGGATGCGCCGCGTCGAGATCCTCTCGGCGCAGACGAACGGCATCACGCTGCTGCTGCTCGCGGCGGCGATCGTCTACGGCGCGATCGGACGCCTGGTCCACCCGCAGGCCGTCCACGGGAGCCTCGTGCTCGTGGTCGCGCTGCTCGGCGCGCTGACGAATGTCGCCGCCGTGCGCGCGCTCTCGGCGGGGCGCGAGGGAAGCCTCGCGATCGAGGGATCGTTCCGGCACGTGATGACAGACATGTACGCGTTCATCGCCACCGCCGTGTCGGCGGTCGTGATTCTCACCACCGGCTTCGAGCGCGCCGACCCGATCGCTTCGCTGTTCGTGGCCGCGCTGATGTTCAGCGCCGGCCTGGGCCTCGTGCGCGAGACCTGGCGGATCTTCCTGGAGTCCGCGCCGCAGGGGCTCGACGTTGACGCCGTGGGCCGCGCGATGGCCGCGACCGGCGGCGTTGCGGAAGTGCACGACCTGCACGTCTGGGAGATCTCGCGGGGCTTTCCGGCGCTTTCGGCCCACGTCAGGGCCGACGCCGACGCCGACTGCCACGCGGTCGCGCGCGAGCTCGAGGCCGTGCTCCACGAGCAGTTCGAGATCAGCCACACCACGCTCCAGGTCGACCACGCGGGCGAGGACCTCGTGCAGCTCCAGCTGGCTCCGCAGGGCTGGCTGGCCGGGGGCCGCCCTCCGGCCTAGCCCGGTTTCAGCGCTGCTGGCTGGTGGGCCGAATCAGGAGCTCGTTGACGCTGACGTTCTCGGGCTGCGAAATGGCGTAGAGCACTCCGGCCGCGATGTCCTGCGCCTCGAGCCGCGTCGTGTCCGCGAAGCGCTCGCGGATCACGGCCTGGATCTCCTCACGATTCTGCTCGACGAGCTCGGTCGCAACCGCACCGGGCTCGATCAGCGTCACCCGCACGCCGGCGGCCGTGACCTCCTGGCGCAGCGACTCCGAGAACGCGCCGACGCCGAACTTCGTGAGGTTGTAGACGCCCGCTCCGGCCGATGCGACCCGCCCGGCGACCGAGCTGATGTTGACGATGTGGCCCGATTTCTGCTCGAGCATCAGCGGCAGCGCCGCGTGCGTGCAGTACAGGACGCCGAAGACGTTGACCGCGATCATCCGCCGCCACTCCTCGGTCGGCGCTCCGACGACCGGTCCGAGCAGCATCACGCCCGCGTTGTTGACGAGCACATCGAGGCGTCCAAACTCCTCGTGGGTGCCCGCCACGAAGCGCTGCGCCTGCTCCTCCTCTGAAACATCGGCAACCATCGCGACGGCTTTGCCGCCCTCGCCCTCGATCCGCTCGACGAGCGCATCGAGCCGGTGCGAGCGGCGAGCCGCAAGCGAAACGGTCGCGCCGGCGGCCGCGCACGCCAGCGCGACGGCCTCACCAATGCCCGACGATGCGCCGGTGATCGCGACAACCTTCCCGTCCAAAGTCTGGACCATCGGCCCATCCTACAGCGGCAAACTCAAGCGCCAGGGTTAGGAATCCGATCCGTGGGAACGAAACATTCCAGGCGAACATGTGTTTGACTTACGGGCGGTGGATTGCCCGCAGAGTACTGCGGCAGGTCACCGACCCCCCGACGTCGAACCCACTACCCCATGTGGAGCAACGCGCTGCACGGCCGTTGGCGAACAGCCTCCGCGGTGGTTGACAGCGCAACTATTTACTCGTATCATAGGACCACCCAGTAGACAAAGAAGGACACCCCCCATGTCACAGACTGTTACCCCAGAGCCCATAGAGGCCGAGCAGTCCGCGCCCGACGAGGCCGTGGACGGCCAGCACCAGACCGAGGACGCCGCCACCGTTGCGCCGGCCGCACGTCTGGACAGCCCGATCGACAAGGCCGACCTCTACATGCCGAGCGACTCGTTCATTCCCGAGTCGGTCGACCAGCTGCTTGCACACTCGCGGCGCTACCCGCTGCTGACCCCCGAAGAAGAGATCGAACTGTCCCAGCGGATCGAGCGCGGCGACCTTCAGGCGAAGGAAAAGCTGATCAACTCGAACCTGCGTCTTGTCGCGTCCAACGCGCGCCGTTACCAGAACCAGGGCCTGCCGCTGGCCGACCTGGTGCAGGAGGGCATGCTTGGCCTGATCCGCGCCAGCGAGAAGTTCGACTGGCGCAAGGGCTTCCGCTTCTCGACCTACGCGACGCTGTGGATCCGTCAGGCGATTCAGCGCGGCCTGGAGAACTCCGGCCGCACGATCCGCCTGCCCGTCCACGTAGCGCAGCGCTCCCGCAAGGTCGGGCGTGTCGAGCGCGAACTGAACGTGCGCCTCGGCCGCGAGCCCACGATCGACGAGATCGCAAAGGAGTCCGGCCTGACGATCGAACAGATCGAGGAGGTCCGCGAACAGCGTGCCGCCCTCGTGAGCCTCGACCAGCAGATCGGCGAAGACGGCGACACCGCCCTCGGCGACATGCTTCCGAGCGACGACCAGGCACCGGACGACACGGCCTGGGAGCACGAGCGTGAGCGGATCGTCCGTCGCGCAATCTCCCAGCTGCCGGAAACCGAGCGCACCGTCCTGACCCTGCGCTTCGGCACCGGACGCGAGGAGCCGCAGACGCTGACGGCAATCGGCAAGCGCCTTGGCTTCTCGGCCGAGCGGGCCTCACAGCTCGAGCAGCGCGCGCTGAAGAAGCTCGCCGAGTCGCCCGAGCTCGCGGCGCTCCGCGAGGCCGCTTAGCGCGCGCCTGACGCCGACGAACCTCTACTAAGCTCCCTCCCGCTGGCTGACCCGCGGGAGGGAGTTTTTTATGCAGACCAAGAGCACCTGGGACCGGATAGTCGCGCTGACGATCAAGCTCGGCGAAGCAGTCCTCGAGCCGATCCACCGCTACATCGGCAAACGTTCACTCGTTGGCGACCACACCTTCTTCGACCCCGAGGACTTCGCCTGGATCGAGCACATCGAGCGCAACTGGGGTGTGATCCGCGAGGAGATGGAACTGGTGCTCGCTGACCGCGATGCGCTGCCGAACTTCCAGGACATCTCGAAGGATCAGATCGAGCTGACCGACGACGACAACTGGAAGACCTACTTCCTCTACGGCTATGGCTTCGAGGCCAAGCTCGGCGTCGAACAGTGCCCGCGCACCGCGGCGTTGATGCGCCAGATTCCCGGGATGACGACCGCGATGTTCTCGATCCTCTCGCCGCACAAGCACATCCTCCCCCACTGCGGCCCCTACAAGGGCGTGCTGCGCTACCACCTCGGGCTGATCGTTCCGCAGGACGCCGAGGCCTGCCGGATCCGGGTCGGCGACGACATCCGCCACTGGGAGGCCGGCAAGTCGCTGATCTTCGACGACGTCTTCAACCACGAGGTCTGGAACGACACCGACGAGACGCGCGTGATCCTCTTCGTCGACGTCGAGCGCCCGCTGCCCGAGCCCGAGTCGACGATCAACAAGCTGCTGATCAAAGCGATCGGCTACTCGCCGTTCGTGATGGACGCCAAACGCAACCAGGAAGCCTGGGAAGAGCGTTACCGCGCCCGAAAGTCCGCCAGCAACGGCGTCGCCCTGAGCAGCGTCTCAACCGACGGCTAGCAGCCAACCACCGGCGGACCCGGCACCTCAGGCGGCGTCCGCCGCTGAAGGGCGGGTCCCCGCGCGCGGCGGACGTGCAACCAGGACGCCGCCGCACTTCGGGCAGCGGTGAGACATCTCGCTTGCGCACGCCTCGCAGAACGTGCACTCGTAGCTGCAGATCATCGCGTTCCCCTCCGCCTCAAGCGCAATCGAACAGCGTTCGCACCTGTCCTTCATCTCGAGCATTCCGATTGGCTCCTACAGGGGCGGCCGCGCGCCGGCCAGCCCGTCTGCGGAGAGTTCTCCCTCGATTGCCGCGCGGATCGCTTCCAGGGCCTGCGAACGTGCCCGGCTCTTGGTCTCGGCGTAGGCCGCCCTGTCCAGCTGCGCGAGCCTCGCGGCCTCGGCCAGGCTGTGCGCTCGCAGCTCGCCCGGCGGGACGACCGCGTCGTAGTAGCCAACCGCGACGGCCTCTGCGGGCGTGTAGATCGCGGCGTCGATGACAGCACGCGGAAAGTGCCCGGGGTGCAAACGCCGGCTCGCGATCTCGATCACGAAACGCGGCACCGCGAGTCCGATCGCGACCTCGTTCAGGCCCGTGCGGTAGTCGCCGTCGGTGCCGATGCGAACGTCGGCGGCGAGCAGCAGGAAGGCCCCGGCAGCCACCGCGTGTCCGCTGCTGGCAATCAGTACGGGAGTCGGGAAGCCCATCACGCGCTCGGCGAGCGTCGCGCCGAGATTCAACATCCGCAGGATCTGCTCGACCTCGCCGCCGGCGAACACCTTGAGGTCGAAGCCCGCCGTGAAACAGCCCTCGCGCCCTGTCAGGACGACGACCGCGTCGTCACTTTCGGCGCGGTCAAGCGCACCGTGGAGCGCGGTCAGGGCGTCGATCGAGAAGGCGTTGACCTTGCCGTCGTCGATCGTGATCGTCGCGATGCCCTCGTCCAGCTCATATCCGACCGTCTCGCCCATTTCTGCCCCGTCCGCGCTCGCTCGGTGCCCAAATATAGGCCCCCCTGCCGATCCGCGGTTTCTAAAGGTTCGCGATCCCCGGGGTGTGTTCGGACGCCCAGCTGTTGAGCACCGTGAACTCCCCGGTGACGATCAGCACCCCGAGGGTGATCATGATCGCCCCGCCGACGCCGATCACGACGGGGAAGTGGCGCTTGACGACGTTCAGGCCGATCGCCATCTTCTCGAACGCGAGCGCGATCAGCAGGAACGGGATCGCGAGCCCCAGCGAGTAGCACGCGAGCAGCAGCGCGCCGTGCGCCGCGGAGTTGGACACGGCGGCCTGCGTGAGGATCGCGCCGAGCGTGATGCTCGTGCACGGCGTCCAGGCGATTGCGAACGCAGCTCCGGCGACCAGCGGCCCCCCTTTTCCCGCCAGGCCGATCAGCCTCTCGGAGTGCCACTCGCGGTTGAGCGCCGGGATGATCGGCGTCAGCAGGAAGAAGACGCCCATCGCGATGATCACGTAGCCGCCGATCTTCTCCAGTTCGGCTTTGTGGGTGTTCAGCGCGGAGCCGATCACTGTGGCGGAGAGGCCGAGCAGGATGAAGATCGCCGAGAAGCTGGCGATGAACAGCAGGCTGGGAATCAGGACCCGCCGAGCGCCGACGCCTTCTTTGAGATCCACCGGCGTGACGCCGATCACCGTCGAGAGGTAGCCGGGCACCAGCGGCAGTACGCATGGTGAAAGGAACGAGACGAGTCCGGCGGCGATCGCGAGGGGAATCCCGACGCCCGAGGCGCTGTCCGATGCGATCAGCAGATGGGTCATCGCTCGGCGCTGACGCGCAGCTGCTCGCGCAGGTGTTCGACGTCACGTTCCAGGCGCGCCACGCGCTCGGCGAGCCCCACGGCATCCGCCGCGGGTGCCTCGTCCTCGACGTCGCCGTCGAGCAGTTGACGGTAACGCTCCTCCTTCTGCCCGGGGCGGCGCTCCTGGACCTCGACGAGTCCCGCCTGGACAAGGAGCTCGAGCGCCCCGTGGACCGCGTCGATATCGGCGAACGCGTAGAGGCGCTCGCTTCGTGCCTTCAGCTCGCCGGGCGTCTGCGGGCCGCGCAGCATCAGTACGCAAAGCAGCGCCGTCTGGCCGTCATCGATCGGCAACGCGTCCGCAAGACGGTGGCGGTACTTCGCGGCCCGCGAGCCCGCGCCGCTCGCCAGGCGCGCGAGTCCCCGGCGTGAGAGGCGCTGCACCGCCTCGCGGACCTCGTGCTCGTCGTAGTCGACGACCGGGTCGCGATTGGTGCTCTGGTTGCACGCCAGGCGCAGCGAGTTCAGCGAGAGCGGGTAGGCGTCGGGCGTCGTGCGCTGCTTCTCGATCAGGCAGCCGAGGACGCGCACCTCGGCGGGCGCCAGTTCCAACGGGCGTGACCGGACGCTCATTGCGGCGTTCTCGGGACGACGGACATCAGCCCTCAGGGTATCTTCGGCGGCGCCGGGGAGCCTGCGCGCGGCGCTACAGTCGCAGTGACTGTGAGCGCGCAACCTTTCGGCACCCCGCGGCACGGTGAGGGCCGCCGCCGCGCCGCCAAGACGCCTTCGCCCGAGGACACTCCGGCCAAGCCGGCCTCCCTGCGGCGCATCGCGGCGCTCTTCAAGCCCTACCGCCGGCGCCTGTCGGGCCTGCTCGCCCTGATCTTCCTCTCGTCCGGGCTCGGCGTGCTCTCGCCGTTCCTGCTGCGCGAAGTGCTCGACACCGCGATTCCCAAGCACGAGACGAAACTGCTCACGCTGCTCGTGCTGGGGATGGTCGGCCTCTCGGTGATCACCGGCGTGATCGGCGTCGCCCAGACGTGGATCTCCAACGAAGTCGGGCAGCGGGTGATGCACGACCTGCGAGCGGCGGTCTATGAGCACCTGCAACGGATGTCGCTGGCGTTCTTCACGCGCACGCGCACCGGCGAGGTGCAGTCGCGGATCGCGAACGACATCGGCGGGGTCGACAACGTCGTGACCTCTACGGCGACGTCGATCGTCCAGAACGTCACGACCGTCGCCGCGACCGTGGTCGCGATGTTCCTGCTCGACTGGCGCCTGGCGGTCTTCTCGCTCTTTCTGACCCCGTTCTTCATCTGGCTCACGCGGCGCGTCGGCGAGGAGCGAAAGCGAATCCAGGCCGTCACACAGAGCCGGCTGGCCGACGTTTCGACGCTGGTCGAGGAGTCACTCTCGGTGTCCGGGATCCTGCTCGGCAAGACGATGGGCCGCAGTCCTGAGCTCGTGCGGCGCTTCCGCGGCGAGTCGGGTGAGATCGCCGACCTCGAGGTGCGCTCGCGGATGGCCGGGCGCTGGCGGATGGCGACCGTCCAGATGAGCTTCGCGATCATGCCGGCGCTCGTCTACTGGTTCGCGGGCCAGAGCATCGCCTCGGGCTCCCAGGCGATCACGATCGGCACCGTGGTCGCGTTCACGACGCTCCAGACGCGCCTGCTCTTCCCGATCCAGTCGCTGCTTTCGGTGGGCCTCGAAGTCCAGACCTCGCTGGCGTTGTTCGGGCGGATCTTCGAGTACCTCGATCTCCCGGTCGACATCGCCGAGCGCCCCGGGGCACACGAGCTTTCGGGCGTGGCGGGCAACGTCGCGTTCGAGGGCATCTACTTCCGCTACGCGGACTCGTCGCCGTGGACGCTGCGCGACATCAACGCGAAGGTGCCGGCCGGAACCAGGACCGCGCTCGTCGGCGAAACCGGCTCGGGTAAGACGACGCTCGCCTATCTCGTCGCGCGGCTATACGAGCCTCAGGAGGGCTCCGTCACGATCGACGGGATCGACATCCGCGACGTGACGCTCGCCTCGCTTGCGGCAACAGTCGGGCTGGTCTCACAGGAGACCTACCTGTTTCACGCCTCGATCCGCGAGAACCTGAGCTTCGCCAAGCCCGACGCCTCCGACGAGGAAATCGTCCAGGCCGCGAAGGCGGCCCAGATCCACGAGCTGATCAGCTCGCTGCCCGAGGGCTATGACACGCCCGTCGGAGAGCGCGGCTACCGCTTCTCCGGGGGCGAGAAGCAGCGCATCGCGATCGCGCGCACGATCCTGCGCAACCCCCCGGTCCTCGTACTCGACGAGGCAACCTCGGCGCTGGACACGGAAACCGAGCGCGCCGTTCAGGCCGCGCTCGACGAGCTCGCACGCGGCCGCACGACGATCGCGATCGCCCACCGGCTCTCGACGATCCGCGATGCCGACCAGATCCTCGTGCTCGACGGCGGGGCGATCGTCGAGCGCGGAACCCACGACGAGCTGATGGCGCTCGGCGGGCGCTACGCGGCCCTCGTCGCAGGCGCCGAGGTCGGCGAGGATCCCCGCCCGGCGCTCGCCTAGGCGACGGCTTCGACGAGCAGGTGCACGCGGGAGAAGTCGGGACGGTCGCGGATCAGGGCCGCGACGTCGCGTTCGAAGGGCACGCGCAGCTCCTCGGGCAGCTGCGCGCTCAGTTCGCGGAAGGTCTGGGAGTCGGCGAACTGCGGGTGTCGCGGCGCCGGCTGCGGCGGGAGCTTTTCACGGCGGCATGTGGCGAAGGCGAAGCCGGCGTCCAAAAGCCTTGACTCGGTCTCCTCGGCGCCCGGCAGGGCGGCCTCTTCGAGCTTGACAGCGATGTAACGCGCATAGGGCTCTTGGGCGGCGACGCCATGCGCACAGGCGTGCAGCTCGGTGATCAGCGCGTCTTCCTCGTCGTGCGCGGCGAACCTGCCGCCGTTGCGCAGCCAGCCGCGCACCTTCTTGAAAAGGCGTTCGGGATCACCCGAGGCGGTCAACCCGGAGACGACGACCGCATCCGCGGGCCGCTCGAGCGCAAGCGTGTCCGGATCGACGGCGAGCAGCTCGGCGGCGGGTACGAGGGCCGCGATCGCTTCGAGCGCGGCCGCATCGGCGTCGACGACGATCAGCCGGCCCTCGGGAAGGCGTGCGGCCAGCTGCGCCGCAAGCGCAGGATCCGAGCCCCCGACCTGCACCACTGTCTCCGAACCCTTGAGATCCAGGGCCGCGAGGATCCGCCCCGACCGGTTCTCGTCCAGCGGCGCTCCCGCACTGTGGCCCTTGTGTCGAAGCCGCAGATCCATCACACCATCGTGGCACGCCGGTCACGCGGATTCTCGCGGCGCGGCGGCCACGAGTTCGGCGATCAGCGCGCTGACCCTGCCGCCCTGCCAGGCCAACGGTGATTGGCCGGGGTCCTCGACCGCCAGCTGCGCCCCGGGGATGGTGCGCGCCCAGTGTTCGGCGAGGGCCAGCGGGTGTCCCGGGTCGGCCTCGTCACGACTGGCCACGATCACCACCGGCGCCTCGATCGTCGCGAGCTGCGCGTAGGACTCGAAGGGCCGCGAGCGCGGCACCTGTTCGAGCGCATCGGCAAGCGCGGCGGGGTGCTCCTGGGCCGCCAGGCGCTGTTCGATCACCCGCCGGGCGCCCGCGCGCCACTGCGCCGGCATCCCGTCGAAGTCGTAGGCAGCCAGGAAACCCTCGATGCCGGCGCTGCGCAGTCCGCCGGCGAGGGCATCCCACGACGCCGTCACCAGCTCGGCCTGCGGGTCGAACGCGGGCGTCACGAGCGCCAGGCCGGCGACGCGCTCAGGCATCGCCAGCGCCAGGGCCACGGCGGTGTGCGCCCCCATCGAGACTCCCGCCAACACCGCGCGCTCGACCCCGGCGGCATCGAGCACCGTCGCGGCGTCCGCGACGAGCGCCGGGTAGTCGTAGCGGCCTTCGGCCGCCGGCGAAGAGGCGCCGTGGCCCCGCGCGTCATAGGCGATCACGGTGTGCCCGCCCCGCTCGAGTGCACGCGAGCCCATCAGCACGTAACGGCGCGTCGCCGTCAGCCCGTGCAGCGCGAGGACCGCGGGACCGCTTCCGGCGACTTCGCCCGCCAGCGTCGTGCCCTCGCGCGTGACGGCGAGCGGCGCGGCCACGCTAGGCAGCGAGCTCGCCGGCGAGTTCTGCGGTGCGGTCCGGGATCTCCCAGAAGAAGAGGTGTCCGCGTCCCTCCAGACGCTCGAAGCGCGCCCCCGGGATCAGCGAGGCGATCAGTTCACCGTTCAGCGGCGCAAAGATCCGGTCGGCGGTTCCGTGCAGCACCTGCGTTGGCGTGGTCACCGAACCAAGCCGATCGCTCGTGTCGTGACCGCGACAGGCCGCGAGCTGCGCGATCACCGTCGCGGGCGGGATTGGCCGGCTCGCCCCGACTCGCACGAACTCCGCGAACGCCGCGTCATCGTCGACCAGCGGCGGCGCGATGTTCGCCTCCCATGCCGCGCGCACCGCGCGATCGAAGTCACCGGCTTGGAGCGCCTCGAACAGCGGCTGCAGCGCAGCGAAGTCCCCGAGGTCGGACCCCGGGCCGCCGCAATAGCTGCAGCCGATCGTCAACGTCGCGAGCAGGTCCGCGCGGGCGATCGCGAGCTCCTGGGCGATCATCCCGCCCATCGAGATGCCGAGCACATGCGCGCGCTCGATACCGAGCGCCGCGAGCAGGTTCGCGGCGTCGTCGGCCATCTGGGCGATCGAGAGCTTGCCCTCCAAGGGCGAACTCTCACCGACGCCGCGGTGGTCGTAGGCGATCACGCGGAAGCGCGCACGCAGCGCATCCAAGAACGGCGTGCCCCAGTGCAGTGCCGTGCCGCCGAGCCCCATGATCAGCAGCAGCGGCTCGCCGGCTCCGCCCGCTTCGTAGGCTAGGTCTATGTCTCCGGCGCGGGCGAGCGGCACGGGGCGATCCTAGCTAGAGCTCCAGCGCGAGCTGTGGCTCGCCGCCGGCGGCGCCGTCGGGCTGCAGTCCGGCGACGCGCACGCCGAGCAGCCGGACCGGGCGCGGCGGGTCGTACTCGGCGAGCAGGCGCTGCGCTTCGCTCGCGACGAGCTCGGGCGAGCGCGTGGCTTCGGCAATCGTGTGCGCCCGCGTGACGGTCGTGAAGTCCGCGAGCCGGACCTTGATCGAAATTGTGCGTCCCGAACGACCGTGGCGGGCGAGGCTGGCGCAGAGCTCCTGCGACATCCGCTGCAGATGGGCGCTCAGCGCCGCGCGATCGGCGACGTCGACGTCGAAGGTCCTCTCGCGTGACTCGGAGACCACCTTGCGCGCCTCACTCACCTGCGCTGAGCCTTCGAAGCGGGCTCTCCGGATCAGGTCGGGCCCGTGGTTCTCGCCGAAGCGCTCGATCAGCATCTCGGGCGGTGCGGCGGCCAGCGCCGCGAGCGTCGTGAGGCCCAGCTCGTCGAGCCGCTCGGCGGTGCGCGGGCCGATTCCCGGCACCAGCGAAGGCGCACTGCCCGCGAACCGCTCGCACGCCTGCTCGCGCGTGAGGAACACGAAGCCAGCTGGCTTCTCGGCGTCCGATGCGACCTTCGCGACGAGCTTGTTCGGGCCGATGCCGATCGAACACACGAGACCCGTTCGGCGCCGGATCTCGGTCAGCAGACGGCGCATCGCGGCGCGCGGCGAGATCAGTCCGCCGAGGTCCATGTACGCCTCGTCCAGCCCGACGACCTCGACTGTCTCGACGTGGGCGCGAATGATCTCCATCATCTCCCGGGAGAGCGCCCGGTAATACTCGAAGTCGGGCGGCAACACGACTGCCTGCGGGCACAGCCGCCGGGCGCGTGCCGCGGGGATCGCCGATCCGACGCCGAAACGCCGCGCCTCGTAGCTGGCGGTGGTGACCACCGCACGCGGCCCCGAGCCGGCGACGATCACCGGCTGGCCGCGCAGCTCCGGCCGGCGCAGCAGCTCCGCCGACACGTAGAAGGCGTCGGCATCGAGGTGTGCGACGAGACTCGGATCGTCAGTCACCCGACGAATCTAGTCCGGCGCGCGGCGCCTGCCGGGCGCGGAGGGGTCTGGCCGCGGCAGTGCTGTAGGCTGCCCGCGATGTTCAAGGAATTTCGCGAATTCTTGACGCGCGGAAACGTCGTCGACCTGGCCGTTGCGGTGATCCTCGGCGCCGCTTTCGGCGCGGTCGTCAAATCGTTCGTCGAAGACCTGATCACCCCGATCATCGCCGCGATCTTCGGCAAACCGAACTTCGGTGCGCTCGCCTTCACGATCAACGGCAGCGTGTTCCACTACGGCAACTTCCTGAACGCGGTCGTCGCCTTCGTGCTGATCGGCGCCGCCGTCTTCTTCTTCGTCGTCAAGCCGATCGCCACGCTCGAACGGATCCGCCGTCGCGGCGGCGATCCCGACTCCGAGAACGTGGCGTGCACCGAGTGCCTGAGCGAGATCCCACGCGAAGCCCGCCGCTGCGCGTTCTGCGGCTCGCCGCAGGGCGCCGCCGCGCAGGCGGCCTGAGGCACGGGCCGGGCCCGCTCGGATACGCTTCGCCGCCATGGACCTGACCTTCAGCGACGAGGAGATCGCCTTCCGCGAAGAGATCCGCGACTGGCTGCGCGAGAACCCGACCGGCGAGCCGCCGAGCGAGGGCGGCGAAGACGCCCAGTACGCGTGGCGACGCGACTGGCAGCGGCGGATGTACGAGGGCAGCTGGGCCGCGCCGAGCTGGCCCGTCGAGTTCGGCGGACGCGGCGTGACGCCCACCAAGTCGGCGATCTACTTCGAAGAGATCGGCCGCGCCCGCGTGCCGATGCCCGCCAACGTGCTGGGCCTGCTGCTCGGCGGCCCGACGCTGATGGTCTGGGGCGACGCTGCGCAGAAGGAGCGCTACCTCTCTCCGATCCTCTCCGGGGAGGAGATCTGGTGCCAGGGGTTCTCCGAGCCCGAGGCCGGCTCGGACCTCGCCGCACTGAAGACGCGCGCGGTGAAGGACGGCGACGACTGGATCATCACCGGGCAGAAGGTCTGGACGAGCGGCGCCCAGTACTCGAAGTGGTGCATGCTCGTCGCGCGCACCGACCCGGACGCGCCCAAGCACAAGGGGCTGACCTACTTCCTGATGGACATGGAGCAGGACGCCGTCCAGGTCCGGCCGCTGCGCCAGATCACCGGCGAGTCCGAGTTCAACGAGCTGTTCATCGAGGGAGCCCGGATCCCCGACGAGAACGTCGTAGGCGGCGTCGGCAACGGCTGGAATGTGGCGCTGACGACACTGATGAACGAGCGCGCGGGCCTTGGCTTCGTGCTGCAGATCCGCCTGCGCCAGCTGCTCGACGACGTGATCGGCGCCGCGCGCGAGCGCGGCCTGCTCGAGGACGGCTACTACGCCGACCGCATCGCGGACCTGCACGGGCGCTGCGAGTCGATCCGCCTGCTCGCCTGGAAGGGGCTGACCGACGTCGAACGCTACGGCCAGCCCGGACCCGAGGGCTCGCTGGTCAAGTGGCTGTGGTCGGAAACCAACCAGCTGCTCACGCAGCTCGCGGTCGACGTGATCGGGCCGGCGGCGCTGAGCGGCGATTCGCCGTGGAGCTACGAGCTGCTGCGCGCCCGCGGCAACACGATCGAGGGCGGCACCACCGAGGTGCTCAAGAACATTGTCGCCGAGCGGGTGCTCGGTCTGCCACGACTGAAGGCGGCCGCCTGATGGATTTCGGCCTCACCGAGGATCAGCGCGAGATCCAGCGCACTGCGCGCGAGCTGCTCGCCGAGCGAGCCCGCCCCGAGCGCGTGCGCGAGCACGCCGAGGCCGGGAGCGTCGACGACGGGCTCTGGCGGGAACTTGGTGAGCTCGGCTGGACCGGGATCGCCGTCGCTGAGGAGTACGGCGGCCAGGGCATGGGCGCGATCGAGCTGGCAATCCTCTGCGAGGAGCTCGGACGCGTCACCGCCCCCGTCCCCTACCTCCCGACCGTGCTGGCGGCAACGCTGATCGAGCACGCCGGCAGCGACGCGCAGCGCCGGCAGTGGCTGCCGGGGCTCGCGGCCGGCGAGCTCGCCGGCGCCGTCGCGCTCGCACGGGGCGGCGAGGCTCCGCTCGTCGTCGGGGCCCGTGAGGCTGCCGTGATCGTGCTGATCGAAGACGGCCAGGCTTCGCTGGCGGGGCGCGATCAGGCCGACATCGCAGTCATCGAGACGGTCGATCCGACACGCAGCGCAGGCCGCGTGCGGGCCACGGGCGAGGGGCTGCCGGGCCCGTTCGGACCGGCTCGCGACCGGGCGCTGGTCGCGCTCGCCGCGGAGCTCGTCGGGGTCTGTGATCGCGCGCTGGAGATGACTGTCGCGTACGTCAAGGACCGCAAGCAGTTCGGGGTCCCGGTCGGCGCGTTCCAGGCTGTCTCGCATCGCTGCGCCCAGATGCTGCTCGACACCGAGCGCGCCCGTTCGACAACGTCCTATGCGGCGTGGACCGCCGACGCCGACGGCGCGCGGCTCGAGGAGGCCGCCGCGATGGCCGGCGCGATGGCGGCCGAGGCGGGTCGCAGCGTGACGGCTTCGGCGATCCAGGCGCACGGCGGCATCGGCTTCACGTGGGAGGCCGATGTGCACTGGCTCTACAAGCGTGCGCAGGTCGACTCGGTGCTCCTGGGCGGCACCGGCTCGCACCGCACGCGGCTCGCCCAGGTGCTCGCGTCACGGCCGGCCGCGGCCTTGGCCTGACCGCAGGACCGCGACGCGAAGCCGGGAGGAGATTTCGATGGCTCCAGTTCAGACAGTCACAGGACCCGTTGACGATTCCGAGCTCGGGCTGACGCTGGTTCACGAGCACGTGCGCTTCCGCGACGAGGCGGTCGCGGTGCAGTGGCCGGACCGTTACGACCCGCGAGCAGAACTTCAGACGGCAGTGGAGGCGGTCACCGCCGCCGCCGACCGCGGCGTTCGCACGATCATCGAGCCGACAGCGATGTTCGGTGGCCGCGACATCGGTTTCATGCGCGAGGTTTCGCAGTTGACCGGCGTGCGGCTCGTGCCATGCACCGGCATCTACACCTACGACTATCTGCCGCATTACTTCCAGACTCGCGACGCAGACCAGATCGCCGACCACTTCGTCCACGACATCAACGTCGGGATCCAGGGCAGCGACGTGCGCGCCGCGTTCATCAAGTGCGCCGCGGACGCCGCCGGCGTAACCGAGAACGTCGAGAAGGTCCATCGCGCCGCGGCACGCGCGTCGAACGCAACCGGCGTGCCGATCATGGCCCACTCGATGCCCGCGGTCGGCACCGGGCCGCGGCAGGTCGAGATCTTCCTCGAGGAGGGCGTGCCGGCCGAGCGGATCCAGATCGCGCATTGCGGCGACAGTGCCGACGTCGACTACATCGAGGGCCTGCTCGCGCAGGGCGTCTACGTCGGGCTCGACCGTTACGGCATCGAGATGTACCTCCCGATCGACCAGCGCAATGCGACGACCGCCGAGCTGCTGCGCCGCGGCCACGCCGAGCGGATCGTGATCTCGCAGGACTACACGGCGAACATCGACTGGTTCCCGCCGGAGGTAGCCGAGATGCTCCAGTCTCAGGGGGCGGTACGTAACTGGTCGATGACGCTCGTCTTCGACGAGGTTGTGCCGTTCCTTCGTGAGCAGGGTGTGATGGATGACGGCGTGTTCAACACGGTCTTCCTCGAGAACCCGCGCCGCTGGCTGACGGCTTAGTCGGCCTTCGGCTCAGGCGGTGCGAGCATCGCGGGGCCTTCGGCCCCGGCGCCGACACGGTTGACGGCGCTCGTAACCGGCCGTACCTTCATCCGGCTCGCCGGGAGCGGGCCGCACAGCGCGAGGGCTTCTTCGGTCCCGATGGTCGGGTCCAGCCAGGCCTCGCGCGCGGCCTCGTCGCGCAGGATCACCGGCATCCTGTTGTGGATCGCGCTGACAACGCGGTTGCTCGCCGAGTCGCAGGTCAGCATCGTCACGCTTTCGACGCGTTCGCCGGCGATTTCGGCGCTCGTCCAGAGCGAGGCGAACGCGAACGGCTCGCCGTCCTCGAGTTGGAAGTAGAACGGCTGTCGGGGCTCCCCCGGGCGCTCCGGTTTGATCCACTCGAAGTAGCCGTCGCCGATCTGTAGCGCGCGGTGCGAGGCCTTCGGGACGAGGCTGCGGAACGACGGCTTCTCGGCAACGGTCTCCAGGCGCGCGTTGATCATCCGCGAGGCGCCCTTGGTGTCCTTGGCCCAGTGCGGCACGAGCCCCCAGCGCAGCATCCGCGCCTCGAGGCTCTCGTCGTCGCGTACGACGGTGAGCACCTCCTGGGTCGGCGCGATGTTGTAGCGGCCGGTGCCTTCGTCGCGGACGATCGGCAGGTGCAGCCGTTCGGAGAGCTCGCCGGCCGAGGCGGTGTTCGTGTAACGACCGCACATCGTGGCTAGCCCTCGCCGGCGCTGCGCAGGAATGCTGCCACGGTCTCGCGCGAGAGCCCGCTCAGGAGCACGATCGCCTCCGCCGTGAAGCCCGCACTGCGCGCCTCGACCATCACTTCGGCTGCGTTCTCGTGCGCACGGGTGAAGTCCTCGCCCGCTGCGCGCAGGCGCTGCTCGGTTGCGGCGTCGCTCATCTGCGCCAGCCTAGCTGCGAGCCCGCCGCGAAATTGACACTTGTGCCGCAGCTATGCGAACATATGTTCGTATGGGGCGCCCCTTCCGACCGGTTCGCGAGCTCGAAGCCCATCTTGAGCGCGGCGAGCTCGATTCAGCGGTCGTGCTCGCCCGCGGGATCGCCGGCGAACGCGGGCGCTCGCTCGACCTGAATCTCTCGCTGCGCTTCCTGCCGCTCGTCGCGCGCCAGCGGCCCGAGCGCTACGACTCCTGGGCGCTGCGCTGGCTCGAGCAGTGGTGCGCCCAGATGCGCGACGTCGCCGGCGTCGAAGAATCGGTCGACGTCGCCTCGGCGCTTGTCGCGATCGCCGAAGGCCGCGAGACCGGGCTCGCGCGAGCCGCTCAGCTTGCCGACAACGCGGACGCCGCGGGCGACTGACACGCGGCCTCACGTGTCCAGCAGGCGCGCGACCATCGTCCAGGCGTTCTCGACGCGGCCGACGGGCTCGAACCCGAAGCGTCGGTATAGGTCAACGGCGGGATTGTCCTCCTCGACACTGAGGCTCAGGGCGCCGAGACCGTCCCGGCGCGCGCCTTCGATGAGCGCCGCGAGCAGCGCGCTTGCGATTCCGCGCCGCCGCATCGCCGGTGCCACCGCGAGCGAGAGCTCCGGCACTGCCGGATCGATGAAGCCGTAGCCGTGGTCGGCCGCGTCGAAGCGGCGTGCCCAGGCGGCGCCCGCCGGGCGCCCGTCGACTTCGGCGATCACTCCGCTGTCGCCCTCGCGACCCCAGCCCGCGACATAACGGGCGAAGTCGGGGTTCGTCTGCAGCTCGCCCCGAGGGGTCCGCGGGGCACCCCCACGCCAGCCGGCTGCCTCGGCCAGCATCAGCCAGAGGAACTGCTCGTCATGCGGGTCGTGACGAGCGGGCCTGACGATCACGCCGCCGGGTAGGGCCCCGCGCTCTGCTTGCTCTCGTCGCCGCCGCTTCGGACCTCGAGCGCTCCGACGACCAGGTGGTCGACGTGCAGCTCGCCGATCCTCACGCGGCGCAGCTTGACCCGGTCGATCGCAAGGCTCCCGATCGCCACCGCGCCGACCGCCACCGCGCCGATCGCGAGCGCGCCGGCCGAGAGCGCGAGTGCGCTGCCGATGCCGATGCTCGCCGCGCCGACGGTGCCCGCGCCGGTCGTCGAGGTGCGATGCGTGACGGACTTCTTCACGCGCCGAGTCTAATGCGCGGCGCCGCCGGCGGGCCGTTCCCGCCGGCGGCTGCGCCTCAGATCAGCGGTTGCTCCAGACGGCGCCTACGCCTTCGAAGCCGAGCGCGTTGCGCGTGCCTTCGGTGAGGTCGTATTCGCGGCCGGGAACGAACGGACCGCGGTCGATCACGGGAACCGTGACCGTCCGTCCGCCGTAGCGCAGCGTCACCAGCGTGCCGCATGGCAGCGTCTTGTTGGCAACGCCGAGCGTGCTCGGCGTCAGCTGCTCGCCGCAGGCCGTCGAGCCGTAACCGCCGTACCACGAGGCAACGGCGATCCGGAACGAGTCCACCGGCCGCACCCGCACGGTGGCGCCGGTCAGCGACGCGTTGCCGCTGTAGCGCACGCGCAGCGTCGCGCTGCCCAGTGACTGCGGCAGGTAGCTCACGCGGAAACGGCCACCGCGGCCGGTCCTCGTGCGGGCGACCGTGTCCCAGCCGTTGCGGCGCAGGACCTGCAGCGAGACCTGGCGGCCCCGCGTGAGGCCGGGGCGCCGCGCGGCGAGCGCCCCCTTGATCGATGCCGTTTCCCCGACGAGAACCTCGTTGTTCTCGCGCAGGATCCGCAGGTGTGTGCGGGTCCGCTCGAACGGCGGTGCGAGCGCATTGTCGCTCTGGGCGAGAACAGCGATCGGCACCAAAGCCGGCGCTTCCGGCGCAGGCGTAGCTTGAAACATCTGGTTGCTTGAACCTCCTGTGGCACGCCTACGGGGTTAGCTGTCGGGCTCACGACCGGTTTCCGGTGCGGATAGGCCGCACGGATTCCGGGCGTTACAGCGGCATCAGCCACCGATTCGCCCCCTTCGGCCGCTGCGCGTGGCAGACGGCCGACATTGGGTCCCCCGATCGGCCCCATCCACGGGCCCGACTCGGCGTTGAGTACAAAATGGTAGGAGGGCTAAACCAAAAACCCGTAAGAAACCGTTCACAGCTCGCAACAAATGTCACTAAAGCTCGGCGCCCGCTTCCCTCAAAAGCCGTCGGCGGTGCACGGCGCTGTCGCGGTGGATACCCTGCAGACGTGTCGATGCACGACCGCGAAATCCCGGCAGCCGATCGCTGCGACACCTGTGACGGTCAGGGCTGGAAATGGTTCGCGCCGCCGGCCGAGAGCGGCCAGGAGAGCCACTGGATCGTCTGCCGCGAGTGTTTCGGCACCGGGCGCAAGGACAAGAAGGGCCGCAAGCGCCAGCGGCCCGAGGGCAAGCCGGCGTAGGCGGCGGCGATGAGCGGACACGGACGAGACCAGAGAGACCTGCGATGGCCAACCCAGACCGCCTGACAGCCCTCGACTCGGCTTTCCTGCACCTCGAGGAACGCTCGAGCGCGCACATGCACGTCGCATCGGTGATGATCTTCGAAGGGGCCGCGCCGACGCTCGACGAACTCGTCGAGCACATCGAGTCGCGCCTGTATCTCGTTCCGCGCTATCGCCAGCGCCTGACCTACGTGCCGTTCAGCCAGGGCCGGCCCGTGTGGGCCGACGACCCGTACTTCAACCCCTACTACCACGTGCGCCACACAGCCCTGCCGCGTCCCGCCGATGAGGAGGTGCTCAAGGGGCTCGCCGGGCGCCTGTTCTCGCAGCGTCTCGACCGCTCCAAGCCGCTCTGGGAGATGTGGCTCGTGCAGCGGATGGCCGGCAACCGCTTCGCGATCATCGCCAAGACCCACCACGCGCTCGTCGACGGCATCTCCGGCGTGGACATCACGACGGTGCTCTTCGACACCCAGCGCGATCCGGTGGCCCCGACCGCGCCGGCTCCGGCCTGGGCGGCCAAGCCGCTGCCTGGCTCGGCCAAGCTGCTCGGAGAGGCGCTGATCGAACGCGCAACCGTGCCGAGCGAGATGCTGCGGGGCACGCGCCACGTGCTGCGCCGCCCGCGCCAGGCACTGACGCAGGTCCACCGTGGCGTCCAGGGCTTGACCTCGACGGCGATGGCGGGGATCAACTCGGCGGCGCCGCCGAGCCCGTTCAACGTCGAAATCGGCCCCCACCGCCGCTACACCTTCGTCAACGAGGAGCTCGCGACATTCAAGGCCGTCAAGGACTCGCTCGGCGGCACGCTCAACGACGCGGTCCTGACGTCGGTCGCCCTCGCCCTCGGGCGCTACCTGCGCCGCGAAGGGCACGACACCGACGGCCTCGTGCTCAAGGCGATGGTGCCCGTGTCGGTCCGCGCGCCGGAGCAGCGCGGCGCGCTCGGCAACCAGGTCGCCGCGATGTGGGCGCCGCTGCCCGTGGGCGTCGAAAACCCCGCGCAATGCCTCTCCGAGGTGACTGCCGCGATGGCCGAGCTCAAGCACTCCGGTCAGGCGGTCGGCGCCCAGGTGCTGACCGAGCTCGCCGGGTTCGCGCCGCCGACGATCCTCTCGCAGGCCGCGCGCCTGCAGGCCCGGCAGTCGTTCTTCAACATCGTCGTGACCAACGTTCCCGGACCGCAGATGCCGCTGTACCTGCTCGGCCGCGAGCTGCTGAACCTCTACCCCGTCGTGCCGCTCGCGCAGCGCCAGGCCCTCGGTATCGCCGTGATGAGCTACAACGGCCAGCTCGGCTTCGGCCTGCTGGGCGATTACGACGCGCTGCCCGAACTCGAGGCGCTCGGTAACGACGTCGACTGGGCCGTATCCCAGCTGGCGCGTGCGGCGGGAGTCACCTCGGCCAAAGAACGCAAGTCCGCTTCGCGCAAGCGACCGGCGAGCGCCCGCAGTACCCGCAAGTCGGCCGGCGCGGCCTAGCCGGCGTCGGGGGCCCCCTGCTTCTCGCGCTCTGCCAGATCAACCCGACGGTCGGTGACATCGCCGGCAACACGGAGCTGATCGCCGACTACATCGATCGCGCTACCCGCGCCGGAGCCGATCTCGTGCTGCTGCCGGAGCTGGCGATCACCGGCTACCCCCCCGAGGACCTGCTGCTCAAGCCCCACTTCCTGCAGGACGCGCGCGTGGCGCTCGAGCGCCTCGCCGCCCGCTGCACCGAAACCACCTGCATCGTCGGCCTGCCGCTCGCCGAAGACGCCGTCTACAACGCCGCGGCCGTGCTGTCAGGCGGAGCGGTGCACGCCATCTACCGCAAGAACCTGCTCCCCAACTACGGCGTCTTCGACGAGCAGCGCTACTTCACCGCGGGTCCGCGCGGCACCGTGCTCGACGGGCCATGGGGCCGTATCGGCCTGACGGTCTGCGAGGACATCTGGGTGCCGGGCGCGCCCAGCGAGAGCGAGGCACATGCCGGCGCGTGGCTGATCACGAACATCTCAGCCTCGCCGTACCACGCCGGCAAGGGCGCCGAGCGCGAGGCGATGCTCGCTGCGCGGGCGATCGAAACCGGCGCCTACATTGCGTTCTGCGCACTTGTCGGGGGCCAGGACGAGCTCGTCTTCGACGGCCATTCGTGCGTCATCGATCCAGCCGGGACCGTTGTCGCCCGGGCCGCGCAGTTCGAGCCGGAGCTGCTGCTGTGCGAGATCACCGAGTCGGCCGACAAGCCCGTCCGGGCCGACGCCGACGTCGAGATCGCGCCGCCGCTCGGCGCGACCCCGGTGGCTCGTGGCGCGAGCCAAGCGCGACGGATCGCACCGCTTCTCGAGCCACCCGCGGCAGAGGTCTACGGCGCGCTGCGCCTGGGACTGCATGACTACGTCGAAAAGAACGGCTTTCAGGCGACCGTGCTCGGACTGTCCGGGGGAATCGACTCGGCGCTCGTCGCGACGCTCGCGGTCGACGCCCTCGGCCCCGAGCGCGTGAACGTTGCGGTGATGCCCTCGCCGTTCAGCTCCAGTGCGACGCAGGACGACGCCCGCGCGCTGGCCGCGGCGCTCGGCGCGGGGCTGCACGAGCTGCACATCGAGCCCGTGATGGGCGCCTACACCGCGACGCTCGCGGACGAGTTCGTCGGCCGCGACGCCGACATCACCGAGGAGAACCTCCAGGCCCGGATCCGCGGGAACCTGCTGATGGCGCTCTCGAACAAGTTCGGCTGGCTCGTGCTCACGACCGGCAACAAGTCCGAGATGTCGGTTGGCTACTCGACTCTCTACGGCGACCTCGCAGGCGGCTTCGCGGTGATCAAGGACGTCCCGAAGATGCTTGTCTTCCAGCTCAGCGAGTGGCGTAACACCCGGCAGGCAGCGGACGTCGTGGGCGGCGTGCCGGCGCCTATCCCGCCGTCGATCATCGAGCGCCCGCCGTCCGCCGAGCTGCGCCCGGACCAGCGCGACGAGGATTCACTGCCGCCATATGAGCTGCTCGACCGGATCCTCGAGGGGTACGTCGAGCAGAACCTCAGCGCCGAGCAGCTGATCGCCGCCGGCCTCGACGCCGATGCTGTGCGCCGCACAGTGCGGCTCGTCGACCTGGCCGAGTACAAGCGGCGCCAGGCTCCGCCGGGTGTGAAGATCACACCGCGCGCATTCGGTCGCGACCGCCGAATGCCGATCACCAACGGCTACCGCGGCTAGGCTGCCGACGATGTTCAGAGCAGTTCTCGCCGCGATGGCGCTCGCCACGCTCGGCGCCGTCGGTTGCGGCAACACGGTGCAGTCCGTTCCCGCAGGCCGCTCGTCGCTCGAGGCCGTGATGGTCTCCCCCTTCCCCGTCTACTGGGCCGGGTCGCAGCTGAGCTCGATGAGCATCCGGGAAGTCACGCGCGACCCGGGGGGCGCGATCACGATCGACTACGGAGACTGCCTCGAAGGTGGCCAGGGCGCGTGCGTCTCACCGCTGCGGATCGTCACCTCGCCGAACAACAGCTTCACTCCGGGCGGTGCCGGGCCATTGCGTGAAGTGGAAGTCCGCGGCGTCAAGGCCCGCGAGATGAGCGGCGGGCGGACGCTGATCATTCCGACGGGGAACGTCGTGCTCGACATCTACGCCGACAACCCCGGCCTTGTGCGCAGCGCAGCGGCCGCCGCCGTACCGCTCGGCGAGGCCTCAGCGTTCGGCGAGGATCTGCCGGCGCCGCTGCCGGATACCGGCTACGCGAACGTTCCGGTCAAGGGGCAGATCCCGCCGCTGGCTCCGGTCACGCCGCGCCGCGCGCACCCTAGCGGGCGTCGCGCACGGCGATAGTCATCCGCGTCAGCGCGCAGCGCCGGCCCTGGTCGTCGGAGCATTCGACGTCCCAGACCCAGGTCGAGCGGCCACGATGGACCGGTACCGCGGTCGCGTTGATGTGGCCCTCGGTGATCGGCCGCAGGAAGCTCGTCGCGTTCGAGAGGCCGACCGCGAGCTTGCCTTGGTCGAAAACCGAGAGCGCCGTGCCGATCGACGCCAGCGACTCGGCGATTGACGCGTACACGCCGCCGTGGACCAATCCGTATGGCTGACAGACCTCTGGCCTGACCTTCACGCGAGCGCTGACGTGCTCCCCCTCGGTGTCGAGCACTTCGAGACCGAAGAGCGCGTCGAAACCCGATGCGTACTGCTCGATCGTCTCAAGCGGCGAGGCCATCGAGGCGCCACGATAGCCTAGGCCGAGCCCGTCACGCGGGCCCCTAGCCGATGAGCGCGCAACAGCAGCTACCCGAGGACCAGCGCACCGTGATTGCGCTGTTGGTCGACCGCGGCCTGACCTACGAGTCGGCGGCCGCGGCGCTCGGCGCATCCCGCTCGGTGGTGCGCGACCGCGCCCAGCTCGCGCTCGCGATGCTCGCCCCCGCCCAGGCGCGGGACCTGCCCGGGGCCGAGCGCGAACAGATCGGCGACTACATGCTCGGCCAGCAGGACGGTCAGGAGCAGGATGAAACGCGCCGCCTGATCGAGAGCTCGGCGCCGGCGAGCGCCTGGGCCCACGCCCTCTCGCACGAGCTCGCCGGCGACAACGAGCCGCGCGCGGGCGCCGCGCCGGCCGCTGCGACGGGCGCCGACGCCGGCGTTCCGGCCACCACCGCGGCGCCCGCGGGCGCCGTCGCCGGGCGCTCCGCCGACGCAGCGCCGGCGAAGGGAGCGCGCCGGCGCAGGCTGCTCGCGCTGACCCTCGTGGCCGCGGTCGTGATCGTTGCGATCGTGCTCGCCGTGGTGCTCGGCAAATCGAGCAAAACGTCGAGCACGGCGAACCGCAGCGAGCCGAAAATCATCGGCCACGCGATCCTCGCATCGCCCAGTGGTGCCCGCTCGGCAGGCCTCTTCGAGGTACTCAAGGGCGGATCGAAGCTCGCCTACTACATCGCCGCGGTCGGTCTCGAGCCGACCAGCAACTTCTATTACGCGCTATGGCTGAGCAATGGCGCGGGCAAGTCGCGACCGCTCAACCGTGCTCCCTCCGTCGGCAGCAACGGCAGGATCGTGGGCGGAGCACTGCTGCCGACGAACGCCGCCGCCTACAACG
>Ga0182013_10001117_pt1 | contig 37121 bp, 35 predicted proteins | sample 612S2MmetaG_FD_120487 | JGI IMG/M metagenome (GOLD analysis project Ga0182013, IMG submission 120487) | Permafrost microbial communities from Stordalen Mire, Sweden - 612S2M metaG | ecosystem: Environmental > Terrestrial > Soil > Wetlands > Permafrost | place: Sweden: Stordalen | collected... | reverse complement strand
GATCGAGTCGTGAGACATATGTCCCGGAGCCAAAGTGAGACATATGTCCCGGACTTTCACATGAAATAAGGCGCAAATTTGTGGAGGTACGGGGATTCGAACCCCGGACCCCTTGCATGCCATCGGCTCGAAACCTGTTCATGAGCGTTCAAATTGGTCCAAATCGACTCCGTTTGCTGGGCTTTCAATTCGTCTCCGTTCATCAAAATTCACCTCAATTCAATTCAACTGCTGAAGTTAATGCTGAAGTAAGTGCCCCACCGATGTTTCTAACAGCGGTAAGACCTCGATCCAACGATTCCGGACCGTAATCTGGCCTCGTGGTCACGCCCTTATGGTTCGAGTTTGCCTGCCCGCGACATGGCGGTCCCGCACACGTTCGCATCCACGAGGCTGCCCACGCTGTGCTAGCAGTGGCGTTCGGCTTCGTGTTCGAAAACGTCGTGGTCCACAATGATCCCGAGGATCGTCCCGCACCAGGAAGTGGCGTTTACGGCGGTGGTGTGGACTACGGCACCCTTGACCGGCGAGCCCGGTTCTCGAGAGACAAGCCCCGTGACGCATTGATGATGTACTGTGCTGGCGCCTCCGCCGAGCACCACTTCTTTGGCGACACGCTTCCAGAATCGTTCGATGGAGATCTAACGGCTTGGAAGAGTGATCTTGGACTATTCGAGGGCCAAACCGAAGAGTCTTATCGCGAACTCATCGGTGAGTCCCAGAAGGACACCTTGCGCGCCACCTTCGGGCTGATTGTTACCCACGAGTCCGCGATTCGGGCCGTGGCCGACACTCTCAAGCTGGCGCCTTCGGGAGCGTTGACGTTCGACGAGGTTCATTCGATCGTAGCTGCGACACCGACTGGATCCATTGAACGCTAGAACCGGTGCACCCCAGGTTCGTTTCCGTAGTAGCGACAAAATGGTCGCTGTCGATTGTTTCACAGATTCTCCTAAATTCCTTCCGCATCTGAAGGCCGCTCATATTCGAGGTTCGACGCCGCTATTCAGCTCTTCGAGCGCGGCCTATATAGCGTTATCCATCGAGATCAGCCCACGAAGCGGTCGCGCCGTCGGAGGGTAATGCTGATGAACCAGTGCAGTCCTATGCTCGCGGCAATGGGATCGATGAACAGCGATAGGCCGTAGGCATGGAAGTCAGATCAGTCTCCGCCTGTGGGATTCTCAGTTTCGAAGAATTTCACCTCGATCTCAATAGCCAGCTGACGCTCATCGTCGGTCCGAACGGTGCAGGGAAGAGCAATCTGGGTCGGTTACTTGAGGTTGTAATGGCAGCGATTGAGAGGTCCGAACAAGACACTCCCGACACGAGAAAGATTTTGGATCGATACCTGAGCGCGCGTCGGAGCAAACTCGATAGTTGCGGAATAGAAGTAAGACTTGCCTACCGACTTACGGCAAAGTTTGAAAAGGAAGTCGTGACTTCGCTCGTCAGGGCGTGTGCTGTGTCGGCGTTTCTGGGCAACAACTACGGGCCCGACACGAGCGGCATTGAGAAGTGGGCAGAAGGAATCACTGAGGATGAACTTTCTTGTCTCTTTGAGGCTGAGATCGTAATTCATCACGGTGGCACAACTGACTCGCAGTGGGAGTGCGGCGTTGAATTCGAATGCGCGGGAACTGCGTATAGGTGGGTCATGCTTGGAATTCAGAAAGATTGGATAGTCCAAGCGCAAGATCGATTCAAACCGAACTTAAATGGCGTGGATCTCGCGACACGTTTGCGCTCTGGCAATCCGCTACCCACGTCCAATATCTTCGATGCGCCCGAGGAGTCATTTCACATTTCGATTCTTCTTCCTGACGCCGGTAGTGCTGTGGTGTGCTCTCTTGATCTGGGGAGGCAGCCACCACCGGACTCATACCAAACGTTCGCAGAGCAAATCGGAGTTGACCCAGTCGGAGTGTTCACGGGACGACGGTTTGGTCTTGCGAGCGCTCTGAGAGAGATCCTACGCCGGTCGTTGATTAAGACGAATGACACTCGTCTTATGCCGAGCGTCGTACACGGCTTGGCGCCGAATGGCGATCCGTCATCGATCAATTCTGAAGGTCAGATCCCTGAAGCGCTTTTTCGACTCAAGAATGGTCGCTCGTCTGAGGTGCGACGTTTTCGGACTGTTCAAAGCCTCTTCCGTGAATTTACACACGGGCGAGTAATGGATATCTCCGTCATACCCTCAACGGCTGAAGCGGCTGGCACGTCAACAGGCCGGGGATTCGAGGTAAGTGCTGTCGTGCTTGTAAGCGTTGATGCAATCTCTGCTGAGGGCCAGGATGAACCGATTCCTCAGGTTTCGATTGAATTCGCTGGCGCGGGCGCGTGGGAAGCACTCGTTCTTGCGTACGTATTGGGACGACAAACGTCGTCATTCGTCTTCCTTGACGAGCCGGCCGTAGCGCTTCATCCAAATCTTCAAAGGAAGTTGATGGACCATTTGCAGGGCTTGAGCGCTCAGGTCGTGGTGGTCACGCATTCCCCGTTTTTGTTCCCGCTCGATGGCGATGTCAATTTCCGAGTCGTTCGCTTCGACCGCGACGAGAAGTCAGCCACGCTTACTGAGGCCGTTGACGACTCGGTTATGTCGAAAATCGCTCCGAAGCTTCGACAATCCGGGAACGAAAAAATTGTGTTCGCTTCCGCTGTCATTCTCGGGGAGGGAACGCAAGATCAGGCAGCCGTTCGCACAGTGGCTGAATGCCGGGATTTGGATCTCGATGGATCTAATATCGCCGTGATCGATTGCGGCTCTAGAAACAATATCCCCGACTATGTCCGCTTCTGCGACGAACTTGGCCTGCCCTTCCTCGCGATTCAGGACGCGGATGCGAGCAACACGGGTGCCGCAAAGAGCGCCCAAGCAGTTCGCGATGCAGTGACTGGCTCTAAGCACGGGACGATATTCGAGTTCCCCGAGAACCTCGAGAGCACCTTAGGTGGAATTGGTAAGAATACTGAGAAAATCATTGATGCAGTCCGCTCGGTCCTGGGTGCGGTCGAGGTGACGCCGGCAATTGAAAACCTCTGTGAAGCGATTTCCGCTCTTGTGGACGGAGTTAGTTGAATTTTGATTGGGAGCGATCTTCGACCGTTGGGACTCGGGCCGAAAAAAAGCACCCGTTCCAGGACAACTCAGTTGAATCTGCGGTGGCTGAGGTCCGTGAAAAAATTGTGCTGGGTATCCGCCTTCGGGAAAGCGAGGTTCTGGAAATCTGTGTTCGACTTGAGTTCGCAAGCATCATGATCCGAGATGGCGAGAGCTGGAAATTGAACGACCCGAACTCGTGTTCGGATCGCTCTGTGAGGGCCGACGAATAAGTTCGTAATTGCATTTCCGGAAGATCGAACATTTAGGGCATACCCTTGGAAAATGGCGACCGGACAATTGACGTTTAACAACGGCCCAAAGCGGATTGTCAGAGGAGATCGGGCGGTCTGTGAGTCGCGCTGAAGAGGGAAAAGACTTCGATCACGGCATTCCAGAAAAATTTCTTGGATACTGGCGCGATCCGAGGTGGAGAGACATGAGCGACTTCGTCGTCCACTTCACAACGACTCTCGACAGGCTTCTGAGCATCATCAGCGAAGGATTGGTTCGCCCTAGCGGGCCGTTCGGAAGAGGTATGAAAGTTGACGAGGTCGCCGAAAAACACTTAAGCGCTTGTTTCAGCGAAATACCGCTTGACCTAATAGACCGACTGATGGCTCGTCATGGGCGATATGGAGTGGGCTTTGCAAAGAAATATTTGGTGGAAAGTGGCGGCGCAAGAGTCTGGTACGTAGACAAGTATCAGGCACCCGATTTGGCGCTCTTTGACCTTGTCGGGGATCTATTGCGGGCAAAGGATTTCGAGAATCGACTGTGGTCGCTTACACCGTTCATAGATACCGTCGTCGAAAGTACTCACGAATTCGAATGGGAACGTGAGTGGCGCGTGCCCGAAGGGCTGGAATTTCGACTTGAGGACGTTGCATTCGTAATTCTCTTTGAGGGAGGTCAGCTCGAAATTGTCGAGAAAGTCACGGTCGGCGCTCCGGTCGTGAACCGGTGGGAAGATGACCCGCACTGGATTGCCTTGCCCGATGCTCTTGCGAGTGAGATGGATAGGCGAACAGCGGCAGTACTGGAGAAGTTTGTGGATCCAGTCGAATATCTTTACTGGGACGATGGAGACTATGTATGGCCCGTGCAGAAGTATTCAAGCGAGATGGCGGTGGACGAGGTACATGAGAGACTGGAACCCAAACTCCGAGAGGAATTAGTGGAGTATTTAGACAACATTTCTCCGGACTGGATCCGCCTTTCTGATTATCGAGAATTGGATGAATAATTGCGCGTCGACTGCAATGAACTCCTCTGTTCAGACCCACGAACCACTTAACCAGGAATGGGTAAACGTTGCCGAGAATTGATCAGCACCTCCTGGATTCGGTCGTCTACCTTTACCCCTCGGAGGAGTCAGCGGAAACGGGAACAAAGATCGGAGGTTCCGGATTTCTGATTGGGATTTGGTCTGGCCAAGAGAAAGTTCAGCATCTGTACGTCGTAACAAACCGACATGTTGTCGATGGAGGTTTTTCGGTTGTCCGAATTACTGGGAACAACGACGAGACCGTTATCAGAACAGTTCCTGAGGACGAGCAATCTGGGTGGAAGTTTCCCCACGACCCGGACGATCTTGCGGTCTGGTATCTCGGCGGTCAGCCGATCGCGGGAGAACAGAAGTTTTCCTTCGTACCGTTCGGGGCGTTAGTGAGTCAGGCTGATCGAGGTTCTTATTGCGTAGGAGATGAGTGCTTTATGCTCGGCAGATTCATTCGTCATGATGGGAAGCAAAGGAACCTACCTACGGCACGATTCGGGAACATATCTATGCTTCCGGAGGAACAAATACTAAATTCATCTGGCCAACTCGTCGATGCATTTCTGGTCGAGACCCGATCGCAGGCAGGTTACAGCGGTTCTCCGGTGTTTGTTTATCACGAGGGTGTAACTGCGTATATGCCGGTACGCGAAGCGAGCGCGCACAAGAGGTCTGTTTCGAAAATAAAGCTCGATACGCACGAAAGTATGATTTTCATGTTGCTCGGCATCGATTGCGCACACCTGCCCAATGCGGCAATCGTGACTCAAGTCAACGAGAACGGTGGATTGACACAAAGGCCGCATCCTGATGTGCCCGACGCAAGAGTCGAGTTGGGTTCGGGGATGCTTGCTGTTGTGCCGGCTTGGAAGCTTGCCGACCTTCTGAATCGAGACGACGTTCGGCCAGCGACCTAGTTGGGATTTCACCAATCTCGACGTCGACCAAAAAGTGGTGCGCTTGGACGAATTTTAAGGTCCCTAAGAGACGGCCCACTTTTCAACGCCGTCCCTGAAGTAACTGCCGAACCAACGGTCGCGAAGACCGAGAATGACATTTTGAATGCTCGAAAAGCCTTATGAAATGAGGCTCAAAATTGTGGAGGTACGGGGATTCGAACCCCGGGCCGCTTGCATGCCATCGAATTAGGATCCGTTCGCGCGAGTTCATTTGGATCCGATCCGGCTTCGTTGTTGGCTTTGCCACCCATCCACGTCCATCGAAATTCATCTGTGTTCTATTCAACTGTTGAAGTTACAGCTGAAGTAAGTCGTTTGCTGGCGGGCGAAGGGCCAAACCGGATGCCACAAATGGCTAGCGAATCACAAATAATAGTGCTGAGTGGGTCGGTACTCTGGGTCGAATCCGTACTTCCTGCGGCTGAATATTTTGCTGACGCGCGAGTTGGATGAATCTTGACAAATGGCTACGTGGCGCACGTCATTCAAGGGATGGCTCTTGGTCCGGCTTGGAACTTGAAGGCGCCTATGTCGTCACTGTGATTCTCGCGCTAGCCGCGATCTGTTGCTGAACTGGAGTCCAGATGTCAACTCCTGGCGATTCAATACTTACAACGAGTGAGTAATGAACACCCTGGTGACTCTGGTCGAGCGCTCTACGGTATTTCCACCAGCCCGATACGGGATAGACCGCTATCACGCCCTTCTTGGCAAGTCGAACAGCGTCGCCGGTCCAAATGTCGGTGTGCAGCGATCCGGGTCGTGTCTGCTGGTCGCGCCCAAAAAGCCACCCACCTTCGGTGCTGAGTTGCAATGGTTTTCTTCCATCCTCTCGAGCAAGTTGATTCAATCTCTGACGGAATGCATCGACGTTGTCCTCGGGTCGTATGACTGCGAACCTGAGTCCAAAGGACGGATAAGCCCAACGTCCATTCCAACCGCGGCGAGAGGGATTCGGCTCGATGAAATAAGAGAGCGTCACCCTCATTTTGACCTCAGTTTCGCCGAGTTCTTCTAATTGGCCGACGGGCCAAGGCAGTGAGTGCAGGTTCATCTCGTTTGCGGTTCCATCTTGTCCTCCGCCGTCACGCTTGAACGGCTGAATTGTGGACTCTGTAATAAGAGTTAGTGCATCTTCTGCGCTCTTCAGCGCACGTTCAACGTCGGGAACTCCCATCCCGTAACGTCGCAAGAGCGCTACTACATCCATTCTCGTTCGAGAATTCGCTTGTTCGAATCGCCTCCTCATCGGAGTGGTCCACTCAGCGGAGTGAACCACTAGCGCTCGCACGGTTTCGGGCCGGAAGTCAGGATACGCCGCGTGAACATCCGCTGCAATACTTGCGACGCGCGCGGTAGCCGCCGACGTGTCTCCAGTCACCGTGAAAAAGCCACGTCCTGGGGTCTGCAAGCGAGTTGTTAGTACTCCGAGGTTTTCCGGCGAGTCAACGCTTGAGCGATCGGGGGAGGCGGCCCAGTTTCCTCCATCTGCAACTACTTCGGGCTTGAATGGCCAATTCTTCATATCAAACGAAACTGACGTGCGACTGACGGGAGATAACTCCCCGCGAGGGGCGATTGGTGTATAGCCGGCGAACATCGGAGCAGCGCCGACCATGTTGTCATTCTCGGCATACGCGCCGACAGTGAGCGCGTTCCACGCCTGCGCGGGGTCCTCAACCGGTCGCAGGTCACTTACCGCTAAGTGGTCATCAGTCGCGCGCAGTGATCTGATGTTTCCAGCTGAAATGACGAACGGTCTGGGATTTGGAGTCGTATCTCTGTCGAATCTCATTACCTGGCCAACACTGCTGTCGATTGCGCGACCGAATGCCAGCGCATCCACCGCAGAGGACCACGCTGTTGGTTGTCCAACGAGGTCTTGCCCTTCTGCTTCATCGGCAGTCACTGCCAACAGGAAGACTCTGTTGCGAAGTGGAGCCTGGATCTCTGGCAGGTCTACGGCGGTTGCTGTCACCGCACCGTACAACTCAGGTTTGGTCGGATCGCTTTGCAGGAGAATACGCACCGACTCCAATCGGTGGCTGAGCCTCACGGGAAAGCCGGTGGAGACGGCCTCCTGGACATCTCCGAAGAGTGCCAACCCCGCCATCTCCGTACCATGACCTTCCGTGACTACTAGGGGCCACGTCGAATTTACGCGGTGTGAGTCCGACCCGTCCATCGAATCGGTTAGCAGTGGGTGTGTGCTCTGCACGCCGGTGTCGAGCACACAAACAACTGGCGACTCCATATCCGCAACAGTTAGGCGACCACGTAATTCGCTGATCCATTCAACTTGTTCGGTAGCTTGCATCGAGGTCAGGAACGTAGCGATCTCGTGCGGACGACGTAATTCAGCGAGATCGTCAAGTGCGGTGAATGACGCGCTCAGCAGTTGCACCGACGCTCGTAGTAACACCACCGTGCGGTCCGCGAAGCCAAGGTACAGTTCGCTGGACTCAAGTTGGTTCGCAGCGATGAATTGTGCAAATCGCTCTCGTTCACCACCTTCGTTGGTTAACCACACCTCCCACCAGGCTGGCGCGGACTCGTTTGTGGGAAATTCGTCGACCGGGTCAGTCCAAAGTTCTCTCAGCGTTGCGCGCCGAATCGAGGCGACGGCCTCAACAAGCCTTGCGTTCTTCGGCCTCGGCGAATCTGAGGACTGGATATAGGCATCGATCTTGTCCACAAAGTATTGGCGCTTGCCGTCTGGAACGAACACCGTGGCGATTTGCAACGTTTCGCCGCCCTCGTCTTTCTCAACGCGAACTCCTCGGAGTTCTGGTTGCTCTCCCAGACGTCGAACGTCGAAGCTATCGAGGGCCATTTCCAATCCAGGCGCTGACTGGAATGAAATGAGCACGCCCGCCTCCCTGACGTCCTCGGGTAGAACTGTTAAGGCTGCATCTATTTCGCTCCTGAGGCGACGGCCGTGACTACCACGGTTGCCGGAAAATGTGGCCGGATCATTGCTTCCGCCACCACTGGCGAGGCGGAAAGGCTCCGTGGTTGGACTAAAAGGAACTACTAAATGGTCTCTGTCGCGCGGCGCCACAGTACCTTACGCCGGTTCGCCCTGAATTGACCACTTCTTAGGTCTGTGCGCGAGCACAGTGACAAGATCACTCGTTGCTATAGCATCACTGCCGCTCAAGACAGATTGTTTGGCGGCATTCTCCGATGCGAGTGCGACCTCCGCGTGGCTCAATCCTCGGGCCGCAGTCACTACTCGAGTCCAGTCGACGTCAGCAGTCATGAATGCTGCTAGGCGATTGGCAATTACGGCTCGGATGGTGGCATCGTCAGGCAAGTCAAATTCCATGACGGCATCGAAACGGCGAAAGAGCGCGCTGTCTAAAAGTCTCGGATGGTTCGTCGCCGCGACCACGACGCTATCCGACGTATCTTCTTCGAGGAACTGCAGAAATGAGTTCAGTACACGCCTAATCTCGCCGACATCGTTTGCCCCGGTGCGGTCTCCAGCAAGCGCGTCCACCTCGTCAAAGAGATAAACGCCGCGTGTCTCCGCGAGGGCATCGAACACGAGTCGAAGTTTTGATGCGGTTTCGCCCATAAATTTTGTGATCAAGGTATCGAGGCGAATCGCAAAAAGTGGCAACGCTAGTTCGCCGGCGATAACCCTTGCGGTGGAAGATTTCCCGGTCCCCGGGGGTCCGATGAGCAGAATCCTTCGCATTGGTCTGAGTCCATGACGCGCTAACACATCGCGCTGTCGTTGCTCGATGAGCACCTGCTGAAGACGACTTTCTAGTGCGTCGGGCAAAACAAGGTCCGTAAGACTCACGTCAGGGTAACTAACCGTTAACAAGTTGGAAAGTTCCCCGCGTGGCTTAGTGACTGGCACGACGGACGAGGACATTCTTGCCAACGCAGGTACGCGGTCTCTAAGTTCCTCGATCAGATCTCGGAGCTCGCGTGCAAATTTATCTTGCCCTGCCCGAGCCGCCTTCGCAGCTACCTGCATCGCGACGGAATAGAACTGAGGATCGTCGCCCTCGCCGTGACTTTTCACCAGGGCTTTTACCTGATCGTTTGTTGCCACAGCTCGACTCCCTCTCCGGTCGACGAACGCCCGACATACTCCGTACTCGTACCTTGAGTGTATTCGCACCCACCAACACGGGGGACAATCCAAGTTGCTCTATCTGGAGACCTACATTCCCCCGGTCACACTCGCTCACACAAGCTCGGTAGCCCTTGTTTGACGTATATGTGAGTTCATCACGCACTTCGGTTTGAGACATTGACTTCTTCAAGTCCTCCGACCCGAGGACGGCGGGCGCGAAGCGCCAAGCCGTCCGTTCGGGCTAACTGGATGATCATCAAAATCGTTTAAAACAACGGAATTCGAAAAATATTTGGTTCTGTTCTCAAAGTTTTTGTTCGAAAACGCCAAATTCGGTCTGGCTAGTTCTTATAGAGGGCGAAAATTTCGCTCCACTGTAAGGAGCATTATGAGACTGCCCAATGACACCGGAACCGTGAAGTTTGCGGCGGCCGGACTTACTGAACCGGCTAGCGATAATGAATCAAGCGCGGTTACTGGCGAATGCGGGCGTTCGTTGTTGCTAACGGTCGAGGAAGCTGCGAACCTGCTCCGACTGGGTCGAACCAGCACGTACGAGCTAGTCATGCGCGGTCAGATCCAGAGCGTCAGAATCGGGCGTCGACGATTAGTGGTTCGTGAAGGACTTGACCGATACGTTTCTCAACTGTTGGCTTCAAATCAAACGATCACCCGCGACGGAGAAAAGCTAGTTCCTCGCAAATCAAATGACGTAGCGGTGATGTCTCCGATGATTTTGGCGGACCTGCGCTTCCAATGTGTCTCATCGCTAGAACCCAACACCCAGTCGTGGTGCTTTGAAAGAGGCCGACTCGTCGGGAAGGCGTCTGGTTGGCCCATTTCGGTTTGTCCTCACCCCCCAGTTCTGCTCGCTTGACGAAGCCTACGGTGGGTAGAATCTCGAACCAAGGTTTGCCGAATGCGAATACCCAGGGGGCGTTAAGAGCGGCAATAGGTTGAATCACGTAGCGATCGATGAGTTCACTGACCTTTTTATTTTTCGTACTAATCGATCCCCACGAATACGAATGCCAGGGGTACAAGTCAAACCAGACGAGATCCGCGGGACTTACTGGATCAGGTGCCAACCAATCTTTGACAAAACGAATGCGGCTCGATACAAACGGGTTATCCGGACCCTCTGTGAGCAACTTCCAGTCTTGTGGAGTTGATGACCAGTGCGTGAATGATCCCCCAGATGCCACGATCTCCTTTGCAAAGCGACCTTGACGGCTTTGCAGGTCTGCCATGGGGTGCCCAGGAGACCATGGCTGGTTTCCCATGAAAGCTCGCCCCGGATTCAAAGCGAGTAATACCGCTTTTGGCGGTTTGTCAATGGGTCCACTGAATGGTTCGGGGATTGCGTCGTCCTGTCGTTTGCTCGGACCCGTTCCTTTATATGAGTCGACCCACGGACGGAGTTCATCGCTCCAAGGATCAGTTCCATCGAGCCAATTACGCACCACCTCATCCCAGGTAGACGCGAGACGTTGCAAAGGATCCATTGGGGTAACCATGAATATCACTTATAGTGTGCAGACCAATATTGTGCAAGTTTCAGTTATTCGCTTTGCACGGCACAGCGAAACGGACGACGAGAAGGAGACTTGCGCCACCGATTTATTGGGGTTGCAGACGATATGGGTCTCACGTTGGGTTTATAGGTTTAGGCGGATTTGACTTCGGTTAGCAAGGAAGTGATGTCAGATTTCTGAGTGGCTCGCCGGTCATTGAGAAGGAAATCTTCGGGCCGGACTTGTACGTCGTTGGCGGACGGACACAAAATTCTCAGGTGGTGTGTCCATCTCAACCCACTCAAAGACGCGTCGATTTAGGTACTTCTTGATTGGAGATCGGGAATATTCCTTGTCGGTGTTGAAGCGTGATTTCTTCTTCGCTTTCCAAGCGCGCTGACGCTGAGCGTAGGGAGTCTTTGAGTACAGCCAAAGAACAAACAGCGCCCATACCGTCACTATCACCACCTTTGCAGTGAATTTGAAAAGGATGAATCCCACTGCAAGAACCGCGACGAGAATCAATAGCCCGAGCAGAAATGTTTGGGCTTGGGCCTTGAGCGCTTTTCTTCGTTGATAGTCGTTGACTAGTGGCTGGAAGTATTTCTGGCCGATACGAACCGGGGTGGCCTTGGCGATGATCCGGTGGTATCGAAACGGCCGCACTCCACGGGAGACCTGTCGGCACCGATATTCAGGAAGTCGGAGGTTACCTCGATCTGAATTGCACTTCAGATGTGCGGGTGCCAAGTTGTCAAGACCATCTGATCCACCTTTGCTGACGGGAATAATGTGATCGACACTTCTGGTGAATGGATTCGGATAGCTTGCTTGCGTCGGTATCGGGGCGCCGCAGAGATGGCAAACCAACCCGCTTTTTGAGTAGACCTCAGAGCGTGTGCTGGAAGCTATGCGCTCTCGAGGTTCGTTCCAAAGAAGCCGCCTGTGAGCGCCATAACCGCCGTAACGTGATCTGCTTCGGTAATAAGGCATCAGATAGAGGCTCCGAGTCGTTGGGCTGACTGACAAGAGTCCATTCTCGGCATTCTACGGAAGGCTGTGAAGTCTGTGCATTTTCCCCGCTTCTTGCTTCTGCGCGATTGCGAACTCCAAAGCGTGAAGATTGGTCGAAGTTGCCTCGTCGTTCGTGAGGGACTTAACCGCTATGTTTCTGAACCGTTGGCGACACAAATCGACGACTAAGGACCCTCGGTATTCCACAGCATTGACCCCATGGCATCGGCAGCTTCCCTTCGGTCCGGGTCGAGAATGTGTCCATAGACATCCGCCGTCATCCGGATCGACGAATGGCCAAGTACTTGACTAACGACTTGAATCTTCACTCCCTGGGCCAACATCAAGCTGGCTGCGGAATGGCGTAGTTCGTGAGGATGCCAGTCTCCGAGACCGGCGCTCCGACAGATCGCCTGGAACTCTCTGTACAGATTTCGTGGGTCTATGGGCGTGCCGACTGATGAGGTGAAGATGTATCCCGAGTCAATCCATGAGTCCCCCAACCATTCTCTTTCGGCCTGCTGTCGCTCCTCATGTGCGAGGAGTGCCTTCAGCATTGGATCTGGCAAATTCACCGCACGCCGGCTGAGCGATGTTTTCGTGTCCGTGGTAACTAGTAGCGAGCCTTCTCGCTTGAGCTGTCTCGAGACCCTTAGAACTCCGGTCTTTCGGTCGAAGTCGCTCCAGCGCAGTCCCAGCGCTTCACCACGGCGAAGCCCGGTTGACAGCATGAGAGCGTACAGCGCCTCGTTTCGGTGCCCTCGTAGCGTCTCTAAGAGGTGCCGGGCTTGATCGGGCGAGAGCGTGCGACCCTCATGGCGGACCATCTTTGGTGACCTCGAGAGGGATGCGACGTTGCGATGGACAAGCTCCCAGCGGATCGCCTGATCCAGGCACTGGGCCAGCACTGCTCGAATCCTCCTCACCGTGGAGGGCGAAAGACCGCTGTCCGCCTTTTGGGAGAGGAGTTTGTCTACGTCGCTGACGGTGAGTTCAACCAGTTTCTTATTTCCGAGACGCGGCAGAATGTGCATACGCACCACGGTCTGGTAATTGCTAAAGGTGCTGGGCGCGATTTGGTGGCGCATGACGTCATCAAACCATCGCTCAAAGAGTTCGGTGACCTTGACGTCTTCGTTCTTGAGCAGTAGCCCATCGTCGATCTTTCGGCGCAGGTTCTTGAGCTTCTTGACGACGTCCGTGCGCTTCTTTGACGACACGTACTTTCGGAGCGGCTTGCCTAGCGAGTCGTAGCCCATATGCGCGACGCCAATCCAGAGCCCGTCGGACTTACGTTGGTAGATCGAGCCCTCGTGATTTGATCTTCGCGGTGCCATCAGATTCCCTTCAAAAGAACTGCTGAAGTAACTGCTGAACCAACGGTCGCGGGGAGCGAATCTGAAATTATAGAAATTCGAAAAGCCTTATGAAATAAGGCGTTTACTTGGTGGCCCTATCCACTGCTGACTCAAACAAATGGTTACTTCTAAAAGAAGGCCATCTGGAGAAGCAAGCCCCGGAAGTTATCACCTCCTCTGATTATCGACTAAATGGCTCAATCCGTCAACGACAGAGGCGGCTCACTGGGGCCCAGGTGGCCGAAATGGCCACGAAATACGAGGCCGGAGCCACGGTGTACGAGTTAGCCGCAGAATTCGGCTGTCATCGCGCGACTGTGGCCGAGCGGCTCAAGAAGGCGGGGATCGCGATGCGTCTTCAACCCCCAGAAGCCGTGGTCACAGACTCGATGGAGAGCCTTCACCAGTCCGGACTTTCATATCCCGAGATCGGGAAGCAACTTGGGTATTCCGCCAACACCGTGCGGAAGTACTTGCGGGAGCGTCAAACAGTTACTAACCAAGGACAAAGTCTCTGCCCAGCGGTACGGCATATTCAATAAATGCCAATACTTCGTCAAATATCTCGGGTACCGCAGGTTGGCTTATATGAATCTCGGAATCTTGCCGGTCATTCCAGCAGTATTCAATCAAAGATATCCATTTAGGATCTAGATTCGACTTCGCCCACTCCGCTCCCTCGCGTTTCGACGTAATTCTTCCTTCATTTAAGTCCTGCAACATCCGGCAGTAGTGCAGCACGATGAAGGCTTGAAAGAAGCGGTTTCTAAAGGGTTCGGCGTCCTCAAAGAGCTCTTCTCCCCACCCGACAAGCGAATCTCGAATTTCAGCTCGCAGGGCGTTTGGCGACACCGAATCGAGCAGAGACGACGGTTCAGGGCCGACAACTGTTACACCTTTCTCTCTGAGCGTCCAACGACTTACGAGAGAATTGTCATGTTCCGATCTTTCAATCTTGGGGCTCCCGTGTTCGAAATACCAGAGTTCCCGATTCCTGTCTTCGACACGTCCATCATGTGAAAACGGCGACGACGGTTGCCTGAGAATGTTCAATGGAAAGAACGAGTACTCGAGATGCTTGACCCATCGATTCTCTTGACCATATGTCTCATCGTGAACGGATTGAACCCGATCAACCTGCGATTCCGACATTTCATCGGTCGTCACAACGACGAAGTCAATGTCACTTGTCGAATCGAAATCACCGATTGCGAGCGAACCGAGCAAATACATGCCAATCAGAGAGTCGCCAAGAACTTCCTGGAGTCGCTTTGCGTGACCCTGAAGTACACCATCAAGCTCTGGATTTTGGGTTAATTTTTCGACACTCATGTGTTATTTGTACGAGAACGTGCCTTATAAACCAACCTGCGATCAGGTGGCACGACCTACAGTTCGCTTACCTTGAAATTGGGACCCATCGTGTAATTTGTCGCTCCCACACACTCCGGTTCCCGGCGTCGGTCAATGAATGACCAGTCTTCTTGTAGAACTTGAACTCGCATACGTCGTCAGGTATGTCGTTCAAGTACGCGTGTGGTGCCGTGCTTCCCCTTGATTTTGTACTCACCATTAGGTGGTCCCATCGGACACCTGGGAAGTAAGTACTTCAATGCCTTCGTCAACGTTCTCTTGCCCCTCAGCCATAAGCGACGCAAACTGAGCCACGACGAGAAGATGCACTATCGCAAGGCGCTGCCCGCCGGACGTAGGGACCCGACATGGATACTCCCTAAGCAGATCATTGCGTCGCAGCAATTTCTGGCAGATCTGGAAGCTCGCCTTCCGGCACTCTCCGAGCTGTCGGCACTTCTTTTGTGGGGTGACAAGGACGATGCCTTTCAGGCGCCTGAACTTGAACGTTGGCAACAGATCCTGCCTCGGGCGAGCACGGTGGTGCTCGAAGGCGTCGGTCACTTTGCGCCTTCCGAAGCGCCATCCGAATTCGCCACCGCAATCCGAGAGTGGCGCGACAGTGGATCGCCGAAGGACTGATCCGAACGACGTCGTCTGCGGTCCAGTTTCGGGTTGACGAGATCGGGTCTTAGATCGAGACATCGGTTATTGCTACGGCACCTCGCCCTTTCGTGCGAGCGGTGCTGCACCGTCGTGATTGAGTACCACTCGGTGGCGCAGCGGGACAAGAGAGCGTCGGTTGGTGGGGTCAACGGCTCCCCAAATGCCCTTTGGCAGCCAGAGGGTCACGATCACGGCGACCGCTCCGAGAATGATCAGATACCAGACCCCGTACGAAGAAAGCCATTGCTGAAGTGCGAAGAAGATGATGGCACCAACGATTGGTCCTTCGAACGTGCCTATGCCACCGACCAAGACCATGAAGATCATGAAGGCCGAGTACTGCACCGAAAACGTGGAGTCAGGCTGGACCTCAAGATTCGCCAGGATCAGCAGTGCTCCTGCCCCGGCGCAAATCGCCGCTGAGAGCACGTACACGATTCGCTTCGTTCGCGCCACGTTCACGCCAGTTGCCTCGGCCGCGCGTTCATCATCACGGATCGAGACCAGCGCCATTCCGAATCCGCTTCGCAACAGCAAGGCCGTCCCGATCAACGTGGCCGCAACGATCGTGAGTCCCACCCAATAGGTGACGTTGCTGACGGTGGTCGGACTGTAGCCATTGAGATCGTTCAACGACGCACCGGCACCACCACCAAGCGATTCGATTTGCGCGACGACGAGCAGGCATACGTCAGCAATTACCCACGTGCCAATGGCGAAGAAGCTACCGCGGAGTCGAAAGGCCAAAAATGAGATGGGCACACTGACGAGGCCCACGATGACAATCGCCAGAGGAGCGCCCCACCACGCGAGCACGCCGTGCAGCGAGAGATAGAGGACGATGTAGGAACTGAGTCCGAGGAAAGCCTGTTGACCGATGCTGACCAACCCGCCGTATCCGGCGAGGAGGTTCCAGCCAACGGCCAATACGAGTAGCGAAAACAGTTGGGTCAGGCGGTTGACGATCGATCCATCAGCGAGCGACGGGACCAGGGCGAGGACGAAGAGGACGACTCCGGCGACGCCCACTCCGGTCAGGGACGACGCGGAGTAGCGCCGGACTGACGCAAGTGCCCCAGGGCGCTCACTGCTCATGAGACGGCGTATCTCGAAGCGATGATGCCCTGAGGACGATAGGCCAAGATGGCGAGGAAGACGAGATGTCCCGCCAGAATGCCGTCGGCCGGATTGATCTGACTTCCCACCGTCTGGGCGACACCGAGGATCAGTCCCCCGAGAAGGGTTCCCCAGAGGTTACCGAGACCGCCAATGATCACCGCTTCGAAGGCAAAGATCAGGTCATTTGAGCCTGAGGTCGGTGTGAACGATGTCCGCATCGCGAGGAAGAGCCCGCCAATCGCGACCGTCGCAAGCGCGATCGCCGTGGCCGTGGCGCGTACTCGTCGTTCGTTCACGCCGCTCAGCGATGCCGCCCGCCGATTGTCCGCCGTGGCGCGCATGTTGCGCCCCGCTCGAGTTTTGGTGAGGAATAGTTGCAATCCCGTGATCAATGCCACCGCGATGACGAACACGATGACTTGGAGTCGACCGAGGTAGATGGAGTTGTTGATCTTCCAACTTTGATAGGAGAGAGCGCCAACGTACAGGCTTTCGTTGTTCGCCCCGAATCCCTGTTGGAGCAGGTTTTCGATAAGTATCGAAAGTCCGAATGTGACGAGTAACGGCGAAAGCGAGCTGCCCGTGAGGGCACGGTCGAGCAAGAGTCTTTGCAATAAGAAACCGACCAGTGCGGCGGCGGGAATCACTAACGCGAAGGTCCACAGTGGCGTCCCCCCGACGTGTTCGACGAGGACATAGGCCGCGTACGCACTAAGCACGGCAAAGTCGCCGTGCGCCAGATTTACGAAGCGCATCACGCCAAACATCAACGACAGTCCACATGAGAACAGCGCGTAGAGCCCACCGAGTAACAGGCCCTGAATGACTGCGTTTATCCACACCGTCATGATGTGGACATCGCTTCGGGCGGTGAATCTCGGCGTCCGAAATAGGCGTCGACAACTTGAGCCTGATCGAGTTCACTCGGCGATCCAACAAGTGCGATTCGACCCTCGAGGAGACACACGACCTGGCTGGCGATGCTGAGGGCTTCGGTGAGGTCCTGCTCGACCAGAAGAAGCGTCGTCCCGTTTTCAGTAACCCTTCGAAGAGCAACGTAGAGGTCGCGGACGATGACGGGCGCCAACCCCAGGCTCACCTCGTCGAGCAGTAAGAGCGAAGGATTGGACATCAGTGCCCGGCCAATGGCGACCGCCTGTTGTTCACCTCCAGAGAGCAGCGCCGCTCGCGAATTTCGCCGCTTCTCGATGAAGGGGAAGACTTTGTAGACGGTGTCGAGGGACCAGGGGCCCGGTCGGCGACTCGCCGCCCCTACGAGGAGGTTCTCTTCCACCGTGAGCGTCGAGAACAGATGACGACCTTCCGGCACGAGTGAGATTCCTAAGATCACTCGGCGATATGGTTCGATCTTGGTGATGTCGAGGTCGCTGAAATACACGTGCCCTTGCGAGGGCCGCAACTCTCCCGAGACGAGCGAGAGCAGCGTCGATTTCCCGGCTCCGTTGGCTCCAATGACCGCGAGAATCTCACCCTCGTCCATTGAGAGGCTCAGTTCTTCCAGTGCCTGGAGGTGGCCGTAGTGCGCAGTCACGCGCTCAAGTCGAAGAAGCGTCACGGGCGTTCCTTCATGAAGGCGGGACTACCAAAATAACTCTCGATCACTGCCGGATGCTCAAGAACCTCATTTGGTGTTCCTTGCGCAATAAGTGACCCGGAGAAGAGGCACATGACGCGATCGGCCGTTGCGGTGAGAGCGCGAACGACATGCTCAACCCACAGGAATCCCGTACCCTCGTCGCGCAAGGCGTTGACGATGTCGATCAACTCGTTGACTTCGAAGTCGTTCAAGCCGCCGGCGACCTCGTCGAGAAGGATGACTTTCGGATCGAGGGCTACGGCACGAGCCAACTCCAGTCGTTTGCGATCGAGTAGCCGCAGGTCACCTCCGAGGACGTTGATGAGTTTTGCCAGACCGCACCTCTCAACGGCGCGCACGGCCAAGTCGTTGGCCTCATCTCGCGTCACTCGCTTCGATTGCTGTACGGCCAACAGTGCGTGCTCGAAGACGGTCAGTCCATTGAAGGGACGGGGAATTTGGTACGTACGCCCGATTCCGAGCCGAGCCCGTTCCGAGGCGCTCGTCTTGGTGATGGTGCGACCGTCGAAGACAATGGTGCCGCCGTCGCACGGTACGTCACCAGAAAGGACGCCGAGCAATGTCGTCTTACCGGCGCCGTTGGGACCGATCAATCCAACGACCGATCCCGCGGGCACCGAAAAACTTATCCCGTCGGCAATAACCAGACTGTTGATGTGTTTGACGATATCTCTGGCCTCAAGCAACGTCGAAGCACTCTCCATTGCGGTCAAGATGCCTTAATGACCTCCGGTGAGTCGCCCTTGGGGATGTTCGGGTGGCCTTCATTCGTAACGATGACGAGATCGTAGCCAGATTTGGCTGAAGGTGTCGAACGCCACTGCCCACCGACCAGCGGTGTCTTCGTAACGTTGGGAACGGGTCCCTTGCTCCAGTCGAGCGGGCCGACGATCGTCGCGAGCTTCAGCGTTGACAGACTCTTCACGAAGGCCGATGAGTTGCCGATGACACCGGGTCGCTTCAGATTCGCAATCGCCACCTCAAAGAGCGCGTGAACGAATCCGATCGGCTGGGTCCACTGTTGCTTGGTCACCGACTCGAACTTGTTCGCAATCTGGGCGCATGATTGCTTCGTCAATGAACTCTTGTAAGGGTGCGTTGGTCCCCACCAGTACTCGGTGCTGATGTTCTCCGCCAACGGACCAAGTGCCTGGGCCGCACTCGGAAAGAGCATGGCCTTGGCGATCGTCGCAACTTTTGGCTGGTATCCCTGCTGTGCCGCCTGCTGGTAAAAGGTCGTGAAGTCAGGTGGAATCGGTACACCAGTGAGAATGTCGCAGTTGTTGTTCTTGAAGAGCGTTATCTGAGCCGTGAAGTCAGTAGTGAGGTCGGGGTAAAGCCCACTTGGTGTCACGCTGTAGCCATTCAAGGTTTTGATAAATGCCGGGAATCCGGTCGCCTCGGCGGCGAACGCCTGACCATCACTGTCATTGGGCCAAAGACCACCGATGCTCTTGTCCGTTGAGACCGCCTGCCAGATATCTGAGTACACCGCTTCGATGTCCTCAAGTCCCCAGAAGAAGTGATAGGTCCACTTGTAGACCGTCTTGGGCGTCGCGCCCCGCCCAAAGAACCACGATTGCCAAGGGGCAACCGTGCTGATGCACGGCACTCGATTGGTCTCACACGCGTCCGAGACAGGGTTCGTCGTGTCTGGGGTGGAGGAGACCAGCATGACGTCGACCTTGTTGTTCTTGATGAGATCGTTGGCGACAGCCGCTGCGGTCGCATCGGTCGATTGGCTGTCCTTGACGATGACCTCAATTGGATGGTGAACACCGCGGACGACGATGCCTTTGGCAAGGATTGGCTTCAGGGCGTTGATGACGAATGAGTCGGCAGCTCCGAATGCGGCCAACGGTCCGGTCTCGGGCGAGACGTAGCCGAACTTTATAGTTCGCCCCTTTTTCAACATTGGTTCGAGGCGCTCCGTCGACATTGAGCCGGCTAGAGGAATTGAAAGTGCGGCCATTCCAGTGAGCAGCGTTCGCCGCGAAATTGGAACCCGCTCAAGCCCACTACTCTCTTGATCTGCGCTGCTGTGATCCGAAGTCGTTTCACTAATTTTGTTGTCCATTGCTCCCCAATCAATTGACGTGTGTTCGCTATCCGAACGCTTGTGTGCACTGCGTACACACGCTGACAGGTTTCTTGTCGCCCGTCAAGTGATTTCGGGGGGCATTTGGCGACCAGCGCTACGAATCGAGATCCAGCACGAAATCGAAGTTCGCGACTCCCGACGACATGTCCACCACCAGTGAGTCACGAACGCCAAACACCGCGTCAGTGCCGAGATAAGGGGAGTTCGCGTCAAAGACGTGGGTTATCACGGTCTTATAGGCCGGATGCGACACCATGAAGTGAATGTGTGCTGGACGCCACGATGGACGGCTGGTCGCCTTCAGCATTTTCCCTACGGGACCGTCCGTTGGGATCTGATAGTCAACGGGCGTCGTTGTCCGGATCTCATAGGTGCCATCGCCGCCGGTTCGAAAGATCCCGCGGTAGCTCGTCTGATCGAGCGACGGATCCTGCACTGCATAGAGTCCATTGGGCGTTACCTGCCATACATCCAACACGGCGTCTGGCAACGGTTCGCCGTTTGAAGCGCGTACGACGCCAGACATCGTGAGCACGTCGTGAGTCGGATTCTCGGATGCGATGGAATCACCCATCTCACGAAGTGGGGCGCCTGGCACGTAGAACGGCCCGAACACCGTGGGCTCCGTCGCGCCGTCGGTGGCGTCTTGATTGATCATCTCAACCAGCATCGAAACGCCGAGTGTGTCCGAAAGAAGGATGAACTCTTGGCGATTGTCGTCGCACATGTGGCCGGTCGACGTGAGGAACTGGATTCCCGCCATCCACTCCTCGCGAGTGAGGCCGGTCTCCACCACGAAGGAGTGCAAATGTGTCACCAACGATCGCATAATTTCGCCCAGTCGCGGATCCGTCGAAGCGCTGAAGCTCTCCTGTACCTCTGCCAGATGTTGGTCAGTGGACATAATCGGGCTCATCTTCTTACCTTTCGTGTTAGGGGTTCGGTGCCCCAAGGATCGAATCATTCGGCGGTGCGCCGTAGTAGCACGCCTGAATGAACCGGCGAGCCTGTTCCTCGGTGAGTGGTCGCACATTCTGCCGTGATGACTCGACGACGAGGGGGACAGCGCGCTCAATTCCTTCAAACGGCATTCCAATCTCCGCGAGACTTCGGGGTGAACCGGTGCGCCGCGCCAGCAGGTAGACCGCCCTCGCCGCGTCGCCTCCCATCACCTGGCTCAAACGATCGTACGACTCCGCAATCGCCGGCCTATTCACGGCGAGGGCGTAGGGCAACACGACGGCGTTCATCTTGCCATGATCGAGATCGAAGAGCCCACCAAGTATGTGGTTCGTCCGGTGGTGCAGGTCGGTACCGGCAACCGCGAGCGTCGAACCGGCAAGGTAGGCGCCGTAGAGAACGTACGAGCGCTGCTCGACGTCGTTGGGAGCTGCGCACATCAAGGGAACGTGAAGCGAAAGTACTCGCACCGCCTCGAGGGCGACCAGTGACGTAACCGGATTTGCTCCTTTTGCGTACAGTCCCTCCGCCGCGTGGGCCAGCGCATTCATGGCACTCGGTCCCGCGATTTCGACGGGCAGTCCGATAGTCAGTTCGGGGTCGTAAATCACCGTCGCCGGTAGGGCCCGAATATTCCGGCCGGTTCGCTTTTCTCCTCCCTCCGTCATTCCCCAGATCGGAGTCATCTCAGAACCGGCGTAGGTCGTGGGTACGCAGAGTTGGGGCGTGGCCATTTCGAGGGCGACTGCCTTCGAGAAGCCCGTCGCCGAACCGCCACCCATACTCACCGTCGCATCGATGTGGAACTCCCTCGCCAGGGCCACTGCCTTTGCCGCCTTCGCTCGAGGTACGTGCTGGGCGACGTCGGTATACGTCGCGACGCAGAGATCACCCAACAGATCGTGGAATTCGTCGAGTCGTCCGCCGTCGTGTTGGTCGGCGATGAGCAGTATCCGCGATCTTCCAAGACGTCGAACTTCGTCTGCAATCTGGCGACGCTTTCCGATTCCGAATACGACCCGTCCCGCGAGCGCGTCGTAGTGAAAGTCGTTCAACGACGTGATCCTCGAGCGCCCGGTGACTCAGTTTCCACGGGGATACCAGGGCGGAATCGCTGCACTGACGTTCAACCAGACCGACTTTGCTTCGGTGTACTCGTGCATGGCGTCAAAGCCCATTTCGCGTCCGTAGCCTGATTGGCCAACCCCACCAAAGGGGGATGCCGGGTGTACTCGCTTGTAGCAATTGATCCACACCATGCCGGAGCGTAGGTTGGCGGCGACTCGATGCGCTCGGGAGAGGTCGCGAGTCCATAGTCCGGCACCGAGACCGTACTCCGTCGAGTTGGCGATCTCCAGGGCCTGCGCTTCGTCCCGAAATGGTGACACCGTCACGAATGGCCCGAAAACCTCCTCCTGGCAGACACGCGACGAGGGATCGGCACGCACGACCGTCGGCAAGACGTAGTAGCCGTTGACGAGGTCGGGATTAGTTGGCGCTGCGCCGCCCGTAAGGAGTTCGCCCCCTTCGTCCATCGCGACGGCGACGTAATCGAGGACGCGATCTCGGTGCTGCGACGAGGTGAGCGGTCCCATCTCGGTGTCGGTGGCCAGGGGCTTGCCGAGTTTGATCGTCGAGGCCAATGCGACGAATCGTTCGACGAACTCGTCGTAGATGCTGTCCTGTACGAGGATCCTGGATCCCGCGATGCAGGCCTGACCTTGGTTATGGAAGATTGCGAAGGCCGATCCGTTGACCGCAGCGTCAAGGTTGGCGTCGTCAAAGATGATATTTGCGCCTTTGCCCCCGAGTTCTAACTGCAGCCTCTTCAAGTTGCCCGCAGAAGCTTCGACGATGCTTCGACCGGTTCTCGTAGAACCCGTAAAACTCAACTTGCCCACGTCGGCGTGAGCGGCGAGGTGGGCGCCAGCGCGCGATCCATAGCCCGGAACGACGTTGACCACGCCAGAAGGAATGCCCGCCTCTTCGAAAAGTTCACAGAGTCGAAGTGTGCTGAGCGGCACAAGTTCCGAAGGCTTCATCACCACCGTGTTGCCCGCGGCAAGTGCCGGGCCCAGCTTCCAGCCGCAAAACATCAAGGGAAAGTTCCAAGGAACGATCTGTCCCACGACACCAATCGGCTCACGGAGCACGTAGTTAAGAAACCCCGTGTCAACGGGCGGAAGATTCCCCTCGAACTTGTCGGCCATGCCCCCGAAATATCGAAATGTTGCGGCGGTTCGAGGAACATCGAGTAGCGAAGTGTCATGGATTGGATGACCGGTGTCGAGCGATTCAAGTCGAGCGAGCTCGTCGCCGTTCGACTCAATCAGATCGGCGAGTCGAAGTAGTCGCCGTCCTCTCTCACTTGCGGAGAGCGATGACCACGCGGGAAACGATCGCTCCGCGGCCTTGACGGCGAGGTCAACGTCGGCCTCGCCCGCCTCGGCGACTATCGCGAGCAGCGTCCCGTCATGGGGATTGAGAACTTCGAGTGTGGCTCCATCGAGGGCGTCAGTGAACGCCCCGTCGATGAAGAGTCCTCGATTCGTGACCACTTAAAAGATAACGGGCACGTTTGGCGTTTCGCCGCGCGCGATCATCCCGGGCAGAGCGGCCGAGTTGTTCTCCCATACGAGCAGCATCGACCGCTTGGGTGAGTAACCCTGGTGACGAATGTCGGCCGGCATGGCCGCGCAATCGCCGGCCTTCATGACGACGTTGGCGCGAGGTCGTCCCGTCTCGCGATCGGCCACCTCCCAAATGATCTCATCGGAGAGTTGGATGAACCATTCAACACGGTCGTTACCGTGGATGATCGGCAAGATGAACTCTTCGGTCGTGGGGCAATACAAGCTGTCCTTGCACACTGAGACCACCGAGGGATTCCACGTGACGTCGCTTCGCGACAGGTACTTGAAGAGGCTGAAGGCCGACACTTCGTTCTCGTAACCCGGTTCGACCGTCACCTCGGGCTCACTCTGATCGACGTCGGCAAACATCCGGTTCACGGTGTAGCCGGACTCGTCAGAACGCAGTGGTTCGTCGTCGGGCATTCCGATCATCCGCTTCGCCGTGACGCGCGTTCGCGTGACCGCCGCGACGTTGTCACCGTCCTTGTCGCCGTAGGCCGATCCGGTTTCCTGCGGCGCGGCAAAGGGGTCGAACGAGGCGTTGACCCAGTCGCTCAACATCGCTTCGAAGGTGGCCTTGATCTCATCGTGGGGGAAGTTCTCGAGATGATCGATTTCCGCTCGACGGTAATCCTCGTTGAAGCGACCGGCAAAGAGGTCCACGTCACCGTAGTGGTTGACAGTGCCGATCACGGAATCGAAATTCACCGTGCCGTAGAAGAAGTTCCACGCGATGTCTCGCATCAGCGCCTTGAGGAAAGGCTCCACCGCCATCACGTGTCGACCAGTGGGCCATTCGATATGGGCGAAGTGCTCGTCACGGCGAAACGTGAATTCGCCGAGGGAGAATGAGCGATAGCCATTCTCGTTCGGTTCGGTAGTTCGGACCTCTTGTTCCATTGAATTCGTCACTTTGTGCTCGCTTTCGTTCAGTGGGTTTGACAGATTTGTGACCAACGTTGAACCGTGTCCGGTCCGAGGATCGTTTGAAGCAGTACGACCGAGGCGACCTCAGCGCTCATGCGGTAGCAACGATTGGCCGGCAGGAGCGTCATATGTCCACGAGTTGCCACGATTTGACCCATCTTGGTGCCTTGGGGTTCACCATTGATGGCAACTGAACCCGTGATATTCGGATCTGCGGTGAGCGAGTCAGGATCCAGCAGATCGATAGTGACGCGACCGTCCATGACCAACGCGAACTCATCGTGGGAGGCCATTCTCCATGGCGAGACGCCCTCAGCTCGGATCGCTTCAATGACGTACTCCATGTTTTTCGCAATGGCGACCTTCTCCCAAGGTTTGGCACCGTTTGCCACCTCGAAGAAGTTCGAAAAGACGTAGTTTTGTGGTTGGTCATTGATTATCTCGACGCCACCTTTTTCGTAGTTCGTCAGAGAACCAAAGACGGTTTTATACTCCGGCATGTTTGCACCCCCAGGATAAACAGCGAGATAAGATGTTCGTTATGCGAACAAATGTTCACTGAAAATTATTATACAGCGGTTTCGCGAAGGAGAAACTTGTGGATGACAGAAGTCGTGAGTTTGTGCAATCACTCGAGAGAGGGCTGGCTGTCATCTGTTCGTTCGGTGAGGACTCATCTCGACAGACCTTGAGCGAGGTGGCGCGACGCACTGGTTTCAGCCGAGCCGCCTGTCGGCGACTGCTACTCACGCTTGAGGACCTCAACTATGTGGGTTCCGATGGTCGAGATTTTTATCTCTTGCCGCACACGCTCGATATTGGCTACTCCTACCTTTCCTCACTGCCCTTTCGGCGAATTGTTGAACCGTTCGTCGAGGAATTGAGCAATGAGGTCAAGGAGTCCGTCTCCGTCTCAGTCTTTGACGAGGGCGACGTGGTGTACGTGAGCCGTGTTGCCACTTCGAAGATTATGACCGTTTCGATCAGTGTTGGGAATCGTCTCCCCGCCTACTGCACATCAATGGGTCGGGTACTCCTGGCGTCCATGGCGCCCGAAGATCAACGTCGATACCTCGCCCGGACGCCACTCAAGGCATTCACCAAGTTCACGCTCACCGACGAGGACAAGATCATGGCCGAACTCGCGAAAGTCGCCTCGCAAGGTTGGGCCGTGAACGACCAAGAGCTCGAAGAGGGTCTGCGTTCGATCGCAGCACCAATTGTCGATGCCTCAAATCGCACGGTGGCTGCGATGAACATCTCGACCCACGTCACCCGAACGAACCGAAGGGAATTGAAGGACAGAATGGTACCGGCCTTGCTCGCGACGACGAAACGCGTCAACGCGTTGCTCACGAAGCGATAGCGGCCAAGCTCAGCCAAGCAGTTCAACCCCGAAAATGTTCGCATGGAGAACAATCGTTCGGATAATGTGGCCTTGGTCTTCGACGGGAGGGGTGGTGGCCGAGTTCTTATCATTGGAGTCCGCTATTGCGGCGAACGTCCATGATGGCGACATTGTCGCCCTCGAGGGATTCACACACCTCATACCATTCGCTGCCGGTCACGAAATCATACGGCAGCGCCGTCGAGATCTCACCCTCGTGCGACTTACGCCTGATCTCATCTGTGACCAGTTGATTGGTGCAGGTTGCGCAAAGAAGTTGATCTTTTCCTGGGGTGGCAATCCGGGAGTCGGTTCTCTCCACCGGTTTCGCGACGCCGTTGAACATGAGTGGCCGAGGGCTCTCGAACTCGATGAACATTCGCACGCCGGTCTCGCGAATCGATTAGTCGCGGGTGCCTCCGGACTTCCCTTCGCCGTCTTGCGCGCATACGCCGGGACCGACACTCGAGTCCATAGTTCGACGATTGCCAGCATCACCTGTCCCTTTACCGGTGAAGATCTTGCGGCGGTCGCTGCACTCTGCCCCGACGTGACCGTCATCCACGCGCAACAGGCCGATCGAGCGGGCAACGTCCGTTTCTGGGGAATCACGGGAGTGCAGAAGGAATCGGTGTTGGCGGCTTCACGGTCGATCGTGACCGTTGAAGAAGTAGTCGACGAATTCGACGATGATCGCAACGCAGTGGTCCTTCCATCGTGGACGGTGTCCTGTGTGGTCCACGTTCCGGGGGGCTGCTATCCGTCGTACGCCGCTGGCTACTCCGAGCGAGACAATGACTACTACGAAGCATGGAACGATCTGAGCCGAGATCGAACCGACTTCGACGACTGGCTTCAACGCCACGTCTTTGATCGCGGGACGAAGCAGTGAGCGATTTCAGCACCGACGAAATCATGACGATCGCTGCGGCGCGAGAACTTGCCGGCGCGAGGAGCTGTTTCGTCGGGATTGGACTTCCGAGCATTGCCGCCAACTTGGCGCGTTCGCTTCACTCGCCCGGCTTGGTGTTGGTCTATGAATCTGGGACGATCGGTGCGAAGCCAACTCGACTTCCACTGTCCATTGGCGACGGGGAACTGGCCAGTACGGCGGACGTGGTGGTGTCGGTTCCAGAGATCTTCAACTACTGGCTTCAGCCTGGCCGCATCGACGTCGGCATGATTGGAGGAGCTCAGATTGACCGGTATGCGAATCTCAATACAACGGTGATCGGGTCATACGACCGGCCTGAGGTCCGTCTGCCGGGAGCGGGCGGTGCTCCGGAGATCGCCGGCTCCTGTCCCCGGGTCATCGTCGTGATGCGACAGTCCACGCGCACATTTGTCGAGAGGCTCGACTACCTGACGACGGTGGGATTTGGAGATGGTGCGGGCTCACGCGAAAAACTGGGGATGCGCGGTGAGGGACCGACCGTCCTGATAAGTGACCTCGGGATATTCAGGCCCGATCCCGAGACCTTCGAGATGAAGTTGACGTCCCTGCATCCCGGCGTCTCCTTCGACGGAGTGCGCGAGGCAACTGGTTGGGATCTTGGGTTCAGCTCGAAATTCAGCGTGACACCTGAGCCGACGGAAATGGAACTTGATTTCTTACGCCGCCTGCACGCCGTGGGAACGCTTAGTGGCAAGGGCTGAAATGTCGTCAGCGTGGGTCGTGGATGCGGTACGAACTCCAATCGGTCGAATCGGCGGTGCACTCTCGAGGATTCGACCGGACGACCTCGCGGCGAGGACGCTCCAGTCACTCCTCGCTCGACACCAAGACATGGACCCAGCTGCGATTGACGACGTCATCGTGGGCGACGCCAATGGCGCGGGCGAGGACAATCGAGATGTCGCACGAATGGCCGTTCTCTTGGCGGGCGTCCCGTTCTCTGTGCCCGGTGCAACGGTGAACCGACTGTGCGCCTCGGGAATGGAAGCGGTAGTTCAGGTAAGTCGGGCGCTCGAAGTTGACGATGCGAACGTCGCGATAGCGGGCGGAGTCGAGTCAATGAGTCGTGCACCGTGGATACTCCCCAAGACCGAGGAGATCCTTCCGCGCGGTGACGCAAAACTCTATTCCTCGACTTTGGGCTGGCGAATGGTGAATCCGGCTATGCCCAAGGAGTGGACAGTTGCGCTCGGCGAAGGCGCCGAAATTCTCGCCGATCAGTACCAGATTTCGCGCGAAGCTCAAGACGATTTTGCCCACCAAAGTCATGTCAAGGCGGCACGCGCATGGGACGGGGGTGCTTTCGCTGACGAAATTGTTCAAGTCACCGACGTTCCACTCGTACGCGATGAGTCGATCCGTGATTCAACGCTCGAGCAGTTTGCCGGGCTTCGTCCGGTGTTTCGCGAGAATGGCACTGTCACTGCGGGCAACTCGTCACCAATGAATGACGGGGCATCGATGCTCTTGATGGTCAATGACGAGGGTCTCGCACGCAGCGGTAAAAGGCCACTCGCCCGAGTCGCCGGACGTGGGGTTAGCGCCGTCGAGCCGCAGTTTTACGGCGTCGGACCCGTTCAAGCTGCCCGGCGCGCTCTCGCCCGCGCCGGTATCACGTGGGGGGACCTTGCGATCGTCGAGTTGAACGAGGCATTCGCCTCTCAGTCACTGGCCTGCCTGCGCCAGTGGCCCGAACTCGATCCAGCAATCGTCAATCCGCTCGGTGGCGCGATCGCGCTTGGTCATCCACTCGGCTGTTCGGGGGCGCGACTGGTCACCACGCTCGCTTGGCAGTTACATCATCGAGGCGGGGGCTACGGTCTTGCCGCGATGTGCGTGGGGGTGGGCCAGGGCGTTGCGATCGTCCTCGAAGCGTCGTAGCTCGACCTCGAGTCAAACTTCGACGGAGTTCACGATCGCACGCCCTGCGTGCTGCAGAGCGATCGTCCACGTCACGACAACGACATTTGAAAAACAATGTGTGGGTTCGCGAATCCGTGACGTCCATCTTTGTCACCTTCACTGCAGCGCACAGGGGTGAAGTTCCATTAAGCGATTGATGAGCGGACGAGAGTGAAGTTTTCGAACGATGGCGGCTCGATCGAGCGCACTCGGAAGTAGATCACTTGACTGTGGACAATAAACCTGTCATGGTTTGTACGCAAAGCAAACATCTGTTCGCGATGCGCACAACGAACATCGTGGGGGGATCACATTCGTGATCGAAAGTTCACCTTCGCGAATGACACGAATGAGACGAAAGGGAGAGAGAATGAATCAACAATTAGGGGGGCTCAACGCGGGCAAGGCGTGGCGCGTTTGGGTAACAAAACATCCCATCGGGGCTGCGATGTGGGCAGGCGTCGTCGGGGGACAGATTGCAACGTTATGGGGAATGTGGTTCCCGGGAATCGGACTCCCCGCGTTGAACTGGCCTCTCACCAACGGCGCCACGATTGATCCCAAGGGCACATTCGTTGCTCAGTTCGCCATCGGTGGCCTGTTCCACGCTCTGGACTGCCTAGTCTTCGCACTGGTCTTCGCGCTGTTCATCTTCCCATTGGTCGGCAAGGTTGTGACCCCGGGGATGAACATGTTGAAGGCCCTCGGCTTCTCGGTCGTGCTTGCGACGATCTCCGCTGCGTTTCTCGTGCCCTTCGTCTACTACAAGGGATTCCACGTGGGCTTTGGCGGCGTGCACTACGGAGGTTGGAAGTTAGTCTTCGCGATTTACCTCTGGCACTTGTTGTACGGCGTGAATCTCGGTGCGATTTACAATCCGCTCGCGCTTGACGATCCACTCCTGACTGGTTCCTCGTCGAGTTAAGGCTTGGATGATCTCGTTGAGACCTCTCCGTGTCACTCCAATGAACACGGAGAGGTTTCAACGTGACAACGCCCGAGGCCAGTGCGAAGTGAACTTCGCGGCGCGATGCCGACGGTGCGTAACTGCGTCGCAGAAAACGAATACGAAACCGAAGTGGGTGTGTGCAGTAGGTGTGGCGCATCCCGAGCCAACTGCGCTGTCACGGAATCGTCAATCGTGCACTCGAACTGTGTAGAGCAAGGAACTGTATGACGAAGTCGACCACCTCAACGCCACAATCCGAGCCACTCAATTCTGAAGAACGAATTGCTATGCCCGAACACGAGTCCCTTACGAGCGAACAGCGGAGCATCGTCGAGTCTCTGACGAATGGACCTAGGAAGGGCGTGGTCGGTCCCTTCATCCCATTGATGCACGCACCAAACCTGCTCAATCTCATGGAGCCCCTGGGCGCGGAACTTCGATTTCGGGGCCGTTTGAGTCAGAGAATTCGTGAACTTGTCATTTGCGCGGTCGCGAGGCACACGTCAAATCAATTCGAGTGGAACGTGCACGCTTCTCTTGCTCTCGACGCGGGCGTGCTTCAAAGCACACTCGCAGCGTTGCTGGAGGGAAGAGTGTCCGCTTCGTGTCCGGTGGACGAGCGTGTGGCGCTCGAATTCACGCAGCGCTTGATGAGTACCCACGGTGTCCCAGACTCTCTGTTCGATGAAATTCGGTCGTTTCTGGGAGAAGATGAAATCGTCGAACTCTGCACGCTCGTCGGATACTTCGTGACGGTCTGTTGGATCATGAACGTTGCGCGAACCTCGTCAAGTGAGGACGTCGATGTCGGAGTATTGAGACGCGCAAACTGAGCAACAGGTTTTCGAGTCCTTTGTGGAGATATCGCCCCTAGGCGCTGAGTTGGCGTGGTGAGTCGAGAAGTGGGATCTCCCTGATGCGCTGGAGCGAGTTGCGCTCTTGAATGGCGAGGGGACGACGCCGAGGTACCAAGAGGGCGGCGAAGAATCCGAGCACGACCACACCGGCACCGACGAAGATCGCCGGACGTAGCCCGTTCACGTAGTCCTGTGCCGAGAGGTATCCACCGCTCGACGAGAAGACCGCGCCCAAAATCGCGATACCAAAGACGCCGCCCAACTCTCGAAAGGCCGCATTCGTGCCGGAGGCGACACCTTCGAGGTCCTTGTTGACCGAACCGAGCACGAGGGACGCGATCGGAACGAAGAACATTGTCATGCCCAGACCGGCGACGATGAACGCTGGCACCATCTGCGTGTAGGCAGTCGTAGGCGTGAGGATCAACGCGAGCCAGAAGAGTCCAATCGCCTGGAGCACGAGACCGACGAGGACGAGGGGCTTGCCACCCCAACGCTGCGCGAGGATGCCCACAACGGGCGCCAGCAGCATCGGCATACCGGTCCAGGGGAGGATTCGAAGGCCCGCGCCGAGCGGCGAGTAGCCCTGCACGGTCTGGAGGAGCGAGCTCCGTGCTCGAGTCAGGGCGACAAAGAAAGCCAGTCTCGATGTGTAGTTGAGGTTGACGTCGTCACACCCGATAATGATCACGTGCTGGGCTGACAACCCCTTTGAGCCGACAAGAGTAAGCATCTCAATCGCTGCAGAAGATCCTGCCGTCTCAATTTCCTCCTCCGCTTCATCCTCGACAGCAAAGATTCCACCTGTGATTGGAGTCGCATCCAATTCAGCTACGAGCAATTCCGGGCTGGAAATACTGATTAACTCGCCAATCTCTCGGACGATATCGGAGGTTTCTAAATCATCGCGGTCAATAAGCGATGACACGGCAGCACACTTTGCAAGGGCGTTGGCTATCAATTCTTCGTCTACCTGGGCGAGGGTGATCTTCTCTTCAAGCGCTTTCTCCAATAGCGGATGTACTTGAGCGCTGGTCAAGCCTTCGTAATGTAGGACTCTCCTCAGCACATAGTTGTCCGCTTGAACTCCTGTGGCTGAGCAATAGGCCAGGATTCGTTTGTAGTCACCTGAGTGACCCGTGGAGATCACTGACCATTGGGTTAGCCACTCGCGAAGTACCTGATCCGCCCCGCCGGTCTTCAAGAGTTTTAGCTTTTTGTCTGGAGTAAGAATCAAGAGAAATGGGTCCGTCTCCTCGCCAGCCTCCATTCTTGCGATGTGTGCATCCAGTTCATTCTGGTGATCAGCGACAAATCTCTGGATGTAGTCGACCTCCGAGATAGGAGTGGGCGTCGCGATCAGTTGAACTTTTGGCGCCGAAGGGTCAACCACTAACGGTAAGTAGATTTTCTTAATCGAACCTTCCGGACGACCCGCAGTGATAAAGGCTGATGCGGCCAGACATACCCAGTAGCTACATCGACTACAAAAGGGCAACATCGCATTCGCATACTCGTCTCCCTCGTAATAGGAGATGATTATCTCTGGGAGGCTCTGTTTCAGACTCTGATACAAGGCCTGCTCGTCGTCGCCCGCGATCAGTACACCATTGGCGCTTGACGTCAATGCGCGGATTAGATGATCTTCTGCAGTGTTGAAGTCTTGAAATTCATCGATGATCCAGTACGAGTGAAGAATCAAGGACGGTTTTTCGTCAATAGCCTTTCGCGCCAATACGATCATGTCGGCAAATCCGACAGAGTTGTAAAAAGAAGAGAGCACTTCGTAAGTAGTAAACAGATCGGGCCATTGGCCAGAGGAATCAAACTCCTCTGTGTTGAACATCCTGATGAACTTGGCATTTGTGTAAGAGCTAGCGAGCCCGGGATGAAACGCTTGCACATCAGTCCAGACAACTTTCATCCACTCTTCTGAAACGATATTGGTATGAAGTCCTCGACGATGTTCGGATGAACCGTGACTCCGCTCGAGGATGCTTCGCGCCAGTCCGTGAAGAGTCGAAACCGTAACCCGCTTGGCATCTGCTTCATCAAGCTTTTGGGTGACGTCGCCTTGTAGGTCTTTGACCAATTTTCGAACAAAACTGGAAACGTAGATCGTCGCTTTGCCGTCCAACTGAAGCCAACATTGAATGCGTTGGAGAAATAGGAAGCTCTTTCCAGATCCCGGACCCGCAACGATAAGTATTCGTGGAGCGGGATGTGACGCTATGAACTCAGAGTTCTTGTCTCTGTAGATTTTTCTATCGTCGTTGTCGAGTTGTTCAAAGATTTCAAGCAGCGCTTCGAGCTCCGCATCGAAAACTTCACCACCCTCGTTGAAAAGATCGCGTGGAAGTGACGGGCCCAAGCCATCGGAAGCGTTTGTCACCTGGTTTCCACTGTTTTGCCGTCGTGAGTCGTGTTCTGCTGGTCTGGAGATGGAATGCCCAACAAATACTTGCTATAAGGATTCTGCTTTCCTTCGAGATTGAATCGACGTACTGACGTACCGATGAAGTGAGCCATCTCCGGTGCAGGTTTACCGTGGAAGCCCCATCTGCGCTCTTCGCCCTTCTGCTCCGATGGGAACCACGAGTCAATCTTGTAGGTACCACGGATGATTCCGTGGGCAACACCAAAGGCGTATCGCGCCTTGGTGCGAGTCTCTGCGCTTACTATCCAATGTCCTCTCGTGTAGAAGTACACCTCGTCTTCACCCATATCAGGTCGCCAGGATTTATTGATTACGAAGAGAAGCGTCGGCTCTGTCGAACCCGGCGCAGGCAGTGCGGAAAATTCAGCGACAACCGTCTCTACGCTGGCGAGCCCATACGTAGATGAGTCGTGACCACTTACCAAGTTCGTTAGCGGCAGACCGCTCGCCTTGTAAGCGTCGATAACAGCCTGCTCAACCACCAGTGCTTCTTCGCTGCTTAGATGTGTTCGGAGAAACAGATGCTCAACATGGCGACCATCAGCCTCGATCTCGCGAATACGTCTCAACTTCTCCCGTTCGTTAGCAGTACTGGCGCCAGCCTCGCGAACATGTGAAAGTACTCGGCCACCTTGCCCCTTGCCGACGTAGAAGACACGTTTGTCTCGGGGATCGCGCAATGCGTAAACGTAAAACCCGATGAACTCAGCGACTTCGACAGGTATGCCAGTACTCACGATTGAGACCGTCGATTTCCCAAGTCTTCTTCGCCGTCATTGGGCTCTCGCGACTCTTTAGTAATTGCAAACCGGACCAAATCGTCGAGCATCTGCGTACAGCCTGACAGGAGCGCCGAGATTCCGGCATGACCGCCTTCAGTTCCCAAGATCTTTGACCGAATCGCATCGTATTTTCTTCCCTTTAGATGCGCAACGCCGGTCGAACGCAGCTCTTGAATATCTCTTAGGAGCTTGATATCCCGAGCAACTTCTTCATACCCCTCTTGAGTGAGCCATCGCTCAAGCTTGCCGATACTTCTCTCGTCCGTTGGACCCTTGGGAAGACGGGCGTTGAGATCCGCGTCGTTCAGTCCATCACACATGAGGAGGGCGAGGCTCTCAATGGATTTCTTAAATTCATTCTCACTGTCATCAAGTGGCAACCGGACTTGCTTAAGTAATGACTGATCAGGTCCTACAGGTTCGCGGTACATTGACCAGCCTGCAGCGATCGGCCAGTCTCGAACGAACTGATCGTAGCCAGCGCGAAAACGCAAGTCAGCGGATTGCGGGTCTGCGAATTCTCCAAGTATTGCGCGGCGGTAGCCTGTCTCGCTCATTTTGGAATCGGGAGCAATGTTGAAACTGCGCCAGTAGTCTCGCTCGACTCTCGGCAGGTCTCTGCCGAGATCTCCTAGGAAGACAATCACTCGGTCAGCATGATCGTTGTCCATGCGCAAGCTCCAAAGTGCCGCGCACTGAAGCATGCCGTCTGAAACTTCGTATAACTCTGAGGCGTCGTAGTACCTCTTTAGAACTTCCTTGCGAAAATGTACTGGCGTGAGGTAGTGGGGTGCATCTGGATTAGCCCCAAAGTAGTTTGCCAGTGCATCAGGATTGCAGGAATATCTCACGTCCCTACCGTTCTCATCTAAGCCAATAATGAAGTCGGGAAAGTACTCGTCGCTGTTTTCGTATGGCCAGATACCGCAGTGCTCAATCGTTGGAGACGGAAGCACTTTGGTGGCAAGAAGGCGCGTAAATGGAGGAGAAATGTGATCACCCGAGTGACGAGTCGCCCTTAAGTCACCGGTAGTTAACTCGAGATCAGGCGGAAGTTCTTTGTCGACGAGTTCGGCGTATCTCACAGAATCTATGAATAACAAGAGGTCCATTTGACGGGCAGCCTGGTACTGACGCAACAATTTTGTTCGGATTCGAATTAAGTCCTTACTCACCTCGACCGCAGTCTCAGACGTTCCGTCCTCGAAAGGCTTGATGAAACTTGACTTCGAGGCCTCCCAGTAAAGATTGTGGTAAAGACGGAATTCTTCACAGAGTGGTGAAGTAGCCGGGGGGAATCTCACCCCCCGGCTCTCGCAGAACCGGACGTGACAGTCTCCCGTCATCCGGCTCCCACAGTTCAACTTCAGGTAAGTGCAGTTAATCCCCAGTGAGCAAACAGCCTGGGCTCACGCTGACGAACAGCGTGTAGCCAAGCCCATGCTTGGTGATGATGCTTCAGCCGCTTGAACTTGTGCAACGCCCATCGAACCAAATGCTGGTCGATGCGAGTTGCGAGGAGACCCAACTCGGAGCGGTAGAAGGCTCCGTAGTAGTTGATCCAACCTCTCACCTGAGGATTGATCTCCTCGGCGATGCCCGATAAGTCCATGCCACTGCGACGCTTGAGGTGCCAGTCCCTAATCTTCTTGCCGACTGCTTTCTTCGCCGTCACACTCATGGCCGGGGAGAAGCTCACAAAGAAGCCTCTGGGACCGTGGGCAACGCGACCCCTGAAGGTATAGCCAAGGAAATCGAAGCTGATGTGCTCCGAATTCCCTCGACGGTTCGCGTCTTTGCAGTACACGACCTTCGTCTTGTCGGGATGCAACTCAAGTCCTAAGGACCCGAGTCGTTCAGCGAGCGCAGTCCAAAGATTTCGAGCCTGTGCCTCGGTGTTGCAGTGGATTACTACATCATCCGCGTAGCGCTCGAATGGCTGCCCCGGATGTTCCCGGTCCATCCACTTATCGAACGCGTAGTGCATGAATAAGTTCGCGAGTAGCGGCGAGATCGGAGAACCCTGCGGGGTGCCCTTCTCTCTAGCGACGAGGGTTCCGTCCGTCATCTGCATGGGGGCTTTCAGCCACCGCTCGATGTAGAGCAGAACCCAACGTTCTTGCGTGTGATGAGCGACCGCTTTCAACAACAGATCGTGGGGCACGCTATCGAAGAAGGCCCGGACGTCAAGGTCCAACACCCAGTCCTGTTTCCAGCAACGCTTGCGCGTCACCGCCACTGCATCCAGGGCACTTCGCCCCGGACGGTAGCCGTAACTATCGCGGTGAAAGATTGGTTCCACCTTCTCTTCCACCAACATCGCCGCCGCCGTTTGGGCAATTCGGTCTGCCGTGTTTGGCACCCCGAGCACCCGCACCGCGGTCCCATGGTCCTTCGGTATCTCCACCGCGCGCACCGGTCCAGGAAAGTAACTTCCCGAACTCATGCGGTTCCACAACATATAGAGGTTGTCAGTCTCGTTGTCTTCGAACCGGCGAATGCTCACGGCGTCCACGCCCGGCGCTCCGCCGTTCGCTTGGACCTTCTTCCACGCCTCAAAGACGAGGCGCTTGGGAATCTCAAACGACTTCACCTTCTGTTTTGATTCCTGCCTCGGCTCCTCCCCCGCGTGCGGGGTTGACCTCGGTTCAACCTGAACTGCCCGGCCCCTTCGCTCCAACTCCATTACAGAGCCTTCATCACTACTACGAGCCGGTCCGCCCCTGTGTCTCGCATCGGTACTCTGCCTCTCGGGGTTTCTGCCCCTTGAGGTCCTCCCTCTTCCGACCAGGGGACCGACGTCTTCCCTTTCAACTGGCCGTCGTTATCGAGACGACAGGTTCTCCTGTTCCGTTCCAGCGCCCGCGACAAGCTCACGCCACCTCCACACCGGACACCACCAAGACAACACGCAGGCCGTCTCCTGGCTGAGGGCACGCCGAGGCGCGCCTTTGTCCCAGAGTTCCGATTCGACTCCGGTTTTGATGTCATCGTTACCCTTTTCGATGCGTCAGCAGTGGTTCACACACGTTCGTCTTCTCGTCGCATGGCGCTGCTGTCGGTCTAGTTGACAGTTGCTTTCCATAGTCTCATGCCGCGACATCCTCTTCGTCAACGACCTGAAACACGGCTTCAAATTCCACTGGCGTCAT
>Ga0182013_10001114_pt1 | contig 37127 bp, 20 predicted proteins | sample 612S2MmetaG_FD_120487 | JGI IMG/M metagenome (GOLD analysis project Ga0182013, IMG submission 120487) | Permafrost microbial communities from Stordalen Mire, Sweden - 612S2M metaG | ecosystem: Environmental > Terrestrial > Soil > Wetlands > Permafrost | place: Sweden: Stordalen | collected... | reverse complement strand
CCTGCTGCTGCGCAATCGAGGCAAGGGATTCGAGGAGATGGCCATCGATGCGGGCGTGGCGTTCAACGGCGATGGGCGAAACATTTCGGGGATGGGAGCGGATTTTGGAGATATCGATGGCGACGGCCGTTTCGACATTGTGATGACGGGATTGAAGAACGAGACATATGACGTTTTTCTGAACCGCGGCAACGGTGAGTTTGAAGATGGCAGCGTACAGACGGGGATGGTGAAGCTCAGCCGGCTATGGGGCGGGTGGGGCTGCGGGCTGGTGGACCTGGATAACGACGGCTGGGTGGACCTGTTCGTCGCCGGCGGCGGACTGGATGTGCAGGACGCGCAACCGAACCGGATCTTCAGGAACATGGAAGGAAAGTTTGAGGATGTGTCGGCGCAGGCGGGCGCGGAGTTTGCGAGGGCGGGGCTGCATCGCGGTGCCGCGTTTGCCGACTTCGATCGCGACGGGCGTCTGGATGTTGCGGTGACGGCGCTGAACGCGCCGATGGAGTTGTGGTGGAACCGGAGCGAGACTCCGCAACATCACTGGCTGCAGCTGCGACTGACCGGCGCAGAGAGCAACCGGTCGGCCATCGGCGCCGAGGTTCGCTGCCGTGCGGGTGGCCGCGAGCAGGTTCGGACGGTTTCATCAAGCGTGGGATATGCCTCATCCAGCGATCTCACTGTGCATTTCGGGCTGGGCGAGGCGACACGGGCAGCCCTGGAGATTCGCTGGCCTTCGGGGCGCATCGAGAAGCTTGCCGACGTTGCTGCGGACCAGCGGCTGAATCTAGCGGAGCCAATCCAGTAAGCTAGACCACAGCCGGTCACAATTGCGTATTCAGAAAGAATGGTAGGACTCGAATCGGCCATTGGCTTACCGCGGATGCCGCTTAGCCAATGATGACTCAGGAATAGCCTTTGCCATCTTCTCAAGGTCATCCGCGACCATGGTAAACCCGTGCGAGTTAGTCGGGAAGTCATAATCCATACCCGACAGCTGCCTTTGGTGCTCGTCGAGAACAATCTTCTCTCTCCGCATCAACTCATCCCGAAGCATCTTCGCGTCAGTCTTATACCGCGTGTTATAGCTCGCATTCAACCAATCGTACAGTGCGCTCTCCTGTGCGTTAGCAGCATTTCTAGCCGCAGCCTCAGCTTGTATGTTAAGCGGGTACTCATGACTTCGCTCCGTGGCTTCAATCTGCGAGAATTGCTGGCCGAATTGAGAAACTAGCGTCCTCAGATTGGCTACAAGGGTCAAAGTCTGCTGTTTAAGGTCGCTTGCCTTCATGAAGTGATAACCGCTCTCTATCGGCCCTGCTTCCTTCATGTGATTTGCCACTATCTCACCAAACTTCGCGATTGCGTCCGAAGTATCACCGCGCTGTGCCGCTAACATTGGACCCACCATCTGAAGATTCCCCATCATGACGTGCTCGTTATCTGTGCTTTTGTCAAGTTTTGCCTGTACTTCACCGAGCTGCTTATTTGCCATGTCCAGAGATGTTTGTAGTGACAGTTGTCTCGCGTTGGCGTCCTTTTGGACGTTGTAGTTCCTGAGCCCCACCGCGAGTGTAAGGACAACCGCAAGAAACCCTAACCCTACGTGTCCTCCCAAGCGCCAATTCGTGTTTTTAGCAACATCAGGACCAACCCCTCCCCATAGGCCCTGAAGTATGACGGCAACTCCAAGTCCGCCATAGAGGATCATGTCTAGCATCCTGCACACCTCGGCAGTCATACTTTCATCAGGAGTCGCTTGCGTCAAATACTTTCGGCTGCACCCCTAATAGGCTGGTGGCCCGGCCGGGAGGGGGCAGCGGGCTAGGGTGGGCCGATCCAGCGGGTTCTATGCTCCGCCCTGATCACGAGAAGCCAAAGCACCAACAGGTAGTGGATGGGCAAGTTGCGCGGCAGGAGTCGTCATCCCCACCAGACTTCTCCAGGCGCCAGATGTGCGCGGACATAATCGGGATCGGGCTCCACGCCGAGGCCGGGCTTGTCGGGGATGAGGATGCGTCCGTCTTTCACCAGCGGGCCGTCGTGAGTGATGAGGTTTGACCAGCCTTTTATGGGATCGCCTTCGATGTGTCCCCAGGGCAGATCGCTTGACTTGGCATTGAAACGCCCAACGCTGAGTTCCTGGCCTTTAAAATCGCGCATGGAAGCGGCAGCGTGCGCAGAGGCTACGGCGCCGAGTGCGCTGGAAGCATTGTGCGAGGAGATGGGCATGTCGTAGAGGTCGGCGAGGTCGGAGATTTTTTTGGCCTCAAGCAGACCGCCGGCCTTGGGAATGTCGATCTGCGCGATGTGGCAGCCCTGATTGAGAATGAAGGGAAGAAAGCCATGGCGGGTGTAGAGGTTTTCGCCGGTGAGGATGGGCACGGGCGACTCTTCCGTGAGCTTGACCCAGGCGTCACAGAAATCGGGCGCGAGCGGGTCTTCGAGCCACATGGGGCGCATCGGGGCGACGGCGCGAGCCAGATTCAGCGCATCGTTCCAATCTAGCTCCCAATGCGTATGGACGGCAATACCGAAATCGGGACCGAGGGCTTCGCGCACATTGGCGAAGGCTTTGGCGTTGAGGTCGAGGTCTTCGTTCGTCAACTGCCGGTCGTAACCGCGAGGACTCGAGAAAGTGGTGTCGTAAAGTTGCTCCTTCGGATAGCCGCGACGGACGATGTCTGTTTTGACGGCGGTGAAGCCGAAGGGATGCTCCTTGATGGTCGCGGCCCACTCGCGGCAGGAGGCGGGATCGAGCGAGTCCTGCGGACTGGTGGTTAGGTAGACGCGCACGCCAGTGCGATACTGGCCGCCGAGCAGCTTCGAGACGGGCTGGCCGAGCAATTTTCCGGCAAGATCCCAGAGAGCGATTTCGACCCCGCTTATGGCGGTTACGGTGACTCCGCCGGTTGCGCCCGCGCCGCCGGTGAGCATGGTCATCTTGGTGAGCAGGGGATCGATATCGAAAGGGTCAGCGCCGAGGATTGCGTCTCTGAGATAACCGAGCATAACATCCTTGACACCGAATCCCCAGTAGGCCTCTCCGTAGCCGGGGATGCCGGCATCGGTATCGATGCGCACGTATGTATTCCCGCCTGGCCGGCCGATTACCATGGCCTTGAGATCGGTAATTTTGACTTTCTTCTTGAGTGGCTCCGAGGCGGCGGCGAAGTGCGGCATTGTAATCGCCGCGGGAACGATGGCGGCAAGACTTTCAAGAAAGCTTCTTCTCTTCATGGGATCACCTCGCTGTTCAAAAAACCAGGTACAGCAGTAGTGCTTCTACCAAAGCCATGCGTAGATCGCAATGGTAGCGAGCGTTAGCAGGGCCAAGTGCAGGCGCCAGTCGGAAAGGCCTTCAAAAGCGGCGCTCCGCATTTGCCAGTCGACCGTGAGACCTTTGACGTTTGCCGGTTCCGGGCGGCGCGTCAAATACGACACGATGAACAGCACAGCGGTGGTTACGATGGTTCCCCACAGTCCGCGATAAGTGTAGTTCAATGTCAGCTTGTGATGCAGGAAGGGGAAGATCTGCGCGCCGGTCGCAGTCATGAGCTGGTCGGCAACGAACATCGAAGCGATCAGCGACCCGGTGAGCGCCGAGGCCACTGCGCCCTGAAAGTTCATGCGCTTGCTTACGATGCCAAAGAAGATGGCGGGGGTAACCGGCATGACCAGATAGATCGAAACCGCCTGCAGATATTTGTAGAGTCCGTCGGGCGTTGTGTAGATGAGATAAGCGGCGGCAACTGCGAGGGGCGTTGTAACAACAATGGCGGCGCGGCCCAGCAGCACCTGGGTTTTCTCCGGCGAGTTCTTGCGGAAGCCAAGCAGAAAATCGCGGACAATGAGTGTGGAGATGGAGTTCATGACCGAGAGCGAGGAGCCGATGAGCGCGCAGATCAGGGCTGCCAGCACCAGTCCGCGAACGCCGGTTGGAAGCAGGTCGCTCAACAGGGTGACAAAAGTGGTTTTGGGATCGCGACCGGGATAGAGGGCCGCCGCGATGACTCCGGGCAGGGCGAAGATAAAGATCGGGCTGAGCTTGAGCAGGATGGCGAACATGGCGCCGCGGCGGGCTTCCTGAAGGTCGCGAGCCCCGAGCACGCGCTGCACGTTGACCTGGTCCATGCCCCAGTAGAACAGGCCCCCATACAGCGCCCCGAGAAGGACCCCAATGAAGGGATAGTTGGGATCGTCATAGGGCCTGGCCACGTGCATCGCAAGCGGCACTTTTACCATCAGTGCGTGCCATCCGCCGACCCTGGCCAGGCCGACGAAGAGCATCAGCCCACAGCCGGCAATCATGATGGCGGTTTGTACCGAGTCGGTGTAGGCGACCGCAGTGAATCCGCCCACGATGGTGATGACGGCGACACATGCTCCCATGAGCATCACCATGGGCATCACGTCCCAGCCCAGCAAACTGTGCAGCACCAGTGCGCCCGCGTAAAGATGAAACGCGAGCTTGGTCATGATGCAGATCACCAGCATGAGTCCGGAGAAAAACACACGGGCGGTGCGGTTGTAGCGCAGCTCGAGGAACTCGGGGATGGTGTAGACACGAGCTCGAATGTAATAGGGAAAGAGCAAAGCGCAGGCTAGACCGAGACAGATGCAGGTGGTGAGCTCGACGGCGCCGGCGGAGAGACCATAGCGGTAAGAATCGCCGGAAAGCCCAACCAGGTGTTCGGCACCGATATTGGTGGCGAAAAGCGAGGCGCCCACCAGGGGCCAGCCAAGCCGGCGCCCGGCGAGGAAAAATTGCGAACTGGTCTCGCTAGCGCCTTTGCGAATGGAGATGATAAGTCCGGTCGCGATGCTGGCGACGACCGCGACACAGCAGATCACAATGTCGAGAGCAGAGAGGGACATTCCGATTCCTGGGAAAGCGAGACCCGCAAAGGCAATTATCCAGCCGGGAGGGATGCGCGCTGGTGTGTTCAGCGGAACATGGTGTAGAGTATACATGCTAAGCGCCCAAGCGCTTAAATTTGAAAACGCTCCAGCGCCTGCAATGCGCCAAATCGGTCAGCAGAGTCGATCGCGGCGGGGGTGGAGAGACTTTCCTCGACTTGATTTCTGGGGCTTTGCAATGACCGGTAAGGAGCTCGACATTCAGCGGGGGAAACTGCCAGCCGCGAGGATTGCCATCACGGTTCTCGCAGCCGGGTATCTTGGCGTTTGTCTCGTTCCCTGCCCGCTGGCGCGCGCGGGTGCTGAACGCGGCGACAGTGTGCAGCAAACGAGTGAATCCTGGCCGGCCTACGGCGGGCAGCCCTCCCAGGACCACTACTCAAGCCTGACGCAGATCAACCGGGAAAATGTGCAGAATCTGAGAGTTGCCTGGACCTTTGACACCGGGGAGAAGGGCAGCATCGAGTCGACTCCCGTGATTGTAGGGCGGATGCTCTATACCTACACGCCGTCGCTCAAGGTGGTTGCGCTGGATGCGGCGACGGGCAAGCTGATCTGGACATTCGACTCGGGTAACCACGAGCCCGACGCGAGCCGCGGAGTTTCTTATTGGACCGACGGTAAAGAGAGCCGGCTCTTTGCCGGGATGCGGAATCTGCTCTATGCACTGGACCCGGCTACAGGCAAGCCCATTGAAAGCTTTGGCGAGGGCGGATATATCGACCTGCGCAAGGGGTTGCGCGGGGACTACAAGCTGCAGTCGATTGGGCTAACGAGCCCGGGGGCGATCTACAAGGACGTGATCATTGTGGGCGGGCGGAATCCGGAGACGCACCCAGCCCCGCCTGGCGACATTCGCGCCTTCGATGTCCGCACCGGCGCGCTGCGCTGGCGCTTCAAAACCATCCCAGAACCCGGCGAGCCGGGGTATGAGACCTGGCCGAAGGATGCCTGGAAGACGGCTGGCGCGGCCAACAACTGGGCGGGGATGGCGGTCGACGAGAAGCGCGGAATTGTTTACGTGCCGACGGGATCCGCGGTGTTCGATTTTTATGGCGGTGACCGCGCTGGCGACGACCTGTTTGCAGATTGCGAGCTGGCGCTGGACGCCGAGACGGGTAAGCTTCTGTGGTATTTCCAGGGGGTACATCATGACCTCTGGGATCGGGATTTTCCCGCGCCCCCTTCGCTGGTCACGGTGAAGCGCGACGGCAAGCGTGTGGATGCGGTTGCGCAGACGACCAAGCAGGGCTGGATGTTTCTCTTCGATCGCAGCAATGGGAAGCCGCTCTTCCCGATCGAGGAGCGCCAGGTGCCGCAGAGCACTGTCCCCGGCGAGGCCACTTCGCCCACGCAGCCGGTGCCTCTGTTGCCGGAACCCTTCACGCGACAGGCTGTCGACGAAAAGACGCTGACCAATCGAACTCCTGAGGCGCATGCGGAGGCGCTCGAGAAGCTTCGCACCTTCGCCGGCGGAGGACAATTCATGCCGGGCGTGCTGAACAAGCCGACGCTGGAGTTCCCAGGGGTTGGCGGTGGAGCAGAGTGGGGCGGCTCGGCAGTCGATCCTAACACCGGCGTGATTTATATCAATGCAAATCAAGTTGCCTATACAACCACGCTGGTAAAGAACGACCTTTCGGCAGGCGTTGGTATTAGAACCTACCGCGGCCAATGCGCGGTTTGCCATGGCGCTGACCGAAAAGGCGCTCCGCCGGCTTATCCATCGCTGGTTGGTTTGTTCGATCGCATGACGGGTCCGCAGGTTGCGGCGATCATTCACCAGGGCAGGGGGCGAATGTCCTCTTTCCCGAACCTGGAGGGCACGAAGCTGAATGCGCTCCTGGAGTATCTGCGCACCGGGGCCGATGCAGGAGCTTCCCGCGACTCGGCTAGCAATGTGGGCCCGTCAGTCCCGGCGGTTGCAGACGAGGACTCCGAGGATCCCGACGCGATTGCCGGGGCCGATCTTTATACGGCTCGTTGTTCCTTGTGCCATGGCGCAAAGAGGGAAGGTACGCCCCCGTCCGTTCCGGCGTTGCTCGGGGTTGGGCAGCGACTGAATGCGTCGCAGGTGACGGATTTGATCCATCACGGCAAGGGCGCGATGCCCCCGTTTCCAGCCATCGAAGACCCTGAACTGAGTTCGCTGCTCCGGTTTCTCGGCGTGAGGACGGAGGTTGCCGGGGCGGATAGCGGCGACGCAGCCAGCGAGGATCCTTACACCATCACCGGCTATACGCGGTTCGACGACGCGGAAGGCTTTCCAGCCGTCGCTCCTCCATGGGGAACGCTGAACGCGATCGATCTGAACACAGGCAAGTATCTGTGGAAGATTCCACTGGGCGAGTATCCGGAACTCGCGGCGAAGGGCATGAAGAACACCGGCACCGAAAACTACGGCGGTCCGATCGTGACCGCGGGAGGATTGGTGATCATTGCCGCCACCGACTTCGACCGCAAAATCAGGGCATTCAACAGCCGTACGGGAGAACTTCTGTGGGAAGGCAGCTTGCCGTTTTCCGGGGTGGCCACGCCGGCCACTTACATGGTCGACGGAAAGCAGTTCATAGTAATTGCCACCAATGGGTCGAGAGATCAGCGGTCGTCGCAAGGGGGGGTGTATGTGGCGTTTTCTTTGCCGTAGTTTCTTGACATCGCAGCGAGCAGGATTGTTTTGCGAAAGGAAATCATGAGTATCGATAAAAAAGCACGATTGGGCGGGATATTCGCCCCGACTGTAACCGCTTTCAATAGCGACGAGTCGTTGAATCCAGAGGGCACGCGAGCCTTTGTGCGCTTTTTGCTGGATGCGGGCGTTGACGGCCTGGCGCCGCTGGGAAGCGCAGGTGAGCCGGTCGCGCTGAGCACCGAGGAGAGGAAGAAGGCGCTGGAGGCGATCGTTGATGAGGTCGCGGGGTGCGTTCCGATCTATGCGGGGACGAGCGACTACAGCACCGCAACCACGATCGAGCTGAGTCTTCATGCGAAATCCATCGGCTGCCCGGGGCTGATGCTGATGGCGCCGTATCTGCTCAAACCGCCGAAGGAAGACGTGCTCAACCATTTTCGACGCATCCGGGAAAAAGTGGGTTTGCCGATCATGGTCTACAACGTGCCCGTGCTGACGGGAATTGAGATCACGCCGGAAGAAATCCAGATGCTGGCCGCGGAGGACGTGGTGCATGCGGTGAAGTGGTCGCACATGGAGATTGCCAAGGTGCAGGACACACGGCTGCTGTGCGGACCGGAGTTCGCAGTATTTGCAGGTATCGACATCACCGCATTCGCCGCGCTCGCCATTGGTGCGGATGGGTGGATAGGCGGCTTGCCGATGATTGTGCCGGCCCTTGCGGTGAAGCTGCACCGGTTGTTGGCTGTCGAGAAGAATCTGGACGAGGCGAGGACTCTCTGGATGCGCCTGTTGCCTATCATCCGGCTCGAATACAGGGCGATGGGAACCAATGAAGCGAAACCGCATTGGCTGTCGGTGTGCCGCGAGAGTGCGGCCCTGCGCGGCATTCCGGTGGGAGTTTCGAGGGCTCCGCTCAGTCCGGTGGACGAGGGAGTACGGGAAGAACTGCGGGCGCTGCTGGATGGATTGGGCCAGCTTTGAAGTTACTTGCGCGGGTGCGCCGAAATGTATTCGGGCGATGAACGGAGCGGAAGGTCAATGAAGATCACAAATGTTGAAGTGTTCCTGACAGGCGCGACATGGCGGAACTTTCTGTTCGTCAAACTGACCACCGACGAAGGCCTGGTGGGATGGGGCGATGGAACGCTGGAGTGGAAGGAGGGGGCGGTTCGCGAATTGATCCTCGACTTCGGCCGACGCTACGTGATTGGCATGAGCCCATTCAACATCGAGGACCTGTGGTTCAAGCTTTACCAGGTTGAGCACAATACAGGTCCGATCATGTTTGCCGCGATGGCGGGGATCGAGACGGCGATGTGGGACCTTGTGGGCAAGGCCCTGGGGCAGCCGGTATACAACCTGGTAGGTGGCGCCGTGCGAAAGCGCGTTGAGGTCTATGCGAACGGATGGTATGCATTCCAGGGCGATCTCACCAAGATAGCCGACCGTGCGCAGGAGGTGGTAGGGCGCGGCTACAAGGCGATGAAATTCGATCCCTTCGGGCCAGGCGGCAGAGAACTCAGCCATGAGCAACTTAAGCAAGCATGCCGGATAGTCGAAGCTGTGCGCACTGCGGTGGGCGACGAGATTGATCTCGCAGTCGAGTTCCACGGACGCTTCAGTCCAATCATGGCGCTGGAAGCGATCCGCGCGATGGTGCCTTACCGGCCGCGATGGTGCGAGGAGCCGATTCCCGCCCACAACCACGAGGCAATGGCGCAGGTAGTGGCGGCATCTCCATTGCGCGTGGCAACGGGTGAACATACATATAGCCGGTTCGGATTTCTCGACCTGCTCATGCGCAAAGGGGCGCACCTGATTCAGCCGGATATTATTTATTGCGGCGGTTTTATGGAGACCAAGAAGATTGCTGCGATTGCCGAGGCGTTCTATGTGAGCGTCGTGCCGCACAACTGCCGTGGGCCCCTGGGCACGGTCATCGCGATGCACCTCTGCGCGAACATTCCGAATTTCGACATCCTGGAGACCTTCGAGGATTACGATGTACCCTGGCGCTGCGACCTGACTCCGGGCACGCCGCGCGTGATTAACGGCTACTACGACATTCCGACCAAACCAGGGTGGGGCGTGGACGTGGACGAAGAGCTGATTCGCGCTCATCCTGAAAACCCCGATGCGAAGTTGAATATGTTTTCAGAGCAATGGGAAGAGATCATGTGCAAGTGAAACGTCGCCGGCGTTGGAGGTGAGTGTATGAACTACGACCATTCGAGCCGACGCATTCTGGTGACGGGCGCGGCGAACGGGCTGGGGCTGGGAATCGCGCGAACTCTTGGCGGCGCCGGTGCGCGCCTGGTGCTGGCGGACGTGGACGCAAAGGTGTATGAAAGAGCGGCGGAGCCTGAGTTTGACGGTCGCGCGACTGCGCTGGTGCGAGACTTGGGCGAGCCGGACGCTGCCCATTGGTTGATGGAGCAGAGTGTTCGCTCAATGGGCTCGCTGAACGGCCTGGTGAATTGTGCCGCCTGGAGCTTTCATAAGCCGGCACTCGAGATCACGGTTGCGGAGTTCGATCGCGTGGTAGCCATCAATCAGCGGGCGCCGTATTTTCTGGCCTGCGAGTTCGCGCGGCAGCTGAGCGAGGGCGAGCACGATGCCTGCATTGTGAATATCGCATCGGTGAATGCGCTCGTCGGCAATCCCAACCTGGTTGCATATGCGGGCACGAAGGGTGCTCTGACGGCGATGACGCGGGCGCTGGCGGTGGAGTTTGCTCCGCGCATGCGCGTGGTCGCGATCTCGCCGGGGAGCGTGCGAACGCACGTAACAGAACAATTGATCCAATCGGGGCAGATCGATCCCGAAAAGTTGGTCGAAGGGGCCCTCATTAAGCGTTTCGTTGCAGTCGAGGAGATTGGCGAACTGGTATCGTTTTTGTTCAGCCCGGCGGCGCGGTCCGTCACCGGCGCGAACTGGGTAATCGATGGCGGGTACACGACGCGGTGACAGGGTGCAAGTCATGATGGCGGATAGACGGAGCTTCATCAAACTGGCGGGAGCGGGCGCTTTTGCGTTCTCGACAGGTAGGATCGGCGCTCAAGAGAAGGCTGAGTTTCCCGATCTCGAGCGGCTACGGCGCGATCATTTGCAGGCCGGCATTATTTCGCCGGCGCGGACGTATCGGGCGATGGAGTGGGAGTTTCACACGCCGCCTGAGCAGACTTTTGACATCGACCTGAAGGGAGCGATCGAGGCTTCCCGCAATGCGGGCGCGGAGAGCCTCATGTTTTACACGCAGGACCATTGGGGCTACGCCTTTTATCCCAGCGACTCGGCGGTAAGACATCCTAACCTGAAATTCGATCTCTTCGGTACGGAATGCAAACTGGCGCGCAAGGCGGACATCGCGGTTACGTCGTACTACAGCCTGCAGTTCAACAACCAGTGTGCGATTCGCCATCCTGATTGGGCGTGGACGAACGAGAAGGGCGCCGAGCAGAGGTTCTACGGGAAATGGCATGTGATGTGCCTTGATTCCCCGTATCGACAGTACGTGCTGGCGATGATGGATGAGATCTTTGCCCGCTACGAAGTGGATGAATTGTTTCTCGACATCTTCGGAATTCAGTTTGCGATGTATGCGACCAACAACATCAGTCCGTTTTGCTTCTGCAAATATACCGAAGAAGCGTGGGCGAAGGAGTTTCCGGACGATCCCTATCGCGAAGGGTTCAACACGCGTGAAGGATGGGAGCGACGGTTCCGGTGGCATCAGCGCCGATCGATGACTGACATGCTGGATGAGATTATCGCGGCGGCGCGCAAACACAAGCCGAATCTGCTGGTGTCTCTGAATGGAGGGCCGGAGGCGTTTCCGGACGAGATCATGCAGCGCGTGAGCTTCATCTATGCGGAACCAATGGATTGTCCCACCGGAATTGCGCTTGGCTCGATTCTGATGCGCGGGTGGGGCCGCCCGGATTACCAGGCCGGAGTGTTCACCGACTACGGGTATTCGGACATGTATCCGGGTGACCTGGCGAGGGTGCAGGCCAACGCGCTGATTGTGCAGAATGCGCGCACCTTCTTTGTGGGCGATGCGCCGGTGCTGAGCGGGATGGACGGGCAGGGGTTCTCCAACCGATGGTTTGCCGTTGCCACGGACGCATGGGCGGATGTCAAGAATGTCGATTGCCTGTTGGCACCAGATTTGAAACCGCTGCTGAGCACGGCGGTGCTTTATAGCGAGGGGACGCGCAGAGAGTTCGAAGCTGATAAGCGGCCGCAGGACTTTCGACGCTCCACGCTGGGCGCGCTGGAGACGGCGACGTATGCCGGGCGTCCGGTGGAGAGCCTGCCGGATTTCAAGCTTTCGCCGGAGACGCTGAGACCGTTCCAGGTATTGGTTCTTCCCGAGGTGAGCGTACTTTCATCGGCGCAGGCGGAGACGATTCGAGGATGGGTGCAGGCCGGCGGGACTTTGATTGCCAGTTACCGCTGCGGATTGCTGGATGAACAGCGCAGGCGGCGCGAGAACTTCGTCCTGGCCGATGTGTTTGGCGCAGACTATGGCGGCGAGGAGACTGCGTATGCCTTGGACCCCGGAGGAAAGCCGCGCGAAGGTGGCACCATTTCCACCTATCTTGAATCGACCGGGCATCCGCTGGCTGAGCCGATCGCGAAAGGTACAGTGGGACTGCCGGGTGCATTCGTGAAGATGAAAGAGACCACGGCGCAGGTGTTGATGCGCTACCGATTGCCGCTGCTTGTCGAGGATGTTCCGAACAACAAGTGGGTCGGATGGGGACCCATTCCTCCCGGGCCGGGGGAGGCGGGCGCTGCGGTTGTCTTCAACCGGTTCGGCAAGGGGCAGTCGGTGTATATTGGCGCACCGATCTTCTGGGCGATGGCTTGGCGTGCCCAATGGATCCAGACCTGGATTCCCTGGCTGATCGGTACGCTGGTGCCGAGCCCGCTTGCGGAATTACGCATCAGCCCCTTCTCGGAGTTTGTTCATGGCAGCTTCTTCCACGATGTGGAGAAGGGCTTGATTTTGGTGCAGGTTCTGGATGCAATGCAATTGGCGACCAAGGGGGAGATGCGGCCGACGCCTCCGGTGGAGATCACTCTGGATGCGGCCCGAATGAATGTGACCGCGGCACGGATCGTCTGGCCGAAAGCACGCGATCTGGCAGTGACCCGAGAGGGGAAAAGATCGCGAATCGTTCTCGAGAGACCCGACCGGTACACGGCAATTTATCTCAAGGTTGACTGAAGTTTTATCGAATCGAACTTCGCTCGCGGGTCGCGTTGGACCTGGCCAGATTTAAGTTGACAGGTCAAACCCCGCTCTTTAGTGTAGGTACTGGTTTTTGGGGACGCGCTTAAGCGCTTATTTTAGCGGACAGCCGTTCCTGGTAAAGGATGCATTTGGTGTCTTCCTTCGAAAGTCTCGAAGCAATTTCCCTTCACATCAGCCGGCGCGACGCCCTTAAGGGAATCGGAGCAGTGGGAGCGCTTCCGCTGCTTGCGGAACGGCTTTCGAACTCACAGGAACCGCGAAGCCGGGAACATGAAATCGAAAGCCACCCCGTATCGGACCGCACCGGCGAGCAGCTCTTCGATCTGGGCTGGCGATTTCTTCGCGGCGATGCTGTCGGCGCCGAGACCCCTGGCTTTGACGACTCTGCCTGGCGAAAAGTCGATCTGCCCCACGACTGGAGTATTGAAGATCTGACCCCGAATGCAGAGCCTGCGGGTGCGGGAACGATCTGGGTTGGAGGCAACACGCCCACGCACATCGGCCCCTTCGATGTCGCATTGAGCCAGGGGCAAGAGGCCACAGGATGGGTCGTGGGCGGGATCGGCTGGTATCGCAAGCATTTTCGGTTCGCGCCCGCAAACGAGAAGGCGCATGTCGAGATTCGCTTCGACGGGGTATACATGAACTCCGAAGTGTGGATCAACGGCCACTCGCTCGGCAGCCACCCTTACGGCTACACGCCCTTTGTTTACGACTTGACGCCGTTTTTGAAACGCGACGGCGAGAATGTGCTCGCGGTAAAGGTGCGCAACGAAGGGGCCAATAGCCGCTGGTACTCCGGTTCGGGAATCTATCGGCATGTGTGGCTGACGCTGACCGGCGATGTACGGATTCCCGTGTGGGGCGTGGGAGTGCAAACGCCGAAGGTCTCGCGCGAGTTGTCGACGATTGAAGTTTCTGTCGCGGTGGAGAACCGAGCCAAGGTGCAACAAGCCGTGACCATTCGCACGCGCATCCTGGGGCCGGGCGGAGCAGTCGCTGCCAGCGGAGACAAGGCCGCAGATCTCGCCGTGGGAGATCGATCGAGTGCGTCCCAGACCTTCGAAGTGAAGGATGCAAAGCTGTGGTCGCCCGGGGCGCCGAACCTGTATCGGGCAGAGGTCGAAGTTCTGATTGCGGGCGAAGTTGTGGATCAATCGACTTTGTCGTTCGGCATTCGCAGCATCGACGTCAGTATCGAGCGAGGACTGCGCATCAACGGTGAGCCGGTGAAGTTGAAGGGCGGCTGTGCGCACCACGACAACGGCATTCTCGGCGCAGCAGCGTTCGATCGCGCCGAAGAGCGGCGTGTAGAGATTTTGAAGTCGAACGGGTTCAATGCGATTCGCACCAGCCACAACCCGCCGTCGCCGATGTTCCTCGACACGTGCGACAGGCTGGGAATGATGGTGATCGACGAAGCTTTCGACTGCTGGAACCTGGGCAAGAACGACGACGACTATCACGTCTACTTTACGGACTGGTGGGAGCGCGATCTGAAGTCGATGCTGATGCGCGACCGGAATCATCCCAGCGTTATTTTCTGGAGCATAGGCAACGAGATCGATGGACGGCGCGATGCATCGGGAGTCGCCATCGCCAAACAGCTTCGCGATACGGTGAAGAGCATCGACACATCGCGGCCGGTGACTATGGCCGTGCCCGGCCCCTACGATCACAACCTGCCGGAGTGGCAGGCGAACGATCCAGCCTTTTTGCATCTGGATGTGGGCGGCTACAACTATCAGTGGCAGCAGTACGAGATCGATCACAAGCGGTTTCCGAATCGGATCATGATGGGAACGGAATCGTTTCCGTTTGAGGCGTACGACAGCTGGCGCTATGCGGAACGGTTGAGCTACGTTCTAGGCGATTTCGTGTGGACGGCGATCGACTACCTCGGCGAGTCGGCGATCGGGCACTCGATTCTTTCGCAGACGCCGGGTTGGTGGCGGCAGCAGTACCCATGGTTCAACTCGTATTGCGGCGACATCGACCTGATCGGGGAGAAGAAGCCGCAGTCCTACTATCGCGATGTGTTGTGGGGCCGCACTCCGTTGGAGATTGCCGTGCAACGGCCGCTCCCGCGCAAAAGAACCGAGGAGCTTGCCAACTGGGGCTGGCGCGACGAACTGCACAATTGGAGTTGGAAGGGCTACGAGGGATTTCCCTTGAAGGTGCGCGTGTTTACCGCGGGAGACCGGGTGAAACTTCTGCTGAACGGCAAGGAAATCGGCGAGAAGCCTGTTCCCGAGTCGGCGAAACTGATTGCGGAGTTCGATGTGCCGTATGCCGAAGGTGAGTTGCGAGCGATTGCCTTCAAGGACGGGCGCGAGATCGCTTCGAGTGCATTGAAGACGGTGGGCAAGGCAGCGCGTCTCGACGTGAAAGTGGACCGCGGGAAGATTCGCGCTGGTCGGGGCGAACTGGCTTTCGTAACCGTCGAAATCACCGATGCCGCGGGTGAGCTGATTCCGGACCTGGAGCGCAGGATCGATTTCCGCATCGACGGCGCGGGGGAACTGGCCGCGGTTGGAAACGCGAATCCCAAGGATGTAGCGAGTTTTCGCGAGCCCACCTGCAGGACATTCAACGGCAAATGTCTTGCGGTGCTTCGGTCGCTGGGACGTGACGGCCGCATTGCGCTGAGAGTCACCTCGGAAGGCCTAACGCCTGCTTCAGCGATTGTGGAATGCACTTCACTCTAGATAAGAGTTGTGAAACCTGAACGAGGAGTCATTGCGCCTTCCTGCTTAACAGAATGATTGCCAACACCCGAAAGGACAGGAATTTGATGCGACGGTTCGATGCGAAGAAATGCTTGATGATGGTTTTGATTTGTCTGGCCGGGCGCTGCTGCCTCTATGCGGACGATCAACGGCCGTCACACATGATGACGGTGTTCAACGTCAAGGAATATGGAGCCACGGGGAAGAAGGCGGACAACGCGGGACCGGCAATCCAAAAAGCCATTGATGCGGCCGCCGCGGCTGGCGGAGGCGTAGTGTATCTGCCTCCGGGTGAATTCACTTCGGGAACGCTGCGGTTGCGCAGCCATGTGAACATTTACATTGAATCGGGCGCAACGCTTTTCGCATCGGAAGATCCCGCAGCGTTCGACTTCCAGAAAGCGCAATCGAAGGACGCGCTTTTCTTTGGAGAGGATCTTGAAGATATCTCCATCGGCGGCCGCGGCACGGTGGATGGGCAGGCCAAGTATTACTGGGCTGTGGATACCATCGAGCGGTCGTTCCTGCACAAGAAGTTGATCGTCGCGTCGGGCAAGTCGCAGATGCGTTCCTATCCTGTCGGCAACGGCACACGCACGGTCTATCCCCATTTGATTTGGCTGGGGAGATGCAAGAACGTGAGTATCACCGGCGTGTCGTTCATCAGATCGTTTAGCTGGACGTTTGCCCTGTTCGATTGCTCGCACGTTGTGATTGACCGCATTTATGTGTACACCAGCTTGAAAGAAGCGGTGTGGGCGGATGGAATCGACATCGTCGATTGCAAGGACATGAGCATCTCGAACAGCACCATCGTTACCGGGGACGACTGCATTGTTTTTGTCTGTGGGATCCCCGAGTGGGGTCCGGCATCGCCGTGCGAACACATCACGGTGACCAACTGCCGCCTCTCATCGGCCTCGGCTGCCATCAAGTTCAGCGAAGGCAATAGTCTCGTCATTCGAGACATACTCATCGACAATTGCGCCATCTTCGATTCCAATCGCGGACTGACCCTTCAGATTGCGACGGGCGGCGACATCAGCAATGTCGTGATCTCAAATATCACCATGGACCTGCACCGCTTCGACTGGTTCTGGGCCGGCGATGGCAATGCCTTCAACTTCGAACTGCGGCGGCAGAGCGAGTGGAATGACGAGCCTCGCAAGGCCGACGAACCCGGGCCAGGCTCGATTCACAACGTGATCATTCACGATGTCATCATCCATTCCCAGGGTGAGTCCACCATCTACGGCCATCCGGAAAGCTGGCTGAGCGGCGTGACATTCGAGAACATCAAGTTTTTCATTTCAAGCAATCCCGATTCGCCATATGACACTGCGAAGAATGCCTTGAGCTTCCGCTGGATCAAGGACCTGAAGTTGCGCAACATCGAAGTGAACTGGGAGAAGCCGGCCTACGACAAGTGGGAGAGCGCGATCTCGCTGGAGGATATCAATGGGCTGCAGGTGGATGGCTTTTCCGGTATCGCAGCGTGGCCGGAGCGCGACATGCCTGCAATTGCTCTGAAGAATGTTCAGAACGCCACGCTGCGCGACATGGACGCGCCGCCTGACACGAATCTTTTCCTGAAGGTCGCTGGAGCTGATACGCACGACATTCATTTGATCGGCAATGACTTTCACGAGGCTAAGATTCCGTATCAATTGAATCCGGATGTTCAGGCGAATGCAGTGAGCGCAGTGGATAACTTTCTGGCGTCGAAAGAGTGACCTTGTAGAGCAACCATGAATTGAAGGGGTAGGAGATGGGATGGGAATTTTCCCGCCGCGGCTTTCTGCGGTCTTCGGCGGCTGTCGGTGCGCTGTTTTGGCGGGGCCTCAAAGGTGTACGCGCTGATTCCCTCCCATCTGCGACTGGGGTCTTTGAAAGCAAACCGCAACCGAACCGCCTGTTCGCAGCCGGCCTCAAAGGCGCACAGTGGAGTACTTTTGAGGCGGCTGGGTATCCCAAAGATGTTTCCGGCATCTGTTATCGGACAAAAACTGCGGGCTATTTCAGTTGCTACGTTGACAAACCCTTTCCTTGTTCGGGCATGCCGCTGGGTGGAATCGATACAGGGGCGCTCTATCTTGAGCCATCAGGAGTGCTGGGCTACTCATCGATCTTCAATCATCTAACGCCGATCGGCGGACCCCTCAACATCCCTTACATGGGGCTGGCCTGCGGGGGCAGGACCTGGGTGTTTGGGACTGCGCAGACGAAGAACTACGCCGGAAACAACCGACCAACGATGGGGTTAAAGGTGTTGGCTTCGATGCAGGAGAGCGAGTATTGGGGCCATTATCCGATCGCCGATATCGAGTATAAGTCGGATTCACCGATTGAGGTCGGCGTGCGTTGCTGGTCCCCGTTCATTCCGGGAGACTCGAAGGCATCGAATACACCCGGAGCAGTATTCGAGGCGCACCTCAGGAACAAGAGCTCAACGCCGCAGAAGGGCTGTTTGCTCTTCAATTTTCCGGGCTTCGGCGAGCACGCTTCGAAAGATACATCGATCGGCTGGCCTGACATGCCGATGAAGCCAGTGATGCCGGCGGCGCGCGTGACGCGACATTCGGCGCCCGCCGGGCTTTCAGGAACATGGGTTGAAAACCAACCATGGGGAATGAGTTATGTGCTGGCCGCTACCGGAGAATTGCCGGTGCGTGTTGGAGCCGGCCTCGGGCTGGATGGGAGAACATGGAACGCGGCGGAGCAAAATCTGCCACCTATCAATGCGGACGACGATGGCAGCTCATCACTCGCGATTCCGTATGACATTCCCCCGGGTGAAGAGAAGACCCTTCGAGTGATTCTCGCCTGGTTCGCACCCGAGTGGGAGGGGAACGGCAATCCGGGCACGGGAGGCGAACGCATTTCCACATATGCTCCCGAAGGCGAAACGCTCTCGACCACCGGCAAGCGATTCACTCACATGTACGCCTCGCGCTTTGACAATGCGGGCGCCGTGGCCGGTTACCTGGAGCGCAATCATGAGCAACTGCTTGCGCGCGTGATTGCATGGCAGTCAGTGATTTACGACGACGAGACGCTGCCGGGTTGGCTGGCGGATTCGCTGATTAACGCCCTCTACTATTTCGCTCCGTGCAGCCTCTGGGCACAGGCCAAAGATCCAATTGGCGATTGGTGTAATCCTCAAGATGGCCTATTCGCACTCGAGGAGTCGCCGCGGGCCTGCCCACACATGAGCACGCTTTCTAATGTCGGTATGCAAGGGCCGACGCTTTCATTCTTCTTCCCCGACTGCGCTCTTTCGATGTTGCGCGCTATTCGCTCGACCCAGCGGAAGAATGGCGATGTTGCTCAGTTGATGGGCCGATGGGCAGATCCCGCAAATCCGATGTCCTACGATTATCAGGAAGTAGTTTCGGGATTCTGCTATGTATCGGCCGCCTACCTTCACTGGAAGATCACTGAAGACGAGGCCTTCTTGCGGGAATTCTATCCTTCGGTGAAGCTCGCTATCGAATATTCCTTCACACAACGGCCCGATCTCGGACCAGCGCAAGTCATCGCCATGCCGCCGAAGCGGCCGCATGCATGGAACGATATCGAATGGTTTGAAGATCGCTCAATGTATGGCTTTGCAACTCATCCGGGAGGCTTGCGGATTGCGGGCGCCGAGATGTTGAAATCCTGGGCGCAGGCGGTGGGGGACGACGAAGAAGCTCGGCGCATGGGCGATTTAATTGCGGCAGGCAAGGATGCGTTGCAGAAGTACCTCTGGAAGGGCGATCACTACCTCGTTTACTACGATACGACGACAGGGAAGGAATTGGATGCGTTCTATTCTCCGCAGCTGAATGGGCAGTACTGGGCACGATTCTGCGGCCTGCCTGAAGTCTTCCCGAAGGAAAATGTAAATCGCGTGCTTCGAACGTTGAGGGAGAAGGTCTGCGGCCTGAGCAAATTTGGAATGCCTCCTATCTATGCGCTGCCGGACGGGTCGCTTTGGACCGCAGACAAGACAGGTTATCTGACGGGCGAGTATGTTTACACCAATCACCAAGTCATCTGGAATGCTTTGACGTTTATCTATGAAGGTCAGAAAAACTTTGGCCTTGAACTCTTGCGAAAGAATCTCGCGCTGAGCTACCTGACGTGGGGATATACGTGGGACGGGCCAAATTGTCACAGTGCCGGCGGCGATACGGGAGAGGTGAACTATGGCTGGGACTACTGGTTCAATTGGTCAATCTGGAATGCACCAGCCGCGCTGTTGAACAAAGACATTTCCACACTGACGAAATCGGGCGGGTTGGTGCACAGAATGCTCGAGGCTGGGAAACAGAATGCTGCAAGTTGAAAAAAGGGAGACGTTGAATGAGAAGTTGCCTCTTAGCTTTGGTAACGTTGGCACTGGTTTGGAATGTTTTCCCGGCTCAAGCGCAAGTGAAGATGACGAAGGAACAGGTCCTGTTCTACACGTCGGAGTGGAAGGGCGATCGCTTTCAGGACGGCCGTCCCAAGCTTCCGGACGAGCTGCTCAAGCGCGCGGTCGACATTTCGATCGAGGACATCTGGGGATTTCTCTGGAACCACGGTTACAAAGATCAGTTCGACGGAGGCTGGCAGGCCCTGCACATCGAGAAGTCCTTCGCCGGACGGGCGTTGACTGCGCAGTACATGCCGACGCGTCCGGATATGACGCGAGCAATTCTCGCCGAGGGCAAGTCGGAGGGCCGCGTCTCCGATACCAATAGCTGGCCGATCGCGGAGTTGAAGGAAGGCGATGTCTATGTTGCCGATGGATTCGGGAAGATTGTGGAAGGCACGCTGATCGGCTCGAATCTGGGCAATGCAATCGCCGGTCACACACATGCGGGATTCGTATTCGACGCCGGCATTCGCGACCAGGAGGAAAACCGGGAAATCCCTAATTTCAACGGCTTTTATCGCGGTTACGATCCATCGGCATGGGCGCGCATGGAGTTGACCGGCATCAATGTTCCGGTGCGCATTGGACGCGCGGTGGTGCTGCCGGGCGACCTGGTGCTTGCCAAGACGGATGGAGTTCTTTTCATTCCCGCGATTCTCGCCGAGGAAGCGATCAGCTCCGCCGAGTTCACCAATTTGCAGGATATGTACAACTTCGAGCTCAATCGCGAAGGCAAGAATGGCGGAGACTTCGAAGGCTGGCCTGCGGCGAAGTACGCGGCCTTCGCAAAATGGATCGACGCGCATCCCGAGAAGCTGAAAATGCCGCATGCCGAGTTCGACAAACTGCTAAAGGAAAACGAACAGCAGCAGTAACGCAGCCCCAAAGAGGGATCATTCAGTGCTGGGGCGCCAGCGCCGGTGCATTCTCGTTTTGCTGGGCAAATGCATCGGCAAGGCGGATCGCCTGCGCTGTTGCGCGGCTTGCATCCTCAGTGCGGCCGAGCTTACGAAGCTGCGCGGCGAGCATGGCGTGCAGCGATCCCTTCTCGTCTGGGTACCCTCGGTCCAAAACCGGCTGCAACGCCTGCACCGCTTCTGCGGGGCGGGACGTCTGCGCGTACGCGGTGGCTTGCTGAACGCCGATCCATTGATCCCCGGGCTCAATGGCGGCAAGGCGGTGGAGCAGCGAGAGAGCTGCCGCATAATCGCGCTCGCTCATGCAAGCCTGAGTCAGCAGTCGCAGCAGTTGTTCGCGATTAGGATTGAGCGCGAGGGCTTGCTGCGCAGTTTGACGCGCCTTCTCCATCTCTCCCTGGCTGAAGTACGCTTCCGCGAGCTTCTCCAACAACTGTGGATCGTTCGGCCGCAAACGCAATGCCTCGAGATATTCGTCGACGGCTTTTGCCGGGTCAAGCCGGATGGACAGCAGAATGTCGCCACGGATGAGATGAACGGCCGCATCTCTTCCCAATGCCTGTAAGCGATCGGCGCTCTGAATCGCTTCACACTGATAGCAACTGGCCAATTGAGCAGCGTCCATCTCGGCACCGGCCTTGAGGCCGCGCTCGAGGGCGGGAATGGCGTGGGTGCAATCGCCTGTCCGCGCCAGGGCCATTCCACGCCAGAACCAGGCGGCGATATCGTTAACCGGCGGTACAGGCGCGGCGATCAACTGCTCCCAGCGGCCCTCGGCGAAAAGCCGCGGAGAAGAAGCTGTTTCGTCCGCGCCAGGCTGGGCCCGAATCGCCGCACAATCGGCGCGGCTGTTGCGGAGGCATTTCCAAAGGGGATCGTTATTCTTGACTCCGGGAAGCAGATTCTTTGGCCAAGCGGCGAGCATCGCTTTGAATTCGGCCTGCGAACGTCGGTCGAGGTCAAGAAGCTTGCCGTTTGCCTCGTCCCAGTTCCCTCGCGCAGCGGCGACAAGAGCTTCCAACTCGACGGTTGAAATTGCATTGGGCGCGTTCTGCCGGGCCGCCTTAATGCTAGCCTCCGCTTCGGACTGTTCCCCGAGCAGTGCCTGTGCGATACCCAATTTGCCGCGGATTTCGGGAAGGCTCGAGTCCAACTCGGCGGCCTGTTCCAGGAGCGCTTCTTTTTGCTTCACCTCGAGATTGACGGATTCGGCTGCAATTACGAGCATGGCGGCGCGTCCTCGTGTAGTATTCCGGAGCGAAAGCTCGAGGACGCGATAGCGCTCCAGACTGAAGTCGGTCCACCATACCAGTGTCTGCTCGGACTCCGGCGAGCGTGATACTGCGGAGAGAAACGCTTCCGCCGCCAGAGCATACTCCTTCACCTCCATCTCCGCATCGCCAAGATAGCCTGCCGCAGCATCGTTCCCGGAAGGCGCCTGAGCGGCGATGTGCAAAGGAGCGACGGCATCGGCCGGATGGCCGGACTGGAGCAGCGCAACACCCAGGAGATAATTCGCTGTGGGGTCCTGAGGCGCGAGATTTATGGCCTGCCGCAGGAGCGGAATGGCGCGCGTGTAATCCGATTGGCGATTGAATGCTGCGCCTTCTTGCAATAGCTCGTCGAGGTCCACGGATTGCTGCGCGACGCCGACGAGAGCGAAGCAGCATAAAAAAAATGGCAGAAAGCACAGCGACTTCATGAGCGTGTCCCAGTGCGTTTGCTGCACTGCACTATAGAGCGACGAAACGGAGCGCTCACTTTTTGTGCTGGACTTCATTGAAATGCTTGAAGTATTGCTGAGCTTCTTCAGTGTATCCGAGTTTTTTTGCGAGGCGCGCGGCTTTGTAGTAAGCGCTTGCCAGGCCGGGCTGAAAATTGGAGTGCTCGCTGCGGATGGCGGCGCGATACTCGTCCAGAGCTTTCGCGCTTTCTCCGTCAGTCTCGTAGAGCGTGCCCATCTGAACCAGGGCCTGGGTGTTTAGCGGGTTGATGGCGAGCGCCTGTTCGAGGAGCGGTTTCGCGTCGGTGTATCGATTCTCATGCATCAACATGATCGCCAGATCGAGCATCGGCCACTCCGACTTGGCTGAGCTGGTGGCTTGGGCATCGATGGCCTTCCGATACCAGCGCTCGGCTTCGTCCTGCCGGTATTTGCCCTCATAGCAGAGCCCCATGTTTTCGTAAGCGCGAACGAAACCCGGCGAAAGGTCGATGGTTTTCTGCGTCTCCTCGATGGCTTCGTCGAAGCGATTGTCCGTATACAGCAGGCGAGCGAGAAAGTAGTGCGCGGTGGCGTTATTGGGATCGAGGCGGATGGCGTTCCGGATCGGCGACTCGGCCCGGTCCATTTTCCCGGCTTGGCTCAATGCCAGACTGATCAGCATAAAACGCGTAGAGGAGTCGCCTGCGATCTGGTTTGCGTCGCCGAGCAGATTTAGCGCCTCGCGCGTGCGGTTTTGACCCAGCCGAACTTCGGCAAGGAGGGTAATCCAATCCGCGTCACGGGGTGCGTTCATCATCTCGGCAACGATGAGCTTCTCGGCGCTGTCAAGTTGCCGCGAGTCAATCAGTTGCTTAGCCTGAGCCTGCTTCTCGGGTATTGCGAGCGCGGTCGCTGCCGATGCAGCGAAGACAAGAGCGCATGCCGTCATGCACATCCAATTCGCAGTCGTCCTGTATCGCAACTCTACCAATCCCACTGCCCCTCGGAGGCGGATGGCTGCTCTCGACCCGCCCCCAAACCCTAGCTTTAATCTAAATCGTAGAACCAATTTGATCTTGACGGAGCCGCGCGAAGCAACTCGCGTTCGGCGGGCTCACCTTGTTCGACAGGGTACCGCGCTACCCAGGTTTTGTCGAGGATTGAACACGGATCTGTGCGACGAGGCAAAAGGGCTCTATCTCTAAAATAAGCGCTTATACTGAAAAAATTGGCCTACTCAGTCTTACCTTAAGGAAAGCATCAAGTGTCCGGAAGTGGACATAAGATACATATTTTCATAGAGAAGGAATAAATCCTGTGCCCGAAATGTTCTCTCGAATTTTTTCTATTGACAAGCGAGTAAGCGATCAGATAACGTTTTCTGGATTCAGATCATCTCGCGAAGGTGCCTTATCTTTCACCCTGTCGCCGGAACAACTTCACTTGAATTGCGGATTCGCAATGCGGCTGATGCGGACGCAGGATACCCCTGAACCTTGGCATCGAGGTTCAAAGGCAGTTTGTATTCACAGGCTTCCCTATTGACGGTCGATTCGATTTTCAGGCGCGGCCAGGGCGCCTCAGTCGACCCTGATTATGACAGCTTAGAGCGCTGTTGATTTAAATCGTGCATTGAAAGCGATCGGCCGCAAACCCAAAGAGATTTGAATGCCGACCGAGGGCCAAGCCAGAGAGAGGGACCATTTTGAGGAAAGAGGAGACGCAATGAGGCCATATCGGATTTTGATTTTCGTAGTGCTCGTATTCGTAATTCTCCGCGGATCTGCTATGAGGGGGCAAGCCGGCGGAGGCTCAGTGGTTGGAACGGTCACCGACACTTCCGGGGCGGTTGTTCCGAAGGCTCAGGTTACGCTCACCAATACCGACACCGGGGCCGCTCTTACGACCACGACCTCGTCGGAAGGCCGTTATGTCTTCCCGCTCGTCCAGGTGGACACATACAGCGTGACAGTTACCGCGGCGGGCTTTGAAACAGTCGAGCAGCAGAACATCCTTGTCGGCCTCAACAAGACCGTGGACGTCAGCGAAGTCCTGAAGGTTGGCTCGACAAGCGCGACGGTCCAGGTTCAGGGCGTCTCTACGCAGCTTGAAACCACCACCTCCCAGGCAGCGACGACCATCGACCAGCAGACCTTTGACGATCTGCCCATCGCCTTGACCGGCGGCCCACGCAGCGTCACCGCGATTGCCGACCTGATGCCCGGCGTCTCCGATGTTTCGGCGATTGGATACGGTTCCAACGGCGCGACAGGGCAGGAGTTCTCTACCACCATCAATGGCGGGCAGGCATGGGGCGGAGCGGTCATGTATGACGGCATCCCATTCGTCTCCGCCAACCAGAGCGGCGATTACCGGATTCAGCCGGTGCCGGTTGAGGCGCTCCAGGAGTTCTCCCTGGTGCAGAATAACTTCTCCGCAGAATATAGCCGCACACCCGGCGGCAACCTTACCTACTCCACGCGGTCCGGCGGGGGTTCCTTCCACGGCCAGGCCTACGAGTACGCGAGAAACACCGATCTGGACGCGGCAGGCTACTACGCAACAAGCGCAACCGTCACGCACCAGAACGAATTTGGCGTCAATATCGGCGGGCCGGTAAAGATACCATTCCTCGGCCTCAAGAAGGACAAGATGTACTTCTTCGCCTTCTATAGCGGCTATCGACTGGCAGCCGGCGTCACTCCGAGCGATACCCGCATTCCGAGCCTGGCGGAACGGACGGGCGACTTCTCCGCGGACCCCAACCCTATCTACGATCCGAACTCGACTACCTGCAACGATGCAGGCCTCTGCACCCGTACCCAGTACAGTTACAACGGCATGTTGAACGTGATGCCTCCCAGCGCCATCTCTGCCACGGGAACGGAGTACGTTAAGTATCTTCCCCAGCCCCAAGGTGACCTCGGAAACGGAAACAACTTTGTTGTCACCGGCGTGCAGGACCAGAACGAAGATCGCTGGGGCGGCCGGGTCGATTACAACATCAACGAGAAGAATCTGCTTCATGGGTTCTTTTCGCTCGGTCCCGTCAATAACAACGGATACTCCAAAATCTTCCTTGCCCCCATCGCGGCGTATGGCGCCGGTTCGGGGAACAATCACCTCGGCCTGGCCCGCCTGGCCTACGATCACACCTTCTCGCCCTCCCTGCTGCTGCACCTGGGCTATGGCTGGAACTATGACACGCAGGACAGTCTGGCACCCTACACCGGCACGGTGGACACATTCGGAATACCGAATTCGTTGCCTATAACCCCGCAGTTCTATATGACGCAGGGTGACGGCTTCTGCTGCCAGTCGTACGCTGACACCGGCGGAGGGGGGGGCTCAACCAACCACGAGAACACCTACATCGAGAGCGGTTTCGTCTCCTGGAACCGAGGTAAGAACGAGTTCAAATTCGGCGGCGAATATGACCGCATTGAGGGCAACCAGGCCTCGACAGACAACGTCGTCGACAGGTTAAGCGGTAAGGAGACCGCCGGCTTCATTACGTCGGGCAATAATGCTGGCTCTCTTGATACGACCACCGGCAACAGCTTCGCCAGTCTGCTGGCCGGATCATTCGACAGCGTGCAGCAGACGGACAACCCCATTGGCGTAGAGAACCGCTTCCAGTACTTTGACGCCTATTTCACGGACAATTGGAAGGTAGCGCAAAATCTGGTCCTCAACCTGGGGCTCCGCTACGACATCCCCTTTACCTTGAGTGTCCACGATTCAATCAACGGGGTCCACGTCGCCTCCAGCTTTGAGCCGGATGTGCCGAACCCCGGCGCCAACAACATCCCTGGCGCGCTCGTCTACCAGGGCACCGGCAACTTCACCTGCAACTGCAACCGCCTGACGAATACGCGCTACGTCATGTGGCAGCCCCGCGTCGGCCTTGCTTATAAGCTGGACGACAAGACCGTCATTCATGCTGGCTATGGCATGTATATCAGCATCAACGGATCAACCAATGGAAACGGTTTTGGACAGGTGGCGGACGGGTTTGATGCGACCGTGAGCACCTCCTCTCCCTCTCCCGGCACCGGCACGCCGGCGTTTACCACTGCCGGTGGCTACCCCAAGTTCACCCCTCCGCCGTTTATCAACTCAACCTTTGACAACTTCTCGGGAACTACCTGGGTACCGAAGGGCACTGGCCTTCCGGGTGTGATCAACGATTGGACGCTCAGCATTCAACGGCAGCTGCCGAAGGGCTTCCTGCTTGACGTCTCCTACGTCGGCAATACCGCCCAGCATATCGCCTCCGGCCTTGATAACCCGGAGCAGCTTCCGATCAGCGACCAGATCCAGTATGGTGCGGCTCTGAACGCGCAACTCAATTCTGTCGCGGGCATTGCAACCGGTGTTCAGGCGCCCTTCCCCGACTTCATCGCGGACTTGGGTGGAAATGCAACAGTAGGCCAGGCGCTGAGAAGGTTTCCTCAGTACACCGGCATCAACGAGATCAAGCAGAACAATGGCCATTCCAACTACAACTCCTTGCAGGCCCGGCTACAACGCCAGTTCCACGATGGACTCTCGGTGCTAACCAGCTTTACCTGGGCCAAGCAGATGAGCACGGCTGAAGATGAACTCAGCCAGTTCAACGACGGTCCGCAGGATACATACGGCAGGCAGGGTGAGTACACCGTTGCTCTGGATCAGCCCCCGCTGAATCTGACCGTCACCTACGACTACCAGCTTCCCATTGGTTACGAAAAGAAGTGGCTCAACCACGGCATTGCTGCCACGCTGTTGGGCGGCTGGGCCGTGGCCGGAATTCACCACTACCAAAGCGGAACCGCGCTGTTTGAGACCTCAACCGGAAGTAACCTGAGCATCTTCAACGATATCCTGCGACCCAACTATGTACCCGGCGTGCCGGAGAAGGCACATTGGTCAGGAAAGTTCAACCCGCACATCGACGCTTACATCAACTCTGCTGCCTTCACGGCGCCTGCGCCCAACTCCTTTGGCAATGTGTCGCGCGACCTTCCATTGCGCGGCACGGCCTATCTGGATGAGGATTTGAGCGCACGCAAGGACTTCCACATCTACAAGGAGAGCTCCCTTCAGTTCCGCAGCGACTTCTTCAACGCATTCAACCGCAGCCAATTGATTGACATCTTCACGAATACTTCCTGGGGCACCACCGGCTTCGGAACCGATGCTCACCAGGGCAACCAGCCGCGCACTATTCAGTTCTCGCTGAAGGCGCTGTTCTAGCCAATCCGGTAAACCAGAAATGGGGGGAGGGGTTGAAACCTTCCCCCCATTTTTTCGCGTAATTGTTGCTTTTCACGATCTTGCTGAAGGTAACTGGGCTTTCATCTGGAAGAAGGAGCGTCTAAATTGTCAGGGGATGGGGAACCTAAGTCATTGGTGAGCCGCAGGGTATTTCTCGGTAGCTCGGTGGGCGCAACCGTGGCCTCGATTGTACTGCCGGGAAACCTGCCCTCCCTGGCAGCCGAGCGCGCTGAGCCGCACATCCCACCATCAAAACCCGAAGTTACGTTTCTCTCCGCCAAGCCCATCTGGCCGCGAGGCCGCGACAAGGAGATGAATCTCTTTGTCGGATTCCGCGCTGTCTTCGAGACGCCGCGCGAGGGCAAGGTTCAGTTGAGCGTGGCTGGAGCGACACTCTACCGGATCTATCTGAATGGGAAATTCTTCGCATGGGGTCCGGCGCGAGGACCCCATGATTATTTTCGGGTCGACTCATGGGAGATAACTCCGCTTCTGAGCGAGGGCAGGAACCTGATTTGCATCGAAGTCGCAGGCTATAACGTCGCCAGCTATTACGTCATTAATCAGCCTTCGTTTCTGCAAGCCGAAGTTGCATCGAATTCGTCCGTTCTCGCTTCCACCGGCGGGAGCGGAAGTCAGTTCGAGTCGACCATTCTTTCAGAGCGCGTGCAGAAGGTGCAGCGCTATTCATTCCAGCGCTCATTCTCAGAGGTTTATCAATTGGATGCTCGCCTCGCCGACTGGCGGGAGAATGCGGATGCAAGTCGCGCATTGGTCGAGTGTTCCAGTTCCGCTCCGCGCAATCTCATCGAGCGGCGCGTGCCATACCCAAAGTACGAACTTCGGCAACCGGAGCAGGTCTGTTCTTCAGGAACTTTTCGCTGGGGTCGAAATGCTCCGAAGAGCCTTGCGGAGGATCGCAGTGTCCCCTTCGGCGCAAAGATAAGCAGCCACCTGTTGGGTTATCCCGAACAGGAAATGACGACCATCCCATACCTCGAATTGCAACGGACCGAAAGCGTCATGAATTCCCGCATCGACGAAGCTTATGATTGCCATCGCTCCATCAAACTTGCGACGAATGATTTCAGGATTTTCGACTTCGGCACGAATCTTACCGGCTTCATTGGCGCACGAGTTACGGTTCGCTCTCCTGCGAAACTCTATTTCACATTCGACGAGACACTGACCGATGGCGATATTGATTTCACGCGCCTGATGTGCGTCAATATCGTTGCATACACACTGGCGCCCGGCATACACGATCTGGAGTGTTTTGAACCGTATGTTCTTCGCTTTCTCAAGGCGATGGTACTTGAAGGTGAATGCGAGATCGACAGGATCTATCTTCGCGGGTATGTAGCTCCGGATGTCTGGACAGCCCATTTCCTATCGAGCGACGAGGGGCTGAACGAATTATTCGATGCGGGCCGGGAGACTTATCGCGCCAACAGCGTGGACTTTTTTACAGATACGCCTTCGAGGGAACGCGCTGGATGGCTGTGCGACAGTTCCTTTACGGCACAGGTTTCTCCGCTCCTGAGCGGACATACAAAGGTAGAAAAGAATTTCTTTGAGAACTTTCTGCTGCCGGAGCGTTTCCAGAATATCCCGGACGGGATGATTCCAATGTGCTATCCGGCGGACCACTACGACGGTGGATATTGTAATAACTGGGCGCTTTGGTTTCTGGTCCAGCTTGAACAGTATCTGCTGCGGAGCGGGGATCGGGAGCTAGTCGAAGCTATGCGCCCCAGGGTTCTCAAATTGCTCGATTATCTCAGGCCCTTCCAGAATGAAGATGGACTCCTCGAGAAGCTGAAAGGGATGGTGTTTATCGAGTGGTCAAAGTCGAATGACTATGTACAGGATGTAAGTTACCCCACGAACATGCTCTATGCAGCGGCCCTCGACGCGGTCGGTCGCATGTTCAATCTGCCGCGATGCACGGAGCAGGCGGAATCGCTTCGACGGGTAATTCGCGCCCAATCGTACGACGGCGAGTTTTTTGTCGATAATGCCGTTCGCCTGGAGGGAAAGCTGGCTCCGACCCGCAATCGGACTGAGACTTGCCAGTACTATGCTTTTTATTTCGATACGGCAACTGCAGAGACGCACCCGGAGTTATGGAAAAAGTTAAGTACGGAATTTGGACCGCCGCGGAGGACATCCAAAGCATTTCCGGAAATCGCGCCATCGAATGCCTTCATGGGCAACGTCATGCGGATCGAACTACTTTCACGGTCGGGCCTGACAGATCAGTTGATAGACGAATCGAAGGCTTTCTTTCTTCCCATGGCAGAGTTGACGGGGACATTCTGGGAGAATATGGGCAACGAGGCCAGCATGAACCACGCCTTCGGTTCGCATGTAATTGTGCATTTATTTCGCGACGTGCTGGGTCTCGATCGCGTCGATACGGTGGGCAAAGTGGTCCAGGTCCGCTTCTCCCAATCATCCCTTTCTATGTGCGAGGGACGAGTGCCAACGCCGGAAGGGTTTGTATCTCTGAGGTGGAAGAAGGCGTCGGGCGCCTTAACTTATCAAGTGGATGCCCCTGCCGGGTACGACGTAAAAGTCGGAAGTCAGGGGGCGCTGGTCGCCGTCCCCAGCAGTTTCCCTCACGGGAAGATCGAATACGGTTACAAAATCGAAGGAGGATATAAGTAGGCGTTTGTTGCGTTCTATTAGGTGGAATGCGGAGCCGGAGAATCCGGACTGACCATAGCACGGGTATGTTCCTGAAACGTCCCGATCGTCTGTATTACGAGACGCTCGGCAAAAACAGGATCGTGCGTCTTCAGAGCCTCAATGATGCGAGAGTGCCGCTCAATGCTCTCAATCCACTGACCTTTTTGCGTTCGCACGGTATGGACGACGACGAATGCGAAAAGAGGTACGATGATTCGCCTGAGAGCCTGCACCAGCAGGCGGTTTCCTGTCATCTCCGCCATCAGCAGGTGGAAACGCAGGTCGCGCTCGTAGAATGCATTGATATTATGGCAATCGGCCGCGGCGCTCATATCGGCGAGCGTCTGCTCGAGTTCGCGGAGGTCGGATTTATCCTGGGCGACAATGCGCGCGCTGTAGCCTTCCAGTACTGCACGGAGTTCGTAACTATGAGTGACGTCTTCGTAGCTAAGTCGAGTAACCCGCGCGGTCCGGCCGGACCCTTTCTGAACGAAGCCCTCCGCCATGAGAATGTTAATGGCCTCTCGGACTGAAGTCTGCGAGAGTTTTAGTAACTTGGCGTACTTTACCTCGGCGATCTTTTCTCCCGGAGCCAGACGGCCGCTGACAATCTCCTGCCGGAAGTATGCAGCTAGATTGTCCTTCACGAGAAGAAGGCTTGCCTGCGAGTTTGGCAGTCCCAGCGGCGAGGAACTCATTGTTTGATTCTACCATGGGTTGATTTCGAGGTCGCGCGAAGTTAGTTGGCAGTCTTTCTTCCTGAGCGGCCTGTTGACAGGGGTTTTTGCGGCTTCTGAGGTTGGGTTTTTTATAAAACGGAAGAAGGTCTGTTATCCCCTTTTCCAGTAGCCACAAGGCCTACCTCATTGCGACTTGGAAAGCAATTGCGAGTAGCTCGGGACTGTAAGATTCTCAGCGATGTCTTTTGCCCCCCGGGATAGAGCAAAGAATGCGAGATTGGCGAATGTCCTCTTTAGTCGTGCCCGGCTGGAGCCCGAAGTAAGTATGGGGAAATTGTCTGAGGTAGCATTCAGTTGAGGCGGAAAGTAATAGCCTTCGGGCTTTCCTTCCTCGTCCACGAGCCTCGCCTGCTCATTGTTCTGATGGAGATGGTGCATTATGGGGCACGAGTTATCGAAGAATTTGCTGAACACAGGCCAGCGCTGGTAGGTGTCCCAGATTGTCTTACCGACAATGCGCGGCCCCTCGGACTCGATGGAGTCCTTAGGGTGAAGCGATCACCGTTGGAAAAGACATAACTCAAGCTCTCATCAAGGTGCGGCCATCGTTCATGGCTGGAGAACTCTCTCTCCGGCCTCCAGGGCCCGTATCGTGAATTCGGCCGCGGATCGCGTTGCATTGCCCGTTCCTCTTCCACGCTCGTCTTCAGGCTTAACGGCCCAACCGGAGAGACCGGTCTCTCTGCAGTGGAGCAAGACTCTAGCCCCCTCGAACGCAACTATCAATCCTGGAGTTGTAATCATCATATGAAGGGCCCGATGAGGCCTTCACAGGACGATGATGCCTTGACACTACGATTCAAACGTGGCTATCATCTGCCGTAAGTCAACAATCGGTCTCTCAAGTTCGTCGTCCGTGCGAACTCGTACGTTGAGAATGCCCGGGAGTCAGGTGACGATTGTTTACGACTTCGCTGGCGATGTCGGTATTCTCCTGGCTTACGCAACCCGGCCGGGTCATCCTTCCCGGAGTTCACCCCGCACAAATCTCATTGAAGGTGCAATTCTAACCTAGGAATGAGCCGCTTGTTTTCGCGCGGCGAAGGGAGCGCATTATGCAGATGGGGCGCAGAAACCTGTTGAAGATGGGGGCGTACCGCACAGTTGCAAACTGGCTGCCGGCCGGTTTTGGCTCTTTGCAAGGAACGGGCGGAGACTATGTCCACGCGCAAGACACTCAAGATCCAGCGGCAGTTGCAGCAGAGCTATTGGACATTATGGAAGCCCACGGCATCCAGGAGCATCCCAAACTCGGGAAATACTACTCGGGCTATGGGCCCAGCCTGTTCACCTGGGAGACCTATCTGGACAACATACTCTTGCTGCATGTTGGCGACACCACCCTCGGCAAGTCAGCGCTCAAGATCTATCTGGACAATCAGCAAACGAACGGATTCATTGGGCGGCACTGGCCGGGGACGACCCCGCTAAAGGGTCAGGACAACGTTTGGCACATCTATGAGTCCGAAGAGCATGCGCAGCCATTTCTATTCCAAATCGCCTTGTTCCTGGCGCGAGCGAATGGAGGCGACGTCTCGTGGATTGACGATGATATCTACGAAAAGCTCAAGAAGTATCTTGAGCATTGGGATACGGCGTGGAAGCGCGATGATAGCGATTTGTGCGTTTGGGCGAGCGCGCCCCACTCGGGTGAGGACAACCAGTTCGATCGCGCGGGCGTGTGGCGATCGTATTTTTGTGCCGGCGCAGACTTGAACAGTTTTCTTTATCTCGATTACTGTGCGGCTGAACAAATCGCCAGGGCCAAAAGCAGGGCGGCAGATGCGACCAAGTTCGCGGCGGTGGCGCAAAGAACCCGCGAGGCGGTGCTGAGGCTTCTGTGGGACGAAGAAGATGGCTTCTTTTATGACCGCGATGTGCGCACCGGGAAACACTTAAAAGTCAAGTCTGTGGCCGGGTTTTATCCATTGTGGGCAGGCATACCAACGCAGGAGCAGGCGAAGCGGATCGTGAATGAGCATCTGATGAATCCCAAGGAATTCTGGTGCGCGCACCCCGTTCCCAGCTATGCCATTAATGAGAGAAATTATACCCAGCACCATATCCCCCCTCCCTTAATTGACACTTACTATGCTCTGGACGAAGGGCATAGTAACTGGCTGGGAGGAACGTGGGGGCACTCCAACTATTTCATTACCCATGGATTGCAAAGGTACGGGTTTGACAGCGAGGCCAAACTCCTGGCTCAAAAGAGCTATGATGTTTCAGCTCCCGACAAACAGGTTCGCGAATGGTTCAACGCTGAGACGGGAGTCGGTGATGGCGGTGTTGGGATTTATGCCGGCGCCGAGATCCTGATGCGTTTTTCCTGGGCCGAGATCAGTGCGAAGTTTCAGCCAGCGCTGATTGAGGACATATCTAAGCCGATCTCCGGCGAGCGGGTGAGGGCGGCTATAGGGTTGAAGAAAACGTTTCGGATTACGTCTTGAGTATTGCGCAAGTCGCCAAGGCGCTTGATTGTTAAACTTGAATAGCTGAGGCTTCAATTCATCCCAGTACAATTGCATGGAAGCATGTTCCGGAGGTTTTGATGAGAGAACATAAACCACCAACCCTTGCGCAAGCTCTTGCAATCCTGTGCGTACTATTAATTCCATTCCTTCTAGTCGAAGCTCAGAATGGTTCTTCGTCTCCCTCCAGGGTTGCTCTGGTAGATCCGTTCATAGGCACTGGCCCGGATGGCCATACGTTTCCCGGTGCAACCGTCCCTTTCGGGATGGTGCAACTGTCCCCGGACACCCAGATTCTTCCTTTCAAACAAAGCTACAAATGGGCTGCCGGATACCGTTACGAAGACTCGACGATCCTGGGCTTCTCGCATACGCACTTTTCCGGTTCAGGCCACTCTGATCTGGGCGACGTACTGCTGCAGCCCATCTCGGGAGTTGTTCGCCTTGAACCCGGCGAGATTGACAAGCCCCGCTCCGGTTACCGCTCCCGTTTCAGCCATGAAAAGGAACAAGCCGAGCCTGGTTACTACGCTGTCACGCTTCTCGACTACGATGTGCGCGCCGAACTCACCGCGACTGCACGTGTCGGCGTCCATCGATACACATATCCTTCAGGAAAGCCTGCCCATGTTCTTCTCGATCTCCGCTCCAGCATTTACAACTATCCGGGCAAAGTGCTTTGGTCGCGTCTCCGTGTTCGCCCGGACGGGACGGTGACGGGAATGCGCGAGACCCGCGGCTGGGCGCCGGGACGCCAACTCTATTTTGCGATTCGATTCTCGCGGCCCATCCAGCAACGTAGCCTTTACGATTTTGAGCCAGCGCCTGTCGAGTACCACGGGTTCAAGTCACCTGGAACAAATCCACAGAATACTCAGTCGATTGAAGGGCGTGGGCTGGTTGCCGTTTTCGATTTCAGCCCTGCGAATCGACCGCTTGTGGTGAAAGTCGCGCTGTCTCCGGTGAGTGAAGAGGGCGCGATTTCCAACATGAATGCGGAGGTTCCTGCCTTCGACTTCAACGGAATTCGGGCTGCTGCTAAAGCGGCATGGGAGCGCCAGCTTGACCTCATAGACTTCAAGTCAAATCCAGATATGGAGAAGAGCCTTTACACGGCTCTCTACCATTCATTGATGGCTCCGAGCATCAGTATGGACGTCGATGGCCAGTATCGCGGGCCGGACAACCAGGTGCATCGCGCGAACGGATTCAGCTTCGTTTCAACCCTTTCCCTCTGGGATACCTACCGTGCCGAACAGCCGCTCATGACACTGATCGAGCCGGAGCGCCGCACCAGCGACCTGGTGAATTCGCTCATTGCATCTCAACACGACAGCCCATTTGGGATACTGCCCATCTGGCAATTTCAGGGCATTGAGACATGGTGCATGATCGGCTATCACGCTGTACCGGAGATCGCCGATGCCTACCTGAAAGGCATCCGCGGTTTCGACCAGGGCGAAGCTCTCAAAGCAATGGTCGCCAGCGCCACCTATGGACCTTACGGCAATCTCGATCTGTATATGAAATATGGGTACGTGCCAGTCGATAAAGATGGCGAAGGAGCTTCAAAGACCGTCGAGTATGCCTTCGACGACTGGACGATCGCGCGGATGGCGCGCGCGATGAAACAGACTGAGTTGGCGGACACCTTCGACAAACGGGCTACGTCCTGGCGCAACACTTTCAACAGTAAAGACGGATTTGTCGAGCCGCGTCTCGCGAACGGCGAGTTTCGAACCCCATTCGATCCGGCCCGCGCCGACGCGGATAGCGGATTTACTGAAGGAAACTCCTGGCAGTACTCCTGGTACCAGCCTCAGGACGTCCAGGGTCTCATCAGCTTGCTCGGGGGAGATGAGCAACTCATCTCGAAGCTGGACGCGATGTTCGACGCCAAAGTTGATCCAAAGCAATACGCCGATGTGGAAGACATCAGCGGCATGATCGGTCAGTACATCCACGGCAACGAGCCGAGCCATCATCTGGCTTATCTTTACGATTATGCTGAGGCTCCGTGGCGCACCCAGGAAAGGCTTCGCCAGATCGTTGACTCCCAGTACCGGCCTACACCCGACGGCCTGGTTGGAAACGATGACCTGGGACAGATGTCCGCGTGGCTGATCTTCACGTCGCTCGGCGTTTATCCCGTCGCTCCCGGATCGAATCAATACGTCATTGGAAGACCGTTCGTCGATCAAGCAACATTGCATCTGCCCAACGGGAAGACTCTGACCATTGTGGCAAAGAACCTGAGTGATACGAACGCCTACATACAGTCAGTTACTCTCAACGGCAAACCGCTCCGCCGCAGCTTTCTCTGGCACAAAGAATTGATGGACGGCGGTGTCTTGCGTTTCGTTATGAGCAACAAGGAGTTTGCAACATGGTCGTTGCAGCGGCCAGAGGCGCCCTTCTCCATGTCAGCAGTTAAGTGATATGGCTCAAGTTCCATAAAGCGGGTCAAGAGCCAGGCCGAGCGCGGTCTGTGGCTCTAAGATTTCAAGGACCCGGAGATCGGGATCCATGACGTTTTGGTCCGCGCCCGCTACATCTGGACTTGCGGCACCGACGTTCATAACTACCTGTGGGACGAATAGGCTCAAAAGACCATCCCTGTCCCGATGCCGATTGGCCATGAGTTTATAGGCGAGATTGCGGTCGTGTCGGTCGAACCGCCAGAAGGCACCTCTCTAGGCTGGCTGTTGGACGAGCTGGAGCCGAACGACCCTGATCTGTACGCCAACAGTCCTTCTGCTTACGACACCATGCGTGTCGAGCAGCACTATGCCACTCCTACCGAGCGGCAGGCAAATACGCTTGAGGTCGGAGACAGCTCCCTCGTCGAAGTCCTCGGGAGGTTTGATCCCTTTGCCCTCGATCTCCGCGAGAATCTCCGCCCCCAGAAAGCGCAGAACCGGCAGGGTATTTCTTATGACCACTTGGTCTTTGGTGGTCGCCACTTTCCTGAGCCAAAGGTGCCAGAGAAACATCAGGGCTTCGAAGATCGCAGATTCGTGCGCTTCCGACGGCCCCTTCAAGGTGCTAAAGTGGAACCCCCAATATGTTTAGAAGTTCACCGGGGCATTGCGATCTCGGTACCCTTAAAGGGGGTCGGACCAAAGCCGGACCAAAAGAAGGGCCGGGTGTGCGCAACCCGCATAAACACTGGGGTTTACAAATTATGACAAAGGGCTGCAAAACCTCTCCTCAATCCCAATGGATGGCATCGGTTCTGTTATCCCGCCTTCAAGGATTGCGATTCGGCCATCCTAGAGCAATTCTAATTTAAGTATTTACAACCTGTGCGATAATGTCCCTGTCGGCAGAGAGGGGGCAGGATGCAATCGTATTCGCAGGATTTGCGTGAGCGGGTGTTGTGGGCGCTGGATCGT
>Ga0182013_10001113_pt1 | contig 37130 bp, 35 predicted proteins | sample 612S2MmetaG_FD_120487 | JGI IMG/M metagenome (GOLD analysis project Ga0182013, IMG submission 120487) | Permafrost microbial communities from Stordalen Mire, Sweden - 612S2M metaG | ecosystem: Environmental > Terrestrial > Soil > Wetlands > Permafrost | place: Sweden: Stordalen | collected... | reverse complement strand
TGGCCGGGGTCTGGGCGGCCAACGCCAACCAGAAATGGAAACTCCTCGACGCCGGCGACGTCGAGAAAGCCGTGGCGACGGCGGGAGCGATCGGCGACGATCGCCTGCAGACGGCGGCGCGCGGCTACGCCGTGCCCGACAGCTTCACCCACGGCTCGTCGGCGATGCGGGTCAAATGGCTGACGACCGGCCTGCAGAGCGGCAAGGTCGACAGCTGCGATACGTTCGCGCAGTAGAGCCGCCCCTTCCCCCCTTGCGGGGGAAGGTGTCATTGCGAAGCAATGACGGATGAGGGGTCGCGCCGTCAGGCGCGCCAGAACGCGTTTCAATCTGCGAGGTAGAATCCAGCTCCGACAACGTCGCCGTTGCCGCTGGACTTTCATGCGCCTTGCGGCGCGACCACTCATCCGGCCGGCTTCGCCGGCCACCTTCCCCCGCAAGGGGGGAAGGAATGCGCAACCCGCGTTACGCCGCGTTCTCCAGCAGCAGCGTGCCGGCGGCGGTGTTGGAAATCGGGATGTGGTAGTTCTGATGCAGGCGCTTGACCTTGCCGTTCAGGCAGCCGCGCATCGCCAGCCACAGAATGAACTCCAGCCCCTGCGCGCCCGCCTCCTGAATCAGGTCGGCCGTCGAGATCTTCGCCAGTTCCTCCGGATCGTCGACGATCTTTTCCATGCACATCAGATCGAACTTCTTGTTGATGAAGCCCGCCCGCTTGCCGTCGAGCTGATGCGACATGCCGCCGGTGCCGAGGATCACGACTTTCTCGTTCCCCGGAAAAGCGGAAATGGCGCGGCCGATCGCCTGGCCGAAGCGGTAGCAGCGCATCGGCGTCGGCACCGGGTGCTGCACGGTGTTGACGCAGATCGGGATGGTCTTGATCGGGTTCTTGGTCTGGTCGCCCCAGAACAATTGCACCGGCACGGAAAAGCCGTGGTCGACCGCCATCTCCTGGCATGAGCAGACGTCGAAGCCGTCGGCGACGACGCCGTCGATGATCCGCCACGAGAGTTCCGGATAGCCGCGGAACTTGCCGAGCGCCGGGATGCCCCAGCCTTCGTCCTGGTTCTCGTATTCGAACGCCGCGCCGATGGCGAAGGTCGGCATCTTGTCGAGGAAGAAGTTGAGGCCGTGGTCGTTGTAGAAGACCACCGCTACGTCAGGCTTCTGCTCGGCGAGCCATTTGTGGACCGGCGGATAGCCTTCGAAGAACGGCTTCCAATACGGATCCTCGAACTGCTTCTTGGCGTAGGCGGCGCCGACGGCGGGAATATGCGAAGAGGTCAGGCCTCCGATGATGCGAGCCATGGCGTCATTCTCCCTGCTTCTTGAGCATGTCCTTGAAGGCCTCGACCGTCATGCCGGTCTGTTGCGCGCCGAGATCCTGCACGCCGAGGCCGAAGATGCCGGCGAGCTTGGCGAGATAATAGATGTTGCCGCCGGCGTCGATCAGCTGCGCGACGTTGCGCGCCCGCACCGCGGCCTTCTGCTTCTCGGTCAGGCCGAACCGGGTCATGTAGGCTTCCGGGTCGCGGCGGAAATCCTCGCGCGCGTCGGCCCGGTTGAACGAGTAGCACATCTTGTTGAGCGGGTAGCCCTTCATCGCTTCGCGGCCGTCGAAGATGACGGTGTCGGGAAGTTCATGCAGTTCGTGTGCGTGCGTCGCCATCGTACGTCCTCCCGCCGAATTGGCGTTCATCGCGACCAGTAGAGTCGCATCGGGTTGTCGACCAGCAGCGCCTGCCGCTCGTCGGGCGTCGGGGCGATGCGCGGGATCATGTTCGTCAGATCGCCGTCATCGGGCATGTGGGTCGTCATGTTGGGGTGGGGCCAGTCGGTTCCCCACAGCACGCGGTCGGGAAAGGACTCGACCAGAGCGCGGGCGAACGGGACGAAATCGTCATAGGCGGGAGGGCCGGAGATCGACAGCCGCTCCGGGCAGGTGACCTTGCTCCATATCCTCGGATTGGCGGCCATCAGATCGACGAAGCGGCGGAAGTCGGGATGATCGACGCCCTTGGCGAAGTCGGGTCGGCCCATATGGTCGACGACGATCTTCGTCGGCAGCGAATTGAGGAAGGGGATGAGGTCGGCGAGCTCGTGCGCCTCGAAATAGACGACGATGTGCCAGCCGAGCTTGGCGATGCGTTCGGCGATCGAGACATAGGTCTCGCGCGGCGTCGCGTCGACCAGCCGTTTGACGAAATTGAAGCGCACGCCGCGCACGCCGGCTTCGTCGAGCGCCTTCAGTTCCGCATCGCTGACAGTCGCCCTGACCGTGGCGATTCCGCGCGCGAGGCCGTTTGCGGCCTTCAGCGCGTCGACGAGCGCGCGATTGTCGGCGCCGTGGCAGGTCGCCTGGACGATGACGTTGCGCGAGAAGCCAAGAAAATCGCGTAAGGCGAACAGCTTCTCCTTCGGCGCGTCGCAGGGCGTGTACTTGCGCTCCGGCGCGTAAGGGAAGACGCCGGCCGGACCGAAGACGTGGCAATGCGCGTCGACCGCGCCCAGCGGCGGGACAAAGCTCGGCCGCGTCGGGTTCGGCTTGAACGGCATATAGTCAGCGTCCACGAACATTCTCCTCAGCGGCCGAAGACGATTCCGTCGAACAGCTTGCGCGCGGTGCGCAATAGCGCCGCCGACGTGACCGCGCCGCCGTCGTCGAGATCGACGACGACCGTCATCTCGCCGGTCGGGTGCTCGACCGCGAGCGTCTTGCGTCGGCCCTCGGGCGCGACGGCGAGCGCCTTGGCGGGCGAGCCGGCGAGCAGGCAGGCGGTGGCGACCGAGACCGCGCCGAGCACGCCGATCGAGGCGTGACAGCGGTGGGGGATGAAGGTGCGGGTCATGATCGCGCCGCCCGCCTTCGGCGCAGCGACGAACGACATCTTCGGCACCGACTTGTCGGCGACGTCGCCGAGGTTCATCAACGGCCCCGCCTTCAGCCGGATCGATTCGAGCTTCGCCTTCAGCGCCGCGTTCGCTTCGAGTTCTTCGCGCGTTTCGTAGCCGCTGACGCCGAGATCGGAAGCGCGCATGACGACGACCGGCATGCCGTTGTCGATCAGCGTCGCCTCGACGCCGTCGATCACGTCGACGGCGCGACCGGTCGGCAGCAGCGCGCCGCAGCTCGAACCGGCGGTGTCGCGGAACTCGATCGGGATCGGCGCCGCGGTTCCCGGAACGCCGTCGATGCGCGCTTCACCGGCATAGGTCGGCTTGCCGCCCGGCGTTCTGACCCGCGCGACGGCGACCTGGCCGGTGTTGACCATGTAGATCGTCACCGCGGTTTCGTCGCCGGTCGCCTTCACCAGCCCACGCTCGATCGCGAACGGGCCGATTCCGGCGAGGATGTTGCCGCAATTCTGCGCGTCGGTGACGATCGGCTTGTCGACGAACACCTGCAGGAACAGATAGTCGACGTCGACGTTGGCGCGGGTCGAGCGCGAGACCACCGCAACCTTGGAGGTCAGCGGATCGGCGCCGCCCATGCCGTCGATCTGCAGCTTGTCGGGCGAGCCCATCACGTCGAGCAGGAACGCGTCGCGAGACGCTGCGTCCTGCGGCAGGTCCTCGGCGAGGAAATAGCCGCCCTTCGACGTGCCGCCGCGCATCCACATGCAGCGGGCCGAGATCGGCGTCCGCTCAGACATATTTCAGTCCCCGCTCGGCGAGGCGCTCGCGCATCTTGTAGATGTCGAGGCCGAGTTCGCCCGCCTTGAGCCGCGAGCGCTTGTCCTCCTCGTTGGCGACGCGCGCGCGCGCCTTCTTCAGCACGTCGGCGGCGTCGGCGCGCTTGACGACGCAGACGCCGTCGTCGTCGGCGACGATCACGTCGCCCGGCTCGACGTAGGCGCCGGCGCAGACGATCGGCACGTTGACCGAACCGAGCGTCTCCTTGACCGTGCCCTGGGCCGAGACGCATTTCGACCACACCGGGAAGCCCATCTCGGTCAGGTCGCGCACGTCGCGCACGCCGGCGTCGATGACGAGGCCGATTCCGCCGCGCGCCTTGACCGAGCTGGCGAGCAGGTCGCCGAAATAGCCGGCGTCGGAGGGCGAGGTCGGCGCGACGACCATGACGTCGCCCGCCTTCATCTGCTCGACCGCGACATGGATCATCCAGTTGTCGGCCGGCGCGACCGAGACCGTGACGGCCGAGGCGGCGACGCGCGCGCCCGGATAGATCGGCCGCATGTAGGGCGCGAGCAGGCCGATGCGCCCCTGCGCCTCATGCACGGTCGCGACGCCGCATTCGGCGAGTCCGGCGACGACATCCTCGGCGGCGCGAGCGATGGTCTGGACGACAACGTTCATTTAGAGTTCGTCCACGGTGCGGGGGAACATCGACTGGAAGCCTTCGGCGTATTTGGCGTTGCGCCCGCCCGATTGGCCGCCGGAATTGCGCTTGAAATGGTTGGCGCGATTCTCAGCGAGGTTGGTGTAATAGGTCCAGAGGTGCTCCTGGCCGACCATACATTGGATGGCCGCGTATTTCTTGTCCCAGACCTCGGTGATGTCGAGGAAGACGTCGGGCTTCCAGTTCATCTGCTCGGTCTGGTGCGGCTCGAACAGGTAGAACTGCGGCGCGCCGAGCGCCTTCTCCTGCGGGTTGTGGCCCCAGGCCTGGGCGATCATGCGGCACTCGAGCGCGACCTTGGTCGCAAACATATGGTCGGTGTTGTAGGGGTCCCACAGCGAGTGGCTCATCATGAAGGTCGGCTGGACCTTGCGGATGACGTCGACCAGGCGGAACTTGGCGTCCTTGTCCATCTCCAGCGGATAGTCGCCGAGGTCGAAGAACTGGATGTCGTGGACGTCGAGCGCCTTGGCGGCCTGCTCGGCCTCGACGCGGCGCGCCGTCTTGACCTTCTCCAGGGTGGCGCCCGGCTCTTTCCAGATCTTGGCGCTCTCGCCGCGCTCGCCGTAGCTGAGGCAGACGACGGTGACCGCGTAGCCCTTGGCCTGGTGGAGGGCGATCGCCCCGCCGGCGCGCCAGACGAAATCGGCGGCATGCGCGCTGATGACCAGCGCGGTCTTGTTGGTCATCGCCAATTGTCCTCCCTGCGGCGGCCGATTTTATCTTGGGCCGCGATCATTCGCCGGCTGGCCCGACCTGGCCAGTTCGAATTCCTCCCCTGCCATAAGTTTTTGTTATAAGAGTGGCCAAACCGCCCGCCGCCGCGCCATGTGGACCGACATCCCCAACCTGCGTCACCTGCGCGCCTTCGTCGCCGCGGTCGAACACGGCGGCGCGACGCGCGCCGCCGAGCGCATTCATCTTTCGCAGCCGGCGGTCACCCAGGCGCTGGCCAAGCTCGAGGCGCGGCTGGGCGCCAAGCTGTTCGTCGTCGGCGCCGACGGCATGCGGCCGACCGAGATCGGACGACTGTTCCACGATCGCGTCGCGCGCGCCCTCGCGCTGATCGAGACCGGCGCGCGCGAAGCGCTCGGCGCCGACGCGCGTCGCCCGGGCGACGGCGTCGCCCGCCTTGCGCGGCTGCTGACCGTCGCGCAATTGCGCGCGCTGGCGGCGATGCAGTTCAACCGCAATTTCAGCCTCGCGGCGCGCGAGTTGAAGCTGTCGCAGCCGTCGATCCACCGCGCCGCGCGCGATCTCGAGCGCGTCATGGGCGCGACGCTGTTCGTCGCTGCGCGCCAGGGCGTCGAGCTGACGCCGGCGGCGGCGATCTTCGCTCGCCACGCCGCGCTCGCCCATTCCGAACTGCTGCAAGGCTTCGCCGAAGTCGGCGAACGGCTCGACGCCGACCCCGGCGAGATCGTCGTCGGCGCGATGCCGTTCGCCCGCACCAAGCTGCTGCCCGACGCGCTCAACGCGCTTTCCCGCGAGCGCCCCCGCGCGCGGGTGCGGGTGATCTCCGCGCCCTACGACGGGCTGCTCGGCCGGCTGCGCTACGGCGTGATCGATTTCCTGGTCGGCGCGCTGCGCGACCCGCCGCCGATCGACGACGTCGTCCAGGCGCCGCTGTTCGACGATCCGCTGTCGATCGTCGCGCGGCGTGGCCATCCGTTGACCTTGCTGCCGTCGGCGACCCACGCGGACCTGATCGCCTATCCCTGGGCGGCGCCGGCCGAGGAGACGCCGGCGCGCGCGGTGTTCGACCGACTCTTCCCGCCCGAGGACGTCGCGCGCATGCCGGGCGGCCTCGTCGAGACCAGCTCGCTGGTGCTGCTGCGCGGCCTACTCGCCGGCAGCGACCGGCTCGCCCTGCTCTCGGCGCGCCAGGCCCACATCGAGCTCGACCAGGGCCTGTTGGCGCTCGCGTCATTCAAAGTGCCGATCGGAACGCGGCGCATCGGCCTCACTTATCGCCGCGGCTGGCGACCGACGCCGACCCAGGCGCTGCTGCTCGAGCTGCTGCGCAGCTCTCGCGAGGCCGAGGCCGCGGAGGGCGCTATAGGGAAAACGAATGGCCGGCGACGCCGTTCGACCTCGCCGCCCGAGGCGCCGCGCCGCTAGAAATCAGCGCCAAAGGGGGAACGCGTGGAGACTGGGCCCACCGGCGCCGACCGCATCGCCTTTCTCGGCTTCGGCGAAGCGGCGCAGGCGTTCCTCAAAGGCTGGCGGACGCGGCCGGCCTTCGGCGCGCGCGTCGTCGCCTACGACGTCAAGACCGACTCGCCCGACGCGCGCGTGCGCGACGCCAAACGCGCCGATTACGCCGCGGCCCGCGTCGAGGGCGGGACAAGCGCGCCGGCCGCGCTTGCCGGCGCGACGCTGGTCTTCTCCGTCGTCACCGCCGACCAGGCCGAAGCGGCGGCGCTCGCCGCCCTGCCCGGCCTCGCTCGCGACGCATTTTTCTTCGACTGCAATTCCTGCGCGCCGCAGACCAAGGCGCGCTCGGCAAGCCAAGTCGAAGCGGCCGGCGGACGCTATGTCGACGTCGCCGTCATGTCGCCGGTCCACCCGCGCCTGCACCTTACGCCGCTGCTCATCAGCGGCCCCCACGCCGCGGCGGCGGCGGCGGCGCTGCGTGCGCTCGACATGGCGCCCAGGGTTCACGAAGGGCCGGTCGGCTCGTCGTCGGCGGTCAAGATGATCCGTTCGGTGATGATCAAGGGGCTCGAAGCGCTGGCGTGTGAGTGTGCGCTCGCCGGGCGCGCGGCGGGCGTCGACGCCGTCGTGCTCGCTTCGCTCGACGAGAGCTTCCCCGGCTTCGACTGGAAGAAACGCGTCGCCTATATGATGGAGCGGGTGATGACGCACGGCGTGCGCCGCGCCGCCGAAATGCGCGAGGCGGCGCTGACCGTCGACGAACTCGGCCTCGACGGCGCGATGTCGCGCGGCGCGGTCGCTTGGCAGCAGCGCATCGGCGCGCTCAGGCTTCGCGCCGCCGACGGCGATTCCTCGGACTACCGCGATCTCGCCGACCGGATTCTATCGGCGCTCGGTTCCCACGGAGAGACGAAATGAAGATTTGCGTCGCTGGCGCCGCGGGCGCATTTGGCGTCAAGCACCTCGACGCGCTCGCCGCGATCGACGGCGTCGAGGTCGTCAGCGTGGTCGGCGGCAAGGCCGCCGACATCGAGGCGCTCGCCGCCAAGCGCGCCATCCCGCACGCCGACAAGAGCCTCGACCAAGCGCTGGCGCGCCCCGAGATCGAGGCGGTCATTCTGTCGACGCCGACCCAGATGCACGCCGTTCAGGCGATCGCCTGCCTGAAGGCGAGCAAGCATGTGCTGGTCGAAATTCCGATGGCCGACAATCTCGCCGACAGCGAGGAATTGGTGCGCATGCAGGCGAAGACCGGCCTCGTCGCGATGGCCGGGCACGTGCGGCGCTTCAATCCCAGCCATCAGTGGATTCACAACAGAATTGCCGCCGGCGAGCTGAAGATCCTGCAGATGGATGTGCAGACCTATTTCTTCCGCCGCACCAACCTCAACGCGCTCGGCCAGCCGCGAAGCTGGACCGACCATCTGCTGTGGCATCACGCCTGCCACACCGTCGATCTCTTCCAGCACCAGTGCGGCGAAGTCGCCTCCGAGGCGTTCGGCCTGCAGGGGCCCAAGCACCCGACGCTCGGCATCGCCATGGACATGTCGATCGGCCTGAAAGTCCCGTCGGGCGCGATCTGCACGCTGTCGCTGTCGTTCAACAACAAGGGGCCGCTCGGCACGTTCTTCCGCTACATTTGCGACAACGGCACCTATATCGCGCGCTACGACGACCTCTACGACGGCGAGGACAAGAAGATCGACCTTGCCGGCGTCGCCGTGTCGTCGAACGGCATCGAGCTGATCGACCGCGAGTTCGTCGCCGCGATCCGCGACCAGCGCGAGCCCAACGCCTCGGTCGCCCAATGCCTGCCGGCGATGCGCACGCTCGACCGGATCGAGAGGGCGATGCGGTAAGCCATTCCGCATTTGCTCCAAACGATTGTCATGGCCGGGCTTGACCCGGCCATCCAGACTGTCGCTCGAAGAATCAGCGGCGGCGCATCCACGGCGACCCTTTCGCTGAGGTCGCCGCATGGATGGCCGGCTCAAGCCCGGCCATGACGCGTGGCGGCGGAGCCTCGCCGCGCGCGTCTACAGAGTGGCGTTTTCGGCCGGTTCCTGGCGCGCGACGACGACCTCCAGCCCGCCATGCGGCACACGCTGCGCGGCGCGGGCGAAACTGCCGTGCACCCGGTCGCCGGCGTCGCCGTGCGGCGCGCCGACGACAAGCGTACGCGCCCCGAGGGCGAGCGCGCGCTCGACAACCGCCTTGGCGGCGAGACCCTCGGGCGCCTCGATCCGCATCGAAGCGGCGGGCAAGCCAGCCTCCTCGACTGCACGCAGCGAACGCGTGACGATCGCCGCCGACTGCTCGGCGGTTTCGTCATCGGCGGCGTCTTCGCCGGCGACCTCGAGAACCTGGACGTGGGCGACGGCGACGCGACCTTGCGCGGCCGCGGCAATTGCGATCGCGCGCTCGATAACCGCCTCGTCACTGGCGCTGCCGTCGACCGCGGCGACGACCAACGGCTGCGCTGCGGTCATGGCCGGCGCCGACGCCTCGGCGACCACGCGGCCTTCGATGCGGAGCGCGCTGCGTCGCGCGAGCAGAATGAGCGGGGCGACAAGCGCCGCCGCAGCGGCGACGACGAAGGCCGACAGCGGGCCGAAATGCTCCGCAAGTGTCGGCGCGACGAACGGCGCGACCACGCCGGCGAACCAGCGCAGAAAATTGTAGCCGGCGGACGCGACCGGTCGCGGCGCGTCGGACACTTCCATCGCCATTTCGGTGAAGATCGTGTTGCAAACGCCCATGACGGCGCCGCTCGCCATTACGCAGCCGGCGATCGTCAGTTTCGCGCCGACGCCCATGACGATGAGCAGGATCGCCAGGACGACAAGGCTCGCGCCGGCGACCGGCAGCGCCCCGAAGCGCGCCTGAAGCCGCGGCGTGACGATGACCGAGAACGCCGCCAGCAGCACGCCCCAACCGAAGAAAATCAGGCCGACCGCGTGCGCCGACATCTGCAGCACAAACGGGACGAAGGCGAGCACGGTGAAGAACGCGTAGTAGTAGAAGAACGCCGCCGCCGACACGGCGAACAATCCGGGATGGCCGAGCGCGCGCAGCGGCGCGATCAGCGAGGTCTTGACGGCAGGTTTCGGCTGCGGCGGCAGGAACATCGCCACCGCGAGGAGACCGATCGCCATCAGGGTCGCGGTGCCGAAAAACGGATAGCGCCACGAATGGACGCCGAGCGCCGCGCCGACCAGCGGGCCGGCCGACAGGCCGAGGCCCATCGCCGCCTCATAGACGAGGACCGCCGAACTCACGCCGTGGCGCGACGAGGCGACCAGCACCGCCAGCGCGGTGACGACGAAGAACGCGTTGCCGAGACCCCAACCGCCACGAAACAGCACCAGCTCGAAAACCGAGTTCGACGTGCCGGCGAGCGCCGAAAAGACGACGATCAGCGCGGCGCCGAGGATGAGCGTGCGGCGTCCGCCGAGCCGGCTCGAGACGAAGCCGGTCACCAGCATCATCAGCGAGGTCACCAGGAAATAGCTGGTAAAGAGCAGCGAGACCTGGGTCGGCGTCGCCTGAAGGCCGGCGGCGATCGAGGTCAGGATCGGATCGACGAGGCCGATCGACATGAAGCCGACGACGCAGGCGAAACCGGTCGCCCAAACCGCCCGCGGCTGGTCGAAAAAACTCACTGTCTCGGCATGCTGCGCCACACCGTTTCCCCGTCGCCAAGTGTTGGAAGTAGGTGTATGATACACATATAATCGTCTTGCGCAAGCCGCCTACAGCGGATGGAGGCCGGGATGGAAACCAAGACTGCGGCGAAGGACCTGGAGTTCGCGCTCGCTCTGCTGGCGCGCTCGATGGAGGCGATCTACCGCCAGCGCCGCTATCCGCTGGAGCGATCGCACCACCTCCTGCTGAGGACATTGAGCGAAGGCCCGCGCCGCAGCCGTGATCTCGCCGACGTCCTCCTGCTCGATCACTCGACGATCGCCCGGCAAGTGAGCGCGCTGGAGAAGCTCGGCCTGGCGCGACGCAAGCCCGACCCGGACGACGGCAGAAGCGATCTCGTCGCGACGACGGCGAAGGGCGAGGCCTTGTGCGCGGCGACGAGCGCGATGCGCGTGAAGCGCATCGAGACGCTGTTGGAAAGCTGGAGCGGCGAGCAGCGTCGCGCGCTCGTCGAGTCGCTGAAACATCTCAACGGCGATCTCTCGCAATCGCTGAGGGAATTGCGCGCGTCCGACGGCGTCGCTTAGACCCTTGCCGCGCCGTCGCCCTCGACCGCCCGCCGTCTCGCCTCGCGCCGGAATTCGGCCGGGGTGACGCCGGCGCGGCGGCGGAAGAAACGCCAGAAATAGGCCGCGTCGGCAAAGCCGAGTTCGTAGGCGATCTTCGTCGCCGGCGCGGCGATATAGGCGAGACGACGGCGCGCCTCGAGCATCAGCCGGTCCTGGGTCGCCGCGTGGGCCGACTTGCCGGCGACGGCGCGCGAGGCCCGGTCGAGCCGGCTCTCGGAGACGCCGAGCGCCGAAGCGTACCAGCCGACCGGCCGATGCTCCGCGTAGGCGGCCTCGAGCAGGGCGCGAAATCGGCCGTAGAGCTCGGCCTCGCGGCCGCGCGTCTGCCCTCGCGAGCCCAACGCCAACAGCCGCGCGGTCAGCGCCACGGCGGCCGCGGTCAACCCCTCGACCGCGGTCGTCCAGCCCGCGCCGCGCTCGCGAAACTCGACGGCGATTTCCCCGATCAGGCGCGCCAGCCGCGCCGCGGCCGGATCGGCCGAATCAAGCGCCAAAGCGGCGGGTCGCGCGAACGTCGTCTCCACCAAGGCGCGACGCTCCGGCGCGCCGTGGACGAACCGGCTCTCGGCGAAGGTCAGCACATGGCCGACGGCGCCCGGGGTGAAGCGGAAGGCGTGCACGGTCGCCGGCGGCACGACCAGCGCGCACGGGCCTTCGCTCGAACCTGCGTCTTCGTCGAGCCGGTAGGCGACTTCGCCGGCCGAAAGCATGAGGATCTGGCACAGGCCGTGATGGACGTGGCGGCCGATTTCCCAATCGTAGCGCTGCGAGCGCGCGGCGATCTCCTCGATATGGACGAAGTCGTCGTCGTGCGAGGCCGGCGTCTCGCCATAAAGGGAAAATGCAGGCGCAGCGCGCGTCATATCGTCGCCTGCCGCGTCGCGCCCCTTTTTTTTGATAGATTTTTCCATGGCGACCGAGACCGTGATGCGCCGCGTGAGTTGCCGGAAAAGTACAGAATTTGACCGCCTTCGTCCAATGACCCGCCGCGTTCCGCGCGGCAAGCTGAAGCCAACGAGGCGGCCCGCGCGCGCGTCCACAGACGCCGGCGCAGACGGCCGCCATCAGGGAGGTTGCGATGTTCCGTTTCGACCCGTTTTCCCCCGAGACCGACGCCGATCCGTTTCCGGCCTACCGCCGGCTGCGCGAGGAGTTCCCGTGCTTCTGGAGCGAGGAGGCCAACATGTGGGTCCTCTCGCGCTTCGCCGACATCGTCGCCGCGCTCAACGATTGGGGGCGCTTCTCCTCGGCCAAGGGCAACATGATGACCGAATTGCCCAACCGCGCCGGCGCGACGCTCGGCACCACCGACCCGCCGCGCCACGACCGCCTGCGCGCGCTGATCCAATACGCCTTCGTCAAGCGCAACCTCGACTCGCTGACCGGACCGATCCGCGACATCGCGCGCGAAGCGGCTGAGGCCCTGCGCGGGCGCAAGCGGTTCGATTTCATCGACGACTTCAGCTCCAAGTTCACAGTCAGGGTGCTGTTCGCCGCGCTCGGCCTGCCGCTCGGCGACGAGGCGACGGTGCGGAAGAACGCAGTGATGATGGTGCAGTCGGACCCGGTCACCCGCGCCAAGGGGCCGGAACACATCGCCGCCTACGAATGGATGCAGGTCTATGCGGCGAAGGTGATCGCCGAGCGGCGCGCCCATCCGCAGAACGACCTCATCTCGCATTTCTCGCTCGCCGAGATCGAAGGCGACAAGCTCGACGAGCGCGAGGTGCTGCTGACGACGACGACGCTGATCATGGCCGGCACCGAGTCGCTCGGCGGCTTCATGTCGATGTTCGGACTGAACCTCGCCGATTTCGCCGACGCGCGGCGCGCGTTGGTGGCCGATCCGGCGCTGCTGCCCGACGCGATGGAGGAATCGCTGCGCTACAACACCTCGGCGCAGCGCTTCCGCCGCTGTCTGACCCAGGACGTCGAGTTGCACGGCCAGCGCATGCGCGCCGGCGATTTCGTCTGCCTCGCCTATGGCTCGGGCAATCGCGACGACCGCCAATATCCCAACGCCGACGTCTACGACCTCGCGCGCAAGCCGCGCGGCCATCTCGGCTTCGGCGGCTCTGTGCACGCCTGCCTCGGCGCGACCATCGCCCGGCTGTCGCTGACGATCGCGATGGACGAGTTCCACAAGGTCGTCCCTGCGTATCGTCGCGTTGAGGACAACCCGCCGTGGATGCCGTCGTCGACCTTCCGCAGCCCGATGCGGCTGTTGCTCGAAGCGGCGTAGCCGCTCAGCGCGAGGCGAGCCAGGCGCGCACGCGCTCGGCGGCCATCGCGCCGGAGCGCGCCGAGCCTTCGAGGCAATCGGGCAGGCCGGTCTGCACATAGGCGCCGGCGAGGAACAGGTTGGACCAGCGCGTGTCGCCGCCCGGCCGCAGCGCGTCCTGCTCCGGCGTCGCGGCGAAGGCGGCGCGCTTGCGCTTGACCACGCGCCAGGCGGGCACGGCGTCGCGCTGGCCGGTCAGCGCCGCGACGTCGCGCCAAGCGGCGGCGGCAAGCTGGTCGCGCGGTCGCTCGATCAGCGCGCCGGCGTCGCGGACGACCGCGGTCATGCTGTCTTCGCCGCTGAGCAGCCAATGGATCGCGCCGTTGGCGACGCCCAGGATCGGCGGCGCGTCACGCGCCGCGGGCGCGGCGAAATGAACATGGACCGCCGCGGCGAAGTCCTGCGGCGCGGCGAGGCCCGGCGCCAACGCCGTCGCTTCCTGCGGCGGCGTCGCCAGGATGACCGCGTCGCCGGGCGCAAGATCGACGCGGTCATGGACGAAGTCGAGCGCCGCGACGCGCCCATCGGCGAAGGCGAGCCCGACCAGCTTGCGCTCGAAACGGGTCGCCGCGCCGCACCGCGCCAGAGTCTTGAGCGCCGGCTCGACCAGGCCGCGCGCCAAGCCGCGCGAGGGCTTGAGCAGCGTCGCGCCGCCCCAGCGCGAGGCGGCGAGCGCCGCGCCGGCGAGCCGCGCCGAGGCGCGCTCGAGGTCGGCGTTGAGCGCGGCGAGCGCGAACGGCCGCCAGACCCGCTCGGCCGCCGTGCCGAAGCGCGGCGCGTAATCGACGAGCCGCGCGGCGGCGGGAGCGCGGGCGAGCCGCGCGCCCGGCCAGAAGTCGCTGAGCGCGACGCCCGGCGGGCGATTGCGCGGGTCGAGCAGCCGCCACGGAAAGCGCCCGCGGCCGAGCCGCAGCCGCCAGCGTTCGCCGGTCGCCAGATCGGCGAAGGCGATTCCGTCGGGCGCGGCCTCGCGCCATTGCGCGCGAGCGCCAACCGCCTCGATCAGCGCCAGCGCGCTCGTCCAGCTCGACAGGACGAAGTCGGCGCCGCTGTCGAACGCCGTCTGCGACGCTTCGTCGAACAGCGGCCGGCGGCGGCCGCCGGCGATCGCGGCGCTCTCGTGGACGACGATTTGGGCTTCGGCGGCCGCGGCGAGGCTGACCGCGGCGCTTAAGCCCGAAACGCCGGCGCCCACGACATGGACGGTTGGGCGGTTCATCGAGCCTTTCCAGACGAATCAGGCGGCGGCGCGGCGCGCGCTCACAGATAGCCGCGCCGGCACAGGCGCGCAACGCGGCGCGCGGCGCCAGGGGCGGCGATCCTCGGAGTTCGGTCAGGAAATGCGCGCCGACCCGCCGGGCGCGCCTATCGCTTGGAGCGCGCGGCGTTTGCCTGGAATCGCCTGCCGCCCCGCCCCTCGTCCTGAGGCGCCGCGAAGCGGCCTCGAAGGACGCTCCAGCTCGCACGTCCGTCGGCGCGCGCTGGATCATCCTTCGAGGCCCTCGCTAAACGCGAGGGCGCCTCAGGATGAGGTCCGAGGAGACCCAAACGAAACACGCTCAGTGGCGATATTGCTGGATGCGGGTCGTGCGCAGGCCGGCGAGGCCGTGCTGGTCGATCGAGGCCTGCCAGGACAGGAACTCGTCGACGGTCAGGGTGTAGCGCGAGCACGCTTCCTCGAGCGAGATCAGGCCGCCACGCACAGCCGCGACCACTTCGGCCTTGCGCCGGATCACCCAGCGCTTGGTCGACGTCGGCGGAAGGTCGGCGATCGTCAGCGGGCTTCCGTCCGGACCGATGACGTATTTCACCCTCGGTCGAAGCGCTTCGCTCATTTCACTCTCACACTCGAACGCAAGTCCTTACGCACTGAAATCTAATGGCCGTCACTTAAGATTTGCCTAAGCCCATCACGAGTAAGTTCTTTACAAAGTGTTTCAACTTGCGGAGTTTTTCAGCCTGTTTCGGGACGGCGGCGGGTCGCGGCGCGTTTTTCTGGGCCGCGCCGGCGCTCGAATGCTATAAGGCGCTTAAGTTCCGCACGGACTTCGAACCCTTAAGATGTTGGCCCCGCCGCTTTCCCGGGACGCGTGGACGCGTCCGCTCAACAGCCTCGGGCTGGCCAAGGCCCCCAGGGACACCCGCGTCGTCGTCGCGATGTCGGGCGGCGTCGATTCGAGCGTCGCGGCGGCGCTGCTGGCGCGCGAGGGCTACGAAGTCGTCGGCGTGACGATGCAGCTCTACGACCATGGCGCGGCGACCCACCGCAAGGGCGCCTGCTGCGCCGGCCAGGACATTCACGACGCGCGCGACGTCGCCGCCCGGCTCGGAATCCCCCATTACGTGCTCGATTACGAGACGCAGTTCCGCCAGAAGGTGATCGAGCCCTTCGCCCGCGCCTATGTCTCGGGCGAAACGCCAGTGCCCTGCGTCGCCTGCAACCAGACGATGAAATTCGTCGACCTGTTCGAGGCGGCCAAGGACCTCGGCGCCGACATCCTGGCGACCGGCCACTATGTCGCGTCGGAAGACGATGGGCACGGCGGCCGCGCGCTCTATCGCGCCGCCGACCCCGAGCGCGACCAGAGCTATTTCCTCTTCGCCACCACCCGCGAGCAGCTCGCGATGCTGCGTTTTCCGCTCGGCGCGATGCCGAAGCCGCAGGTCAGGGCGCTCGCCGGCGAATTCGGCCTGACGGTCGCCGACAAGGCCGACAGCCAGGACATCTGCTTCGTGCCCGCCGGCCATTACAGCGAAATGATCGAGCGGCTGCTGCCGGGCGCGGCGGAAGCCGGCGACATCGTCCATGTCGACGGGCGCGTGCTCGGCCGCCATGCCGGCGTGCTGCACTACACGATCGGCCAGCGCCGCGGCCTCGGCATCGCCGCCGCCGAGCCGCTCTATGTCGTCGCGCTCGACGCTCAGCGCGCCCGCGTCGTCGTCGGCCCGCGCCAGGCGCTCGAGACCCATCGCATCCGCCTGCGCGACGTCAACTGGATCGGCGACGGCGCGCTCGCCGACATCCCCGCCGACGGCCTGGCGATCGCGGCGCGGGTGCGCTCGACCCGCCCGCCGACCTCGGCGCGCCTACTGCCAGGCGGCGCGGTCGAGTTCGACGACCCGGAATCCGGCGTCTCGCCCGGCCAGGCCTGCGTGTTCTACGCGTCCTGCGACCCGCGCGCGCGGGTGCTCGGCGGGGGGTTCATCGCCGGAGCGGCGCAATAGGGAGAAGTCGCGGCGAACGGCGCTGGCGAAACGCCGCGCCCCCGATTGGCGTGTCTCGCCAGAGGGGCGCAGTCCACGAGCGTGTCACCGAAAATCCGTGTCACCGAAAATCGAAAATCCGCTCGCCGCGCCGCGCGCCTTTCCCGGCGCAGGCGAAGCCGAGGTTTGCCCCTTCCGGCGCGCCGATTGGGCGGCGACGGAAACCGCCCTATGATGCGCGCGCTGCGCGCGAGGGGCGCGGTCGGGACGAAGAGGGGCGGGCCATGGCCGGGTTCGAGGACGAGGTTTTCGGCGCCCCGCCCGCCAAGCCGCCGGTCCACGCGATCGGCCAGCCGCTCGACGACCTTTCGGCCCCTGAGCTCGCCGAGCGCATCGTGCTGCTCAAGCTCGAGATCGAGCGGCTCGAGCGCGCCATCGCTCACCGCGAGGCGACGCGCAACGCCGCGGCCGCTTTCTTCAAATCATGAGGCCGGCCGTCTCGCCGCGGGACGCCGCGTCGCCGCCGGGACACTAACGGATTGTTAACGATTATCATTTATGAAGGAAGTCGATCCATTCCTTGGGTCCTGTTCGACGCCTCCCAACCTACCGACCTCCCCAGCCGCTTTCGGGCGGCTGTTTTTTGCGTTCTCCCCTCCGATCGGGTTAAGCTTTCGTTAACCTTAGCGAAAGGTAAACAGCCGGCGGACGGTCTGCGGCGTTAATCTTGCGGCGCGCCGAGTCGTGGCGTGCAAGCGTGCGGAATTGGCACGCCGGCCGCTTGTCAGGAACGCTTGGGAGAGGGAGTCATGGGGCGTAGCGACGGATCGGCGCAGAGCGCGGCGCTCGACGAGGCCGCGGCCAACACGGTTCTGTTCTATCCCAAGCTCGCCGCCTCGGCGGCGTTCAAGACGCTGTTCCGCGAAGGCATGAGCCTGGTCGAGGACACCGCCGCCTATCTCGACGGACCGGGCCGCGAAGAATCGCGCCGCCTGCCGCGCTCGGCGGCGCTCGCCTATGCGACCGAAAGCATGCGCCTGACGACCCGGCTGATGCAGGTCGCCTCGTGGCTGTTGCTGCAGCGCGCCGTCAACGAAGGCGAACTGTCCCCGGCTCAGGCGCAGTCGGAGAAGCATCGCGTCCGGCTCGCCGAACAGAACGTCGCCTGCCCGGACGAGCTGTTCGAGCAACTGCCCGAAGCGTTGCGCGCGTTCAGCGCCAAATCGCTGCGGCTGCAGGCGCGCGTCGCTCATCTCGACCGCGCCCTCGCCGAAGCCGAAGCCGCCCATCCGGCGCCGCGCGGGGCGGTCGCCGAGCAATTCGAGCGCCTGCGGGCCGCTTTCGCCAGCTGAGGCGCCGCGCCCAACCGGGCCGCGCCCGCTTGGGCTGCGCCGGCTCTTGCGTCGCCGCACTTTTGGCCGCATTGCTCGGCACATAACGCCCTCCGCCGAAGTCAAAGCCGCCCTTCATGGCCGTCGCTCCGTCCTGCCGCCTCTATCTTCTCACGCCGCCGCTCGGGCTTGCCGACCTCGCCGCGTTCGCGCCGCGGTTCGCCGCCGCGCTGGCGGCGGGCGACGTGGCCAGCGCGCTGGTGCGCATCGCGCCGGAGGCGCAGGGCGACGCCAAGCGGATCGCCGAGCGCATGGTCGAGGCGGCGGCGCGCGCCGACGCGGCGATCCTGATCGAAGGCGAGCCGCGGCTGGCGGCGCGCGTCGGCGCCGACGGCGCGCATGTTAGTGGCGTCGGCGACCCGCTCTCCGACGCCTTGGCGAGCCTGCATCCCGAGCGCATCGTCGGCGTCGGGGCTTTGCGCGGCCGCGACGACGCGATGACCGCCGGCGAGGCGGACGTCGACTACGTGATGTTCGGCGAACCGCGCCGCGACGGATGGACGCCGCCGCTCGCCGAAACTGTGGAGCGGGTCGCCTGGTGGGCTGAGATCTTCCAGACGCCGTGCGTCGCCTACGCGGCGCGGCTCGACGATGTCGCCGCGCTGGCGGCGGCCGGCGCCGACTTCGTCGCGCTCGGCGACGCCCTATGGTCGGCGCCCTCGGCCGAGCAGGCGATCGCCGCGGCCGAAGACGCCGCGCGCAAGGCGGCGGCGGCGCGCGCGGAGGCGAGCGCATGAGGCTCGCCGCGGCGCTGGGCTTGGCGATCGGGCTCACGCTGGCGGCGCCCGCCGCGGCGCAGACGTTCACGCCGCCGTTCACGCCGCCGGCCGGCCCGCCGACTGCGGAAGGCCCGCCGCCAGACACCGCCTTCGGCGACTATCAGCGCGGCTATTTCCTTACCGCGTTGCGCGAGGCGTTGAAGCGCGTCGCCGACAATCCCAAAGACGCGGCGGCGATGACCCTGATCGGCGAAATCTATCGCGACGGCTACGCCGTCGCGCCCAACGAGGCGGAGGCGGCGCGCTGGTATCGCGTCGCCAGCGGCCTCGGCGACCGCGAGGCCGCTTTCGCGCTCGGCATGCTGCTGCTCAACGGCGCCGACGGCGTCCCCGAGGACCGCGCCGGGGCCAAGGCTCAATTCGAGATCGCGGCGGCGAAGGGCCAGCCGGGCGCGCTCTACAACCTCGGCGTCATGGCGATCGGCGACAAGGCCGCCAACGGCTTCCCGGACTTCAAGGCGGCCGCGGCCGATTTTCGCCGCGCCGCCGAGGCGGGCTACGGCGACGGCGCCTATTCCTACGGGGTGCTGCTGCGCGAGGGCAAAGGCGTGCCGCTCGACATCGGCGAAAGCGCGCGCTGGCTCAAGCGCGCCGCCGACGCCGGCGTCGTCGCCGGCCAGGTCGAGTACGCGATCATGTTGTTCAACGGCGTCGGCGTCGCCAAGGACGAAGCCGGCGCGGCGAAACTGCTGTTGCGGGCCGCAGCGCGCAACAATCCGATCGCCGAAAACCGCCTCGCGCATCTCTACGCCAGCGGCCGCGGCGTGCCGAAGGACCTCGTCGAGGCGGCGACCTGGAACCGCTTCGCCAAGGCGGCCGGCATCGACGATCCCGACCTCGACGCCGCGACCGCCAGCCTGACGCCAGAAGAGAACAAGCGCGTCGACGAGCTGATCAGACGGCAGGCGGCGTTCTGAATTCCTCGGACCGCCGCCGCCCCCGCCGCGCTTCGACCAGCGCGCGGGTCAAATCGCCGGCGAAGGCCGCTTTTTCGTCGGGGCCGAGGAAGGTTGCGATCTCATGCCGGCGGCCGCGGCTGCGCAGCGCCAGCCGTTCAGCCATCGGTCCCGTCTCGCCGCGCTCGAGCGTCACCCAGGCCGGATTGAAGCGCCATTCGCGCCGCGCGCCGCGCGCGCTCACCCGGGCGAATTCGAGCTCGAGATAGGTGAGACGGTAGTCCTCATAGGCGCGGGCGGCGCGGAAGCTCATGCGGAAGGCGAGTCCCAGCAGCGCGACGTCGAGGCCGAGAAAGCCGACGATCGGCCAGGCCCCGGCGAGATAGAACGGCAGGCTGAACAGCGCGCTGGCGACGAATGTCGCTGCGAGCAGCCGGCGCGCCGCCGCCGGAGTGAACGAACGGCGCGGAAAGAGCCGCGCGGCGAAGAGCGCAGCGTCGTCGGCGTCAGGGCTTGGGTCCACAGCAACCTCCCTGGCGAAGCCGCCGCTTGGCGACCCGGTCGAGGCCGACTATAAGGCGCGCATGGCGCGAGGCAATCCGGCCGCATCCCCCGTCCGCCGCCGCCCGGCAGGCGCGCCGAAGACCGCCGCGGCGGCGCGCGCCGAAGCGATCTTCGCCCGGCTAGCGGCCGCCAACCCCGAGCCGAAGAGCGAACTCGAATACGTCGATGCGTTCACGCTGCTGGTCGCCGTCGTGCTGTCGGCGCAGGCGACCGACGCCGGCGTCAACAAGGCGACGCGTGCGCTGTTCGCCGTCGCCGACACGCCGGCCAAGATGGCGGCGCTCGGCGAAGCGGGGCTCGTCGAGCGGATCAAGACGATCGGCCTCTATCGCACCAAGGCCAAGAACGTCGTCGCGCTGTCGCAGGCGCTGATCCGCGATCACGGCGGCGAGGTTCCGGCTGACCGCGACGCGCTCGAGGCGTTGCCGGGCGTCGGCCGCAAGACCGCCAATGTGGTGCTCAACGTTGCTTTCGGCGCGCCGACGCTCGCGGTCGACACCCATGTCTTCCGCGTCGCCAACCGCATTCCCCTCGCCAAAGGCAAGACGCCGCGCGAGGTCGAGGACGGGCTGATGAAGATCATACCGGCGCGGTTCATGCGCCACGCCCACCACTGGCTGATCCTGCACGGCCGCTACGTCTGCAAGGCGCGCGCGCCCGCATGCGCGCGCTGCGCGATCGCCGACCTCTGCCGCTACGAGGATAAGACGGTCTGAAGCGACGGCTCAGGCGACTTTCGTTCCGGTGGTGGAGTAAATCGACACGTTGTCGGAGGCGAGCTGCGCGATCGTGTCGGTGAAGCTCATCTGCAGCGACCCGGAATAGGCGGTGTTCCAGGGATTCTGGATCGAGACGGTGCCGTTGGTGAGGTTGATCCCGGTGACGATGTACATGTGGTCGCCGACCAGATTGCCGTTGTCGACGTTGGGAGTCGACAGGATGATCTCGTCGCCTTCGGTGAAATCGGTGGAAAGCGTCGACATCAGCGAAGTGAGCGACGACGTCGATTCCGTCGGATTGAGATTGTAGGTGTTGAACGTCTGGTCAGTGATTTCGCTCAGCGTGATCGCCGTGCCGCCGTTGATGTCCTCGTAGGCGTTTCCCGCCGTGTGGCCGCCGTAACTCGCCGCGGCGGTCTGCTCGTTGAGCTCGACGAAGGCCTTCTCCACCAGCGCTACCCAATCGTCGACCGTCCCGTTGGAGAATTCCAGCGTCGAGCCGTTCGACCAAACGTAACCGCCGCCCATGACCGGCAATTGCGAATTGACGGTTACGTAATCCGGCTGACCGTTGATGTAGAAGCAGACCGAATAGGTCCCGTTGCCGTTGTTGGTGATCATGTTCTCGATCAGGGTCGGGTCCTGCAACGCCGTCTCGCCGAGCGCCGCGACGAAGTAGCAGTCGCCGAGATAACCCTGGTTGACGTCGAGGTAACTCGGCGTCCCGGTGTTGCCGAACAGCGGCAGGGTCGAAGTCTGGTAGGTCGGATTGAGATTCGACTCGCCGATGCCGGACAGGCTGAGACTCGGCAGGTCGGTTCCGAGGAACCATTTGCCGATCAGCTCGTCGACTTGGGTCTGGGTCGACTTGGCGCTGAGATTGCCGAGCTTCGTCGTCGTCGACGAACCGCCGTTCCAATAGGCGTTGGCCGGATTGCCGAGGATCACGTCGTCGGCGATCTGCTGGACGTAGGCCGAGGTCGAGAGGCCGCCCGACTGGTTGAGCATCGAGGCGAGCGTCTGCAGGGCGCTGAACTTGGTCGCGGTCATGCCGCCGACCGCCGCGTCCTGCAGGATGGTCAGCATCTGGTTATAGTTCAGCGAATCGCTGCTCGTCACCTGCTGAGTGATCGTAGAGGAGACGCCGAGTTCCCCGAGCAGCGAGCTGACGCTCGACGAGCCGGACGGCGCCGTCGTCTTCTCCGTGGTCGAATAGGCGGAGGACCAGGACTTGCCGTCATAGGCCTTGACGCTGATCGTTTCGCTGCCGCCGCTGGGCCCGGCGACATATTGAAGTTGTGCGAATTGCGCGGCGGTCAAATTGTGCCACGCGCCATCTGAGAGCTTGACGCCGTTGAGAATGAAATAGCCGCCGTCAGCGCCGCTGTCGTAGACCGAGTACTTGGTGATCGATCGAGACGCGCTGTCCGTTACAGAAGTGACGAAGGACGACGCGGAGATCGTCTGACCTTCCGTAAGCGTCTGAGGATCGAGGGTCAATGTAATCGTCATCGCAGCACCGCTTCCAGCGTTCGAGAGCGCCCGCGACCACCCGTTCCGTTCCATCTCCCGGCGGCGCAAGCGCGCAACCCCCGGTGAACGCAAATCAGGTTCAGTCGAAACGTACGTTAGGGCGCCTTTATTGAAAAGAGATTTGCGTGGTCTGTTAAAAATTTCCGAATTAATTGAACGTCGTGAGTCGCTTGCCCAAGCGGCAGAAAGGACTTGGCAATATCTTATGGGCAACTTGACCCTTAGGTCCCGCGCCGCGCTTGCCCCCCGGCCGCGCGACGCTCGATGTTCGGTCCTCCTTCGATTCTGGCCCCGCCATGCGCGCCGCACTCAGGCTGAACGAACCGCCCGCGCAGCCGACGCCGGAAGCGGCGACCGGCGGTCCGAAGGCCGCCGACCCTGCGGCTGCGGGGCCGGCGGCGCCGACCGGCGCGCCGTCCTCGCTCGCTCCGCCACAGGATTCCGGGCTCACCGCCTTGGCGATGGTCGCCGGCTTCTACCGCATCGCCGCCGACCCGGCTCAATTGCGCCACGAGCTCGCGCTGGGCGCCCACGCCGCCGGGCCGGAAGATCTCGTCCGCGCCGCCAAGCGGCTCAATCTCAAGGCGCGGTTGCTGACTGGAAATCGCGCCAAGCGCCTCGACGCGGCGCCCTATCCGGCTTTGGTCGCGCTCGCCGCCGGCGGCTTCGCCATTCTCGCCGCGGCGCCGGTCAAGGGTTCGGTCAGGCTGATCGACCCGCTGTTGCGAACCGCGCGCGACCTGCCAGTCGCCGAAGCGGCCGCGCTGACCGGCGGCGCCATGGTGCTCGTCACCCGCCGCTTCGCCGGCGCCGGCGCCGATCCGGCCGCGTTCGGACTGCGCTGGTTCCTGCCTTCGATCGCGCGCTATCGCAAGCCGCTCGCCGAGGTCCTGGTCGCGTCGTTGTTCGTCCAGGCGTTCGCGCTGGCGACGCCGCTGTTCTTCCAGCTCATCGTCGACAAGGCGCTGGTGCACAAGAGCTATGCGACGCTGACGGTCATCGTCGTCGGCATGCTGGTCGTCGGCCTGTTCGACACGCTGCTGCAGTTCCTGCGCTCCTATACGCTCAGCCACACCACCAACCGCATCGACGTCGAGCTCGGCCGGCGGCTGTTCCACCACCTCTTCCGCCTGCCGCTCGCCTATTTCGAGACGCGCGCGGCCGGCCAGACGGTGGCGCGGGTGCGCGAACTGGAAACGATCCGCAGCTTCCTCACCGGGCAGGGCCTGACTTCGCTGCTCGACCTCGTCTTCACCGTCGTGTTCTTCGCCGTGATGTTCCTCTATTCGGCCAAGCTGACGCTGATCGTGCTCGCTTCGATTCCGGTTTACATCATCGTCGCCGTGCTGATCCGGCCGCCGCTGCGCGAGCGGATCAACGAGAAGTTCGACGCCGGCGCGCGCTCGCAGCAGTTCCTGGTCGAGTCGATCGTCGGCGCGCAGACGCTCAAGGCGGCCAGCGTCGAACCGATGATGCAGGCGCAATGGGAGGAACGGCTCGCGACTTACGTAAGCGCCTCGTTCGACGCCGGCGTGCTCGGCTCGCTCGGCCAGAACCTGATCCAATACGTCAGCAAGGCGACGACGGCGCTGATCCTGCTGTTTGGTGCAGAGGCGGTGATCGAGGGCGGGATGACGATCGGCGAGCTGATCGCTTTCAACATGATCGCCGCCCAGGTGGTGCAGCCGATCCTGCGCCTGTCGCAACTGTGGCAGGACTTCCAGCAGGTGCAGGTGTCGGTCGCCCGGCTCGGCGACATCCTCAACGCGGCGCCCGAGCCGGTCCCGCGCAATCTGCTCACCCTGCCGCCGCCGGCCGGCGCAATCGAGCTGCGCGGCGTCTCGCTGCGCTACCGGCTCGACTCGCCCGACGCGTTGCGCAACGTTTCGCTGGCGATCGCGCCGGGCGAGGTGATCGGGGTCGTCGGCGCTTCGGGTTCGGGCAAGTCGACGCTGACGAAAGCCATACAGCGCCTCTACAGCCCGCACGCCGGCCAGATTCTGCTCGACGGCGTCGACATCGCCCAGCTCGACCCGGCCTGGCTGCGCCGCCAGATCGGCGTCGTGCTGCAAGAGAACGTGCTGTTCAACCGCTCGATCCACGAGAACATCGCGCTCGCCGATCCCGCCGCGCCGCGCGCGCTGGTGATGCAAGCGGCGCGGCTCGCCGGCGCCGAGGAGTTCATCGCCCAACTGCCGCAAGGCTACGACACGATCATCGAGGAGCGCGGCGCCAACCTGTCGGGCGGCCAGCGCCAACGCGTCGCCATCGCCCGCGCGCTGGTCACCAATCCGCGCATCCTCATCCTCGACGAAGCGACCTCGGCGCTCGACTACGAGAGCGAGCGCGTCATTCAGCGCAACATGCGCGCGATCGTGCGCGGCCGCACGGTGATCATCATCGCCCACCGCCTCGCCGCGGTGCGCGAGTGTGACCGCATCGTCGGCATGCGGGGCGGCGAGATCGTCGAGGTCGGCACGCACGAGCAACTGCTCGACCGTCCTGACGGTCTTTATGCGCGGCTTTGGCAACTGCAATCCGAGCCGGAGCGGCGACTGCGATGAGCGACGCGCGCTCCGCCGGCCGCCGCGCCGCCTCGTCCGTCTCCGGTCGTAGCCGGCAGTTCCTGCCCGCGGCGCTGGAGATCCTCGAGACGCCGCCTTCGCCGCTGCCGGTCGTGACCATGCTGACGATTTGCGCCGTCTTCGCGGCGGCCTTCGCCTGGTCATTCTTCGGCCGGCTCGACGTCAACGCCGTCGCGCCCGGCAAGCTCGAGCCGACGGGGCGGGTCAAAGTCATCCAGGCGCTCGATCCCGGCAAGGTCGCCGCCATCCGGGTCGACAACGGCCAGTTGGTCAAGGCCGGCGACCTGCTGCTCGAGTTCGACCCCGCCGAATCCGCCGCCGACGAACGCGAGGCGCGCGAGGCGCTGCAGGCCGGCTTGAGCGAAATCGCCCGCCGCCGGCTGGCGATCGACGCCGCGCGCGCCGCGCAACGCGCGAGCGCCGAGAACAGCGCGCCCTTGCCGGCGCTCGAAGCGCTCGCCGCCAATCCGCAGGGCAAGATCGATTGGGGCGAGCCGCCGCCGGACGGCATGCAGGCGCGCGAAGAAGCCGTGCTGTCAGCCGATCTCAGCCAGCTCGCCGACGCGCTGCGCGCGCTCGACAAGCAGATCGCCCAGAAACAGGCGACATTGCAGCGACTGCGCATGAGCATCGCCTATCAGACGGCGCTGATCGAGACGCTGAACGATCGCGTCGCCACTCGCCAGCAAGCGATCGACCTCAAGGTCGGCACCAAAATCAACCTTTACGACGCCAAGGAGGAGCTGCAGCGCTCGCAGTCCTCGCTCGCCTCCGACCAAGGCCAGTTGATCGAGACCGACGCCGCGATCGGCGAGCTGCAGAGCGAAAAGACCAAGGCTCTGTCGCAGTTCATCGCCGAAAACGAGAACAAGGCGGAAGAGGCGTCGCGCAAGGCCGACGAGGCGCGCCAAGCGCTCGCCAAGGCGACCGCGCGCCTCGCCAACACCAAGCTCTACGCGCCGATCGACGGCATCGTGCAGCAACTGTCGGTGACGACCTTCGGCCAAGTCGTCGGCGCCGGCCAGCAGTTGGCGACGGTGACGCCGACCGACGGCGCGCTGCAGGTCGAGGCGCTGGTCGCCAACATGGATATCGGCTTCGTCCGCGTCGGCCAGGAAGTCGCGGTCAAACTCGACGCCTTCCCTTTCACCCGCTTCGGCGCGCTGCACGGCAAGGTCGTCGCCATCGCCGCGGCGGCGGTCGACGAACAGCAGGCGAAGCGTTCGCTCGCCAACGCCACCACGCCCGGCAACGCCCCCGAATCGGCCGCGCCCGGCCAGGCGCAGAGCTTCGTCTTTCCCGTAACCGTGGCGATCGACGAAACGGCGATGCGCGTCGATGGCGCGACGATCCCTCTGACGCCGGGCATGACGGCGACCGTCGACATCAAGACCGAGAGCCGGCGAGTGATCGATTACCTGCTGTCGCCGCTCGCCAAGACGGTCTCTGAGGCGATGACCGAGCGTTAGCGACAAGCGCTGCGCTTCAACTCAGCCGTGCGGAAGAGGATGGTACCGCCACCCCGGCTCGAACGGGGGACCTCTAGATCCACAATCTAGCGCTCTAACCAACTGAGCTATGGCGGCGACGGGCGGGAAACTAGTGTCAAAGCCCGGCGCTTGCAAGCCGCCTAAAGGCGGCCCGCCGGCGGCGCGGGCGGGGCGCCCGGACCGCGCCGAAAGGGGGCCGTCAGAGGGCGAGCTTGAAGCTCTTTTCGACCTGCGCCTTGATCGGCTCGAGCGCTTCGAGGGCGGTCTTCTGCGCCAATTCGCCGATCGCCTTGGCCTGGCCGGCGACGGCGTCGAGGCGAGCGCTGGCGAATTCGCCTTGCAGCGCGACATAGTCGGCGAAGCCGCCGACGCCGAACGCCAATTTGAGGAAATCGAAATTGGCTTCGACGTTGGCGGTCAGCAATTCGAGCGCCTTGACGTTGATCGCGACGACGCCGGCGCGAGCGGCGGCGTAACTCGTCTCCAGCGCGTCGGCGGCCGCTTCGGCGGCGACCTTGGTCTTCACATAAGCGGAGCGAGTCTCGGCGAGACCCTTTTCGGCCGCCGCGCGCAGCTGACCGTGCAACTCAGCCAGCGTCGCGTCCGGCGCGGCGAAGATTTGCGGCGAAGGGCTCGGGGCCGGCGCGGCGACGCCTTCAGCGACGGAAGCGGCGGGCTCGACCGGCCCGGCGGGGAGGGCGGTTTTCCTTGGAGCGGTCGCCATGTTCGGATTCCCCCTATTGGCGGCGAATGAGTGGGTTTTCGACGACGCGTCGTCGATCACTTGGCGCCGGGCGTCGCGCTCTTCTGGATCAGGGCGCCGATCTCCTTGGCCTGGGCCTGGAGGCTGACGAGCTGGCTCTTGAGGAACTCGCTTTGCAGCGCGAAAGCCTCCTGCGGATCCTTGGCCTGAACCAGCTTGTGGGCGAGATCGAGGGCGGCGTTGACGTTTTGCTCAGTGAAGCTCAGCGCCTGCGCGCCAACCGACTTCGCGTTCTTCTGCGCCGCCTCGGCGGCGTCGTCGGCCGCGCCGATCGTCTTCTGGGCGACGGTGACGAAGCCCTCGAACGCCTTGCGCGCCTGGTCGACGCTGCGTTCGGCGAAATCGCGAAGCTCGTTGGGAATTTCAAACGGGGGGTTGGTCATGGTCGCTCTCGCCTGCGGCGTCCTCTCGTCGGCGGTTTTGGTTGGCGGGCTTATAGACTAATCATTGCTGCAGTGCAACATAATTTTGCGCCGCAACACGCGTTAACCGTTTTGCCGGGCGGCGGGGGATGGCGCGCACGAAAGGCGAGCGCAACCGTTAAGTTTTTGGTAAGCATGCCTTTGCCGTGCGCTTTTCGCCGCGCCGACGCCCGCAACCGCATCATCGCCGATGGATTCCGAAAGAGCCGTAGCCAGCGCCGAGGAGACCGCCGCCCTGCTGGCGGGGTCGCCGTTCGCCGAGCGGCTCGCCCGCGGAGCGGCGACGATCGTGGCCCTCGGCCGGCCGCCGCGGGTCCTGTTCGCCAATTCGGCGGCGCTGACCCTGTTCGCCGCGCCCGACCTCGCCGCGCTGGAGGCGCATCTCTTCTCGCCTTCGAGCCCCGGCGCGCGGCGCTTGACCGGCCTCGCCGAGGCTGCGGCGGCCGGTCCGCCGCGGGTCGAATCGCTGCGCTTCTGGCTCGGCCGGCGGCCACTGCCGCTGGCGCTGCTGTGCGGACGGATCGGCGACCGGCTGGTCCTCGCCACGCCGCCGACGCCCGACGAAATCCGCGCCGCCGCGCCGCCGCCCGAGCCGCAGCGCGCGCCGCCGCCGCGGCGCTTCCTCTGGCGTCTCGACGGCGAAGAGCGTTTCGGCGCCGTCGACCCAGCGCTGGCGGACGCCTTCGGCGACCACGCGCCGCAGACCGGCGAAACGCTGGCGACGTTCCGCGCCCGCGCCGGCTTCGATCGCGACGGCAAGCTCGCCGACGCGCTGGCGGCGCGCCGCACTTTCGCCGCGCTGCCGATGAGCTGGGGCGAAAAGGACGGCGCTCGCTTGGCGTTGATGTCCGGCGCGCCGGAATTCGATCGCGACCGCCGCTTCGCCGGCTGGCGTGGGTTCGGACTGTTCGCCGAACAGGCGGCGCCGGACGCGCCAAGCGCGCCGCCCGCCGAGGCTGTGGCCGAGTCCCCGCTGGCTGAAGCCGCGGCCGAGGCGCCGCCGAACCCGCCGCAGGAGGCCGTTGCGCCCGCGCCGCCGGTCCGACCGACGCCGCCGGCCGAACGCAGCGCCGAAATCGTCGTGTTGCGTCCGGCAGCGCCGCTCGCCGCGGCCAACGTCGTGCCGATCCGCCCTGGCGCGACGCCGCCGCTCCCCCCCGCCACCGAAGTGCGCCGCGGCGACGACGACAACGTCGAACTCTCCAGCCACGAACGTGACGCCTTCCGCGAAATCGCCCGCGCGCTCGGCGCGCGCCTGCCGAACCACGGCGACGACGGCGCGCCGCGCGACCTCCTCGACCTCGCCCCGCCGCCCGCCGTCGAGCCAGCCGCGGTCGCCTCAGGCGTCGCCGGCGCCAATGCGGAAGCGCTGCTCGACCTGCTGCCGATCGGCGCGATGGTGTTGCGCGCCGGCGAGCCGCTCTACCTCAACCGCACGCTGCTTGAGCTTGCCGGCTACCACGATCTGTCCGAGTTTCGCGCCGCCGACGGCCTCAAACGCATGTTCCGCGGCCGCGACGCGCAGACCCTGGCCGAATCGGGCGAGGGCGGCGCCATTCCGCTGGTCGCATTGGGGGGCGAGTTGATCGCCGTCGACGCGCTGGCCGAAGCGATCGCTTGGGACGGCGCGCCGGCGACTCTGCTGTCGCTGCGCCGATCGCGCGAGGTCGAATACCAGGAGCGGCTGCGCAATTTCGAACGCGAGGCGCGCGATCTCAAGGCGCTGCTCGATTCGGCCGCCGACGGGGTCGTCACGCTCGACGAGTCGGGGCGCGTCCTCGCCATGAGCCGCGGCGCCGAGGCCTTGTTCGGCTACGACGCCAGGGAAGTGGCGGGCGAAAGCTTCCTCATTCTGTTTGCGCCGCAGAGCCAGAGCGAAGCGGCGGCGTGCTTCGAACGGGCGCGGCGCGAGGAGCCGCCGGCGCGCGGCGGCGAGGAACTCTCCGGCCGCGACCGGCGCGGCCAAACGCTTGCCCTCGCTTTGACTCTGGCGCGCTTCGTCTCCGCCGGCGCGCCGGCGCGCTACTGCGCAGCCTTGCGCGACCTCGGAATGTCGAAGGCGACCGAACGCGCGCTGGAGACGGCGCGCGACGCCGCCGAACAGGCCAACGCGCGCAAGACCGAGTTCCTTGCCCGCGTCAGTCACGAGGTGCGCACGCCGCTGCACGCGATTCTCGGCTTCGCCGAAGTGATGATGGAGGAGCGGTTCGGGTCGATCGGCAACGACCGCTACAAGGACTACGTCCGCGACATCCACGCTTCGGCGCGGCACGTCATGAGCCTCGCCAACGACCTGCTCGATCTCGCCAAGATCGAGGCGGGCAAGCTCGAGCTCGAGTTCGCGCCGGTCGACGCCAACCGGGTCGTGCGCGAATGCGTCTCGCTGATGCAGCCGCAAGCGGCGCAGGAGCGCATCATCATGCGCCTGTCGCTGTTGGAGCGCCTGCCGCCGGTGATGGCCGACGAGCGGGCGCTGCGCCAGATCCTGCTCAACCTGCTCTCCAACGCGGTGAAGTTCAACGAACCGGGCGGACAGGTGATCGTCTCGACCGCGCTCGACGAGGCCGGCGCCGCCGTCATCCGCGTGCGCGACACCGGCGTCGGCATGAACGAGAATGAGATCGCCGCGGCGCTCGAACCGTTCCGCCAGGTCGGCGACGCGGCTCAGCGGGCTGGCGGCGCCGGCCTCGGCTTGCCGCTGACCAAGGCGCTCGCCGAGGCCAACCACGCCGACTTCTCGATCAAGAGCCGCAAGCAGCAGGGGACGCTGGTCGAGGTCGCTTTCCCTGGCGCCAAAGCGGCGCAGTAAAGCGCCGCCCGGCCGGACACAAAGCGGCGCGATTTGCGACAAATCGATTAAACCGCCGTTAGCGGATAAACGCTATCGATGGACGCGCGCCGGCCGCAGGAGAGCCAGGCGGAGTCGCGTCCATGAAAGCCTTCGGCGCCGTCGCGCGTCCAACGATCCGCAATGAGCGCGAGCTGCTGCGCTACGTGGCGTTGGTCACGGCGTTCGCACTCGCCTTCGCCCTCGCCGTCGACGTCGTCAACCAGCTCGCTTTCTTCGTCGATTGGGAGCGATGCCTGCGGTCATGGTCGGTCACGACGGCAGTCTGTCTGGCCATCGCGACGCCGATCGCCTATTCGATCGGGCACACCCATCTCGAACTGTTTCGCGCCAAGGAACTCGCCGACGCGTTGGGCCGCATCGACTCCCTGACCGGCCTTTCCAACCGCCGGGCGCTGATCGAGGACGCGGAGTCTTCGCTCGCCGAAGTGCTGGCGCTGGCGATCTTCGACCTCGATCGCTTCAAGTCGGTCAACGACGCCTATGGCCATCTCGTCGGCGACATGGCGCTGCGCACGGTCGGCCGGATGATGCAGGAGGAGCTCGGCGCCCTCGGCCTCGTCGCGCGGATCGGCGGCGAGGAATTCGCGCTGCTGACGTCGCGCGCCTCGCTCGAGAACATGGTCGAGCGCCTGCTCGCGTTCCGCGATCGCCTGCGAGCGACGCCGATCCTGATCGACGACATCACCTTGCGGGTGACGGTCTCGGCGGGAATCGCATTGCGCGAGAACGGCGACGGCTTCGACCGCCTTTACGGGCTCGCCGACCGCGCGCTTTACGAGGCCAAAGCGGCCGGCCGCAACCAATTCCGCTTTCCGCCGTCGCTCGAACCGCTGGTCAGTCGGCACGCGACGCGTTTCGAGCCGGGCTCGCGCATCGCGACGCTGCGCAGCGCCTGAGCGTCGACGCTCACGGCAACGGAAAATCGGCGCGCGCCGACGGCCGCAGCGTCGCGTAGGGCACGCTGCAGGAGAATGCGCCCTCGACATAGGCGCCGACCGCGTAGGGATCGTACGAGACCGTCGCAGCGTCGGCGCCGAAGCTCCACGCCTTGAGGTCGGCAGTCGCCTCGGCGACGCTTTCGGCGAGCGTCTTCGGCGCGCCGGAATCGTCGTCGGCCGACCCCTCTCGCGCCGACTTCTGGTCGCGCACCTGCTTCAGGCACAGCGCGAAGATCTTGTCCGCCGCCGGCTTGTCGAGCATGTCGGCGAACGTCGCCTCGCGGCCGCGCGCGCCATCGATGTTGACGTTGACGCTGTAGGAATTGGGGTGGGCGCCGCCCATGAACGAATCGCCGTCGGCGTGGGCCGAGATCAGCCGCGGCGAAGCGTAGGCCATGCGCATCGACCACATATAGGACCATTGGTCGGCGAGCGGATCGTCCTTGCCTGGATTCTCGAGGTCGTTGGTCAGTCGGTCGACCGCGGCGTTGAACGCGCGCTCGACCGGCGTTGCGGCGTCGACGAACTTCAGCAGTTGCACGTCAACGTCGGTGCGGCCCTTGCCGCCTTTCTGCATGCGGAAGACTGGCGCGAGTCGGCCCGGCGCGCCGGGCCCCGCCTCGGGCGCGCCGGCGAGGAAGGCGACGCGCGCGCGGGTCTCGCGGGCGAGGCAGGCGCCGAGCGCCGGGCCCTTCTCGTCGGCGCAATTCGAGTCGCGTAAGCCCAGCCACGCGACTTGAGCGGCGACAAGCTGCGTCCTGCCCTTCGGATCGAGAGAGGCGCGCAACGCATCGAACGCCTTGCCGAGATCGGAATCGGCGGCGAGCGCGATCGGATCGGCGCAAATCGCCTTCTCGCTCGGCGTCGCCGCGCGCTGACAGTCGAGCGCCATCGCCGGCGACGCGGCCAGCGCCGCGAGCCCCAAGCCGACGCGGACAGCGCGCGTCATCGCGCGCGCGTCCAGTCGTACGACTTGCAAATGAGGCCGCCGAAGACGCAGCCGGCGGTCGTCAGATGTTCGCCCGCCAGCGTCATCTTGCCGGAGTAGGCGCGGCCGTCGTCGGGATTGAACGCCGAGCCGGCCCAGGTTCCCTCGCCGTTCGGCTTCATGTCGAAGAACACTTGCTGACCGACCTTGGCCGGGCTGTCGGCGTCGCGCAGCCAGGTGACCGAACCGCAGACCGCGCCGCCGCCGCAGGGCGCGAAGCGCACTTTGGACTTGCCGTCGTCACGCTTCCATTCGCCGACCACGTCGGCGGCGAAGGCGGCGGACGAAAAGGCGACGGCGGCCGCAGCCGCCAGCGTCAAGCGGCGAATCATCATGTCCTCCCTTTGGCGTTCCCGTTTGGTCGCTCTTTTCTTCGCGACGCGCCGGTCATGAAAGCCGTAAGCGACGCGCGCGGTCAAGGCTGCGACGGCTCAAAAGCCGCCTGTGCGCAGCGCATCCGACGGACGCTGCTGGTCGGCGGCGAGCTCCAGCGCCCAATAGACGCCGTAATGGGTGTTCGGGCTCTTGGCGATGGCGACGCCCATGCGGGTGAAGCCGGGCATGCGCAGGTTGGCGTCGTGCTCGGCCGAGCCGCGCCAGCCGGTCATCGCCTCGTCGAGCGAAAAATAGCCTGCGCCGAGATTCTCGCCCGCCTCGGTCGTGACGATTCCGGCGGCTGCGAGTCGCGTCGGGAACGGGCCGCCGACGCTGTGCGACAGCGCATCGCCGGCGACCATCGCGTCGGCCTGGCGCTGCGCCATCGCGGTCAGCGCCGGATCGAGCCGCAGCGGCTTGAGGCTGCGGCTCGAGCGATAGGCGTTGATCGCCGATTCCGCGGCGCCGGGATCGAGCCGGACATTGTCGAGGCGCCGCGCCAGCCGCGAATCGATCGGCGCCAGCGGCACCTCGCCGCAGGCGGCGAGCAGCAAAGCGCCGGCGAGCGCGACGAGCGCGAACCGACCGCGCGCAAACAGGCGAATCGTCATCAGGAAAGATCCTCGGCCCAACGCGGGCGATAACCGGCTTCGAGCGCGGCGACAATAGCCGGCGGCGTCAGCACGCGAGCCGCTTCGCCCGCCGGGCGCGCCTCGGGCGCGCCATAGCCGAAGAAGCTCCATGGCAGCAGCGCCGCGCCGCGCACCCCGTAGGGTCGGCCGTCGCGCTCGATCATCGTCCCGTCGGGCAACCCGGCGAGCGGGCGCTCGACGATGCGGCCGGGAAGCTCGGCAAGCCGCTCACGGTGGAGGACTTCGTCGATCGCGGGCGCGCTTCGCGTCCCGGCGACGAACGCGTCGCGGAACGCCTCCGCGTCGGCGCGGCGGCAGACGAAGCACGGTCGGTGGCCGGCGGCGAGCGCCGTCGGCTCGTCGAGAAAGAACAGCTCGGTGTAGCTCGCGCCCCACACGCGGCGACGGCGGCCCCGGAATGCGCACAGGCACGAGATCCATTGCCGCGAAGCCCAGCGGCGGCGGCTGAGGGTCTGGTCGGGGCGATGGAAGCGGCCGCCGCGATTGCCCATCAGCGCGCCGCGTGCGGCGACGGCGACGAGCGCGCCGTAGGGATCGACGCGGTTCTGCAAGGGCCGCGAAGCCGTCATTGGGCGTTGGCGGCGAAGGGCGCCGGGCGCAACGCCTCATCGAACGGCGAGGCCGGCGCGACGCCCGCCGACGCGTCCGCCGCGGCGTCGAGGCCATAGACGTCGTTGCGGAAATTGGCGGCGCCGTCGGCGCTCGCCCAGCCGGTGAGATAGACCCAGATCACCGGCGTCGAGCGCGTCAGCTTGATGTCCTCGCGCGCGCCGGTCTTGGTCTCGGCGACGAGCGCATCCTTGTCCCAGGCGCCGCCGAGCGGCGCGCCGCTCGCGCCGTCGAGCAGCCAAGCGGCGAGATCGTAGACGCCCTGCACCCGCACGCAGCCGTGGCTCAAGAAGCGGTAGTCGGCGCCGAACAAGCGCTTCGACGGCGTGTCGTGCATGTAGACGGCGAGCTTGTTGGGCATGTCGATGCGGATCGCGCCGAGCGAATTGCCGGCGCCCGAATCCTGACGCAGCGTGTAATTGACCGCGCGCTCGGTCAACCAATCGATGCGCTTGGGGTCGATCTCCGCGCCGGTCGAATCGAGGATGCGGATCTTTTCGCGCGCAAGATAACCGGGATCGCGCTGCATGCGCGGGATGATTTCCTTCTTGATGATCGAGACCGGCACGGTCCAGGTCGGATTGAGATTGATCGCTGCGATATGGGCGGCGATCTGAGGCGACGGATGATCGACGTCGCCGACGATCGCCGCGTAACGGTGGACGACCGCGCCGTTCTCGACCGCTTCGACCGCGGTCGCCGGCAGGTTGACGACGACATAGCGCTCGCCGAACCCGAATGTCACATCGGCGAGGCGGCGCGCGCTCGCCGCGAGTTCTTGCGCGCGCACGCTCGCCGGCGCGTTGAGCGCCTTCAGCGTCGCGCCGGCGACGATCCCGGTCGGACGCAGGCCCATGCGCGCCTGGAAGCGCTTGACCGCAGCCGTGAGGTCGGCGTCCCACGCCAGCGTTCGCAGCCCTTCGGCGGCGGCGCGATCGAGATCGCCTTCGATCGCCAGACGGCGGCGCAGGTCGGCGACCTCGGGACCTTTTGAATGGGGGCCGAGCGGCGCGATGTCGGTCGGCCAGCCGCCCGCCGCTTCGATCGCCGCGTAGCGGTCGGCCGCTTTGGCCGTCAGGGCGGCGGTGTCGGCGGTTAGCGTCGGCGCGGGATCGCTCGACAGCGCCGTTTCGAGCGGCGGCGGCGGCGGAGCGATCTTCTTCGGCTTGGCCGGCGCGGCGACGACGGGGATCGGGACGGCGCCCGGCGTCGCGGCGAGGGCGCCGGGCGAATAGGCGGCGCCGGGCTGCGCCTGGGCGGCGGGGACGGCGGCAGGAACGGGGATGGGGGCCGGGATTGGGATCGCCGCCGGGTTGAGCGCGGCCGCCGGGGCCAGCGCGGCCGCGTCCTCGGCGAACGCCGCCGTCGCCGCGCAGACGAGCGCCAGCCCGGTCAGTCCGCCCGCCAAAAGCCGTCGAAACGCCATCGTCAAGGACCCCGTCGCATTCTGTTTCTTAGCTACGGGATGGTTACTAAATCGCCACGAAGGCCAGTTTGGGGCGGCGAGGCTAACCGGCGCCGACGACAACAATATGCAGCCTCCTCGGCCCATGGGCGCCGAGCAGCAGGGTCTGCTCGATGTCGGCCGAGCGCGACGGGCCGGTGATGAAATTGACCGTGCGCGGCAGCGCGCCGGGTCCATAGGCCGCCTTCAGCCGGGCAAAGACGCTTTCGACGTCGGCGACGACGTCTGCGGCGAAGACGACGACGAAATGGTTGTCGGGCAGGAAGTTGAGCGTCGTCGGATTGTCCGAGCCGGAGAGGAGCGCCAGCGTCCCGGTCTCGGCCACGGCGGCGAAGGCGGCGCTGACGGCGTTGAGATCGTCGCCCTCGGAGGGGCCGCGTGCGATTTCGAGCGCGGTCGCCGCCCACGGCATGTCTGCGAGGCGCTGGTCGTCGCCGAAGCGTAGGGTCGCCGGCAGGTTGTTTTCGCGCAGGTAGCGCGCGATCTCGGCCGGAACGTCGGCGGCCGCCGCGGCCTCGGCGATCGTCGCCTGGACGCGCTCCGCCTCGGACTTGAAGGTCGCCAGCCACTCGGCCGCCTCGCCGTGGCCGCGGCGCGGAACGATCCCGACCGGCGCGTGAGCGAGCCGCGCGGCGACCGCGTCGCGACGCGGCGCATCGACCGGACCGACGTTCAGCGAACGGCGGATCGAGGCGAAGATCTCCTCGCGCGCGCTCATTCGACTGCCCCGCTCTTCGCCCGCCAGCGGCTCTGAAAGGTCGCGCCCTGCGGCGCGGCGAGATCGCGCCAGCGCGTCCAGCCGCCGGCGAACGGCAACCAGGCGAAACGGCCGCGGCGGCGGCCGATCAGGCCGAGCGCGCGCATCGCCGGCTCGACGGCGAGCCGATAGAGCGCCGGCCGCTTGGCGAAGAACACCCATAGCCGCAGCCCGGCGCGCGCGAGCGGCGGCGTCAGGCGGCGCTCGAACTCGCGTTCGCGCCAATTGCGCATCAGCTTCGGCAGCGGGATGCGCATCGGACAGACCTCTTCGCAGCGGCCGCAGAAGGTCGAGGCGTTGGGCAACTGGCCGCCCTCGGCGACGCCGATCAACAGCGGCGTCAGCACCGCGCCCATCGGCCCGGGATAGACCCAGCCGTAAGCGTGGCCGCCAACGGCATGATAGACCGGACAATGGTTCATGCAGGCGCCGCAGCGGATGCAGCGCAGCATCTCGGCGAACGGGCCGCCGAGCGTCGCCGAGCGGCCGTTGTCGAGCAGCACGACGTGATATTCCTCCGGCCCGTCGGGGTCGCCCGGCCGGCGCGGGCCGGTCGACAGCGTGGTGTAGACCGACATGTCCTGGCCGGTCGCCGAGCGGGCGAGCACGCGCAGGATCTGCGCGACATCGTTGAGCGTCGGCGTGATCTTTTCGATCGAGGCGAGGACGACATGGACCTTGGGCAAGGTCTGGGTGAGGTCGCCGTTGCCCTCGTTGGTGACGATGATCGACGTCCCGGTCTCGGCGACAAGGAAATTGGCGCCGGTCAGGCCGACATCGGCGGAAAGGAAGCGGTCGCGCAGAATCGCGCGCGCCTCGCCAAGTAGCTGCTCGGGCTGCGAAAGATCGCGGTCCGGCGCGAGATCGCGGTGGACACGGCGGAAATCGGCCTCGATATCGTCGCGGGTGACGTGGATTGCCGGGGCGATGATGTGCGAGGGCGCCTCGCCGCGCAGCTGGATGACATATTCGCCGAGGTCGGTCTCGACCGCATCTATGCCTTTTCGCTCCAAGGCCGCGTTGAGGCCGATCTCCTCGGAGATCATCGACTTGCCCTTGGTCACCACCTTGGCGCC